>ERZ779922.235-NODE-235-length-50117-cov-14.606887_pt1 | contig 50117 bp, 64 predicted proteins | sample MGYA00511544_ERZ779922 | MGnify/ENA primary metagenome ERZ779922 (study PRJEB29588, sample SAMEA2154516) | human gut metagenome | biome: human gut; feature: human-associated habitat; material: faeces | place: Denmark | collected 2008/2010 ... | reverse complement strand
AAGGGCAACATCATCCCCGCCGGCACCACTTCTCCGTATTCCCTGTACTCCGAGAATCTGGTGACCTTCGGCGAAAGCGACTACGACCAAAATCAGGCTGCCGGCTTCATCAATCTGTGGGGTCTGCCCACCAAGGTGCAGGCGCTGCGGGAGCAGGGAAAACTGTAAAAAATATCCGAGGACAGATTTATGAGCAAACTATGGGCCGGACGGACTTCCGGCGAGGTCAGCAGCATTGCGGATGATTTCAATTCTTCTATCAGAGTTGATAAAGCGATGTATGAAGAAGATATAATGGGTAGTATCGCTCACGCAAAAATGCTGTCAAAATGCGGAATTATAAGTGAGGAAGAGAAAAATAAGCTTGTCAGCGGTCTTGAAAAAATATCAGAAGATATAAAAAGCGGTAAGCTCACAATAGATGAAAGCTGTGAGGATATCCACACTTTTGTTGAACAGTATTTAACATCTTTAATCGGCGAAACAGGCAAAAAGCTCCACACCGCCAGGAGCAGAAACGATCAGGTGGCGCTTGATTCCCGCCTTTATTTAAGAAAGCGGTGCGATGAAATAATCGGGCTTATTAAAGAGCTGATAAATGCAGTCTGCGATAAAGCGGAAATTTATAAAGACTCTATTATGCCGGGTTATACCCACCTCCAGCGCGCTCAGCCGATAGTTTTCGGCCATCAGCTACTTGCTTATGCTTTTATGCTTTTGCGCGATATAGGAAGAATCACAGATTTAAAAAAGAGAATGAATATTTCTCCCATAGGCTCCTGCGCGCTTGCCGGCACTACATATAATACAGACAGAATTTATGAGGCGGACTTGCTTAAGTTTGACGGTATCTGTGAAAACTCTATCGACGGCGTTTCGGACCGCGACCATACAGTCGAGCTTTTGAGCGCTCTTTCAATTCTTATGATGCACCTTTCAAGATTTTCCGAAGAGATAATTCTCTATTCAAGCTTTGAGTTCGGATTTATTAAGCTTGACGACGCTTATACCACCGGCTCTTCCATAATGCCGCAAAAGAAAAATCCCGATATGGCGGAGCTTGTGCGCGGTAAAACCGGCAGAGTTTACGGCGAGCTTATCGCTATGCTCACCACCCTTAAAGGTCTTCCTCTTGCTTATAATAAGGATATGCAGGAGGATAAGGAGGGCGTGTTTGACGCCTGCGAAACCGTTAAAATGTGCCTCAAGGTATTCTCGGGAATGATAAGCACTCTTAAAGCCGATACGGATAAAATGCGTAAAGCCGCGGGCGAGGGCTTTATTAACGCAACCGACCTTGCAGATTACCTTGTGTTAAAAGGTATGCCTTTCAGATCGGCTTATAAGCTTTCTGGCGAGATAGTTAATTTCTGTGCCGAAAATTCCTGCGTTCTTGAAGATTTAGCGCTTGAAAAGTATAAAAAATTCAGTCCCCTTTTTGAAGAGGACCTTTATGAATTCATATCTCTTGAAAATTGCGCGGCAAAAAGAATAAGCCGCGGAGGAACAGGCAAGGGCAGCGTGGAAAAGCAAATCAAAAAAATAAAAGAAATGCTGTAAAATTTCCGTTACTCACACGGCTTTAAATTTTATATTTTCAGGTCTTGCACCATTTCATCACAAGCGAGCAGGGAAGAATTTTTGCAATAAAGCGGTAAAATTTATAAAATCCCTTGTTAGTGTAAACCGCTTTTTTAGAAAGCGCCGCTTTTAGCGATTTTTCAGCCATAATTTTCGGGTTTACCCTCGGAAGGGTATCAAAAGTCTTGCTTGTGCCCTTTTTTATGTTTGCAACTGGTAAAAATTCCGTATCCATAGGTCCGGGGCATACGGCTGTAACGTAGATTTTTTTACTTTTAAGCTCCGTTTTAAGCGCTCTTGACAGGCTTAAAACATAAGCCTTTGTGGAAGAGTAAACCGCCATTCTCGCATTCGGCGCGAAAGCCGCTATCGAGCAGGTGTTTATAATATTGGAATTTTCCGTCATAAACGGAAGAGTGACAGAGGTCATAACAGTCAGCGCCTCGCAGTTGAGTCGTACCATTGCCGCATTATCAAGAGTGCTTATATCGGTAAAATCAGCAAGCCGCCCGAAGCCTGCGTTGTTTATAAGTAATTTTACTTCCGCTTTTTCGGATTTAAGATAATCGGCATATTTGCGAATAAATTCACCGTCTGTTATATCGCCGGGCATAGGTGATATTTTTTCGCCGAGCTCTTCTTTAAGACTGTTTAGTCTGTCTTCCCGCCTTGCGATTATCAGTATTTTTTCAATTTCGGGCATAGAGCTTAAAACAGCGTAAATATATTCTTTTCCGAGCCCTGAAGAGGCTCCGGTAATAACAGCGTATTTCATATTTATTCTCCTGATAATTTTTTCTTTAATAGTAGCATAATAAAGAATTCAAGTCAATTAAAAAATATGTTGACAAGTTGAAGGCATTGTGATAAAATACTTAAGCCGCATATTGTAGGCTCTGATAAGTTGTGCCCTTTTTAAGGGTGCGCGCCTAACTTTAGCGAGACTGTTATATATCAGGTAGGTGTAAAGAAAAATGTATGCAATTTTAGAAACCGGCGGTAAGCAGTACCGCGTAGAGCAGGGCGATGTAATCTATGTTGAAAAGCTCAATGCTCAGGCTGATGAAGAAGTTACCTTCGATAAGGTCGTTGCAGTTTGCAACAGAACTTTAAAGCTCGGTAAGCCCTATGTTAAGGACGCTTTTGTAAAAGGCACTGTTGTAAAGAACGGTAAGGGCAAGAAGATCAATATCTTCACTTATAAGCCGAAGAAAAGTTCTTCACGCAAGATGGGCCATAGGCAGCCCTATACTAAGGTTCAGATCACCGAGATCGGCTGATTATGACCGAGGTTAAGTTAATTTTTGCTGATAGCGATCCTATAGGGTTTGAGATCAGCGGTCACAGTTCTTTTAACTGTAACGATGAGGCAGGAAAGATTGTATGCTCGGCGGTATCTTCCGCGGCATATATGGCGGTAAACACCGTCACCGAAATTATCGGAGATAAAATGAATTCTTGTGTGCAGGACGGATTTATGAAGTCCGTAGGCGAGGATTTAAGCAAAGGCTCTAAAGATGTTTTAAAAGGCTTTGCTCTTCATATAAAGGAGCTTTCCGCTCAGTATCCGGATAGAATAAAAATTACCACGGAGGTGTAGATCACTATGTTGAAGATAAACATTCAGTTGTTCGCTCATAAAAAAGGTATGGGTTCGACTAAGAACGGCCGTGACAGTGAGTCCAAAAGACTCGGCATTAAGCGCGGTGACGGGCAGTTTGTATTAGCCGGAAATATCCTCGTAAGACAGAGAGGCACTCATATCCACGCCGGCAATAATGTCGGTCGCGGCTCGGATGATACCTTGTTTGCTCTTGTTGACGGTAAGGTTAAATTTGAGCGTGTAGGTAAGGACCGCAAGCAGGTCAGCATCTACGCAGTAGAGCAGTAATAATACTTTTTGTATCATAACCGGGCGGCTTTTGTATTAATTCCGCCCGGTTTTTTGTTTAGGAGTAAAAAATGAGAAATTGCAGAGTTTGCGGGTTTGAATGCGAGGATAATGCGGAGCTTTGCCCGAAATGCGGAGCGGAGCTTGACGCCGTAACGGAAGAAGAGGATATAATAATAAAAGATCCGGTTCTTGCGGCAAGCGTGGAGAATATGATAATAGCCGATATCTATAAGGATGTTTTATCTCAAAACGGTATCCTTTTCTCTGCAGAAGAAAAAGAGGGAATTCACCTGCGCTTCGGCGGCGGAATGAGCGCTTGCGAGATTTTTGTATCAAAAAGCGATCTCGAAGCGGCTCAGCTTTTGTATGACGCTGTTTTAAAAACAGAAGATTTTGAGGAAGAGGAAAATTAAAAGATGTTTGTTGATATTGCCAAAATTCATCTAAAAGCCGGTAACGGGGGCGACGGTGCCGTATCTTTCCATAGAGAAAAATATGTAGCCGCAGGAGGACCCGACGGCGGCGACGGGGGCAGAGGCGGCGATATAATATTTGTTGCCGACAGTAACCTTTCCACCCTTGCCGACTTCAGATATAAAAGGAAATACTGCGCTGAAAACGGACAAAACGGCGGCGCTTCCCGCTGCTCCGGCAAAAAAGCACAGCCGCTTTATATCAGCGTGCCGATAGGCACTGTTATTAAAGATGCCGAAACAGGCAGAATAATCGCCGATATTTCCGATAAAGAGGAAGTCGTTGTCGCAAAGGGAGGAAACGGCGGCTGGGGCAATACCCACTTCGCCACTTCCACCCGCCAGGTTCCGAGGTTTGCCAAAAGAGGCAATCCCGGCGAGGAAATGGATGTTACCTTGGAGCTTAAGCTCTTGGCGGACGTAGGACTTATAGGCTTTCCGAATGTCGGCAAGTCCACTCTCGTTTCGGTCGTAAGCGAGGCGAAGCCTAAAATCGCCAACTATCATTTTACCACCCTCACCCCCGTTCTCGGCGTTGTAAGATATTCCGAGGGGAATTCATTTGTTATGGCGGATATCCCCGGTCTTATCGAGGGCGCAGGCGGCGGAGCAGGATTAGGACACGAATTTCTGCGCCACGTCGAAAGGTGCAGAATGCTTGTCCATGTGATAGATGTTTCGGGCTCCGAGGGCAGAGATCCTAAAGAGGATTTCGAAAAGATAAATAAAGAGCTTGAAATTTTCAGTCCCGAGCTTAAAAGCAGACCGCAGATAATCGCAGGCAATAAATGCGACCTTTGCGACGATGAAACCGTAGCTTCACTTAAAAAGTATTTCGAAGATAAGGGATATAAATTTTTCCCCATTATGGCGGCTATAAGAGAGGGAGTAGACGATCTTCTTGACTGTATTGCTTCAACTCTTTCGCATTTGGAGCCTATAAAGAAATTCGAGCCGGAAGATAAACCCCTTGAAATAACTTCAAAAACCCGTGATTTTACTATACGCGCGGAAGACGGCGTTTTCTTCGTGGAAAAAGCTCCCTGGCTTCTTAATATAATGGACTCTATCGATCCCGAAAACTATGATTCTCTCGCTTACTTTGAAAGAATTTTAAGATCGAGCGGAATTATCGACGCTCTTGTAAAAGCCGGGATAAACGAGGGCGATACTGTCAGCGTTTACGATATAGAGTTTGAGTATGTGGTGTAATCGGTATGGAAAATGCAGAACTTTTAAGCCCGTCTGTCCTCGCTTTTGTCGGCGACGCGGTTTACGGTCTTTTGGTCAGAGAACATCTCGCGGGAGTTAACCGCTCCTCTAAAGACCTCCATTCGCTGTCGGTCGGTTTCGTCAGCGCGCCTAATCAGGCAAAGGCATTTGAAAGTATTGAACCTTTGCTCAATTCTAAAGAAATTGATATTTTTAAAAGAGGCAGAAATTTTCACACAGGCAATGTCCCTAAGAATTCAACAGGTAAGCAATACCACACCGCCACAGGCCTTGAATGCCTTTTCGGATATCTTTATCTTTCAAAGAATACCGAAAGAATAAGAGAACTCTTTAATATCATTATAAATTCCGATTAAAAAAGCTCCCTTTTTAGGGAGCTTTTTTAGTCTGCCGATAAACATTAAAGTCTACTCTTGCGGCGGTTACGCCGCATTTCCGTTTTTTCGCTGACATGCGCGGCGAAAAAACACCTTGTAAGCGAAAAACCGCGTATCATAAGCGGTTTTTCAAGGCGCTGGGGTGGTATTGGCGGGGATAGAGCGCAGTTAAGAAAATCTTTGATTTTCTTTCGAGCGGCATTCCCGTCCAAGAGCGTGTCGAAAAAGTCGACACGCTCTTGCAGGGAGCTTTTTTAATCTTTGGTATTTTTATAATATTCCCGCCTTATCGCAGCAGGAGTTTTTCCGAATGTTTCTTTGAATTTCAGGCTGAAATGGCTGAATGAAGAATATCCCACCTGCTCAGCGACGTTTTCAAAGGAAATATCGGTGTTAGCTATCAGAATGAATGCCTGATCCATTCTCAGCGCCGATATATATTGGTGCGGCGACATATTCATATAAGACTTGAACAGCCTGCAAAGGTGAGAATGGCTGAAATTCGAAATTTCAAGCATTGCGTCAATTCCGCCGCGGATGTTTTCCGGCTTAGACATTTCCGCCACAAGCTCGGTAAAGCTTTTAGGCACCGAATTGTTCTCGGTTTTTTTGACCGATATTATATCGAGATAAAACATCGGCAAAACCGCACCCAATATAATATTGCAGTTTCTCTGATCCGCCGCCGCTTTTTTTACAAGCCCTCCGTAGGTTTCCGATAAATAATGCTGCTGAAAAAGATTTAAGTGAATAAGCTTGCTTTTGATCACAGTTTCTTTGTTATCTTTTTCATAAGGCTTAATAAATTCAGCCATTTTTTCTTTTGAAACCGAAAGGGAAATTATCACTGTGTCCGGCTGCTGCCTTAAAAAACAATGCGAGTCGGCTTCTCCCATAATAAGCATTTCCCCCGGGGTAAGCTCGCTTGTTTTTCCGTTTAATATATGTACGCATTTTCCGCTGTAAATATAGATTATTTCATAGTTTTCCAGGGTTTTGATATTGTCCGTCAGCTTTTTGCCGTAGGATATCTGCAATAAAAACCCGTCTGACTGAAGTTTATTCGCCGATTGCATAAATTTAACGCATTCCCCTTTGCTGAAATTTGATAAGAAATCACATTAATTTCGGAAAATTATAAAGTTTAATTAATGAAAACCTTATATTTAAGCTTTTTAGGATATGATATATTATTATACAAAAATGATAAATTTTCAAGTATTATTTATTTTATGATAAAAAATCAAATAATTTTGATAAAATTACGCATAGATTTTAAACGAATGATGTTGTAAACTATAAATGTATAAAAATCTCTTCGGAGAAAAAGCGTATTTTTTCAAAACTAGGCGTATGCCGGATAGGAGTTACTCAGAATGAAATCTCTAATGAAAAAGTCCCTGGCACTTGTGCTGATGTGTGCGGTAGCTTTTGGCTGTATGTGTATAGGCGCCTCCGCTGCATCTGCTGATCCCACTGTTGCTGTTTCAAAAAGCGGCGTAGCTGCAAAGCCCGGTGAAATAGTTAATGTGAGGATCACTTTCAAAAATATCGGCGCTGTTGCAGGTTTGCAGTTTAAAGTAAGCTATAATCCTGTTGCTTTAGCAGCTGATGTTGACACTTTCAATACCCATCTTCAGTCAAATTTTGTTCATCCGAAAGCTGTTAATAGCGCTGGTTATGTAAGCGTAGTAGCAGTTAATGAAGGAACATCCGAGGCTTATGCTGATCTTCCTTTCACAGTTAATGCTAACGCTACTGTCGGAACATATAACTTCAAAGTTTCCGATCTTCTTATGGTAGATAAGGGTGAGAATGCGATCAAAAATTGCAAAACAATTGACGGTTCTATCGTTATCAACCGTGCGGATACAACCACTGTTCCCGTAACAGGGGATAAGTCCGAAAATCTTGATGACACCGATTCTTTCGTTCCTTTCGGTTCCGCTTATGACGATGCAGGAAATTTCTATAAGAAGAATGCTGACGGTTCTTTTGAGCTTAAAGCAGGCGACGTTAAAGTTGATAAGTTTAAGAAACCGGATGCTTCTTTAGGCTTCACCACCTTCGGTACTTCTGAAAATATCCTTGCTGAAAACGAAGGCGCCAAGAAAGACGGTTATGTTCAGTTCGGTACTTATGTTGACAGCGTAACAGCTAAGACTTACGGAACTCTCCTTATGGTCGGTGATTTTAACGCTTTCGCAGAGTATTACAGAGCCAAAGGCTACACCGATAACCAGGTTGTAAACTCTATTTATAAAACATATTCGAACAACTCCGATAAATGGGGCAAAGACGGCGGTCTTACCATTAACGGTAAAAACGGTGTATCCCTTGCAGTTTATGCAGTAAAGAGCAGCACTTATATGTGGAAGAATTCGGATGCATCTTCATTCCAGTATGCACTTCGTGTTAAAACCGAAGCAGGCAAACAGTATTATGCAGTAGGCTATGGAATTAAGGATGATAATTCCGTAATCTTCTCCGCAGAGATCCAGAACTATAATAAATAATAAGGAGCAGGTGACATAAAATGAAAAAAGCTTTTGAAAATGCGTCAATAGAAATCTTAAAGTTATCTGCTGAAGATATTTTAACTATCAGCGATGATGTTATCGAGCCCACAACTCCGGGCGGCAGCGTTGATATTGACGATTCTGATATCGCAGGCTGATCGGTTGCCGATATGAAAAAAAGGATTATTGCTTTGTCTTTTGCGGTTCTTCTCGCAATGCTTGCCTTGTGCGGCTGCGGAAAGAAAAACAAAAAGACAACTAAGCCGAAGATCGATGTCGGCACAAGCGGCGTCGATGAAATAGCACCCGGCACTGATAAAAACGGTGGTGTGGTTGTCGAGATAGATGAGGAATTTTTAAAGGAAAACAGTTCCTCTAAGAAGTCTTCCTCTTCTAAATCTTCTTCAAAATCGCCCTCTAAAAGTTCATCATCTTCAAAGAATTCAAGTTCTTCGAAGCCGTCAAGTTCGTCTTCCGGCTCAAAAGAAAATACATCTGATGAAGATTCTATGAAAGGCTTTAAGCCTTGGCGTTAAAATATAATCGGTTGCAAATCCATTTGGTTTTGCAACCGATTTTTTGTCTTTTAGAACGTCAAATGCCGAAATGTCAAACAATGTGTAGAATTTTGATTTTTAAAAAACTATAATTTATTGAGAAAAATTTAAAAAAATCCTTGACCTTTTTAAGTTTAGGCTTTATAATAATAAATGTAAATAAGGGTTATTATACCCTAATGGCGTTTTTCTCTTTTTAAATCCAAATTTCTATTAAGAGGGAGTATGTGATCATGAAAACAAAAAAAATTCAAAAAATTGATGGGAGTTGTTCTTGCACTTTCATTGATAATCGGGTTGATGAGCCCGGTTCTCAATCTTTTTGCCGGTGCAGCGGACGCTGATAAAGCGGCTGCAGTAGAAAGCCTTAAAACTGCGCTTACAAATGCCAAGAGAAACCTCCCGATAACTGTTACTAAGTGGGACAATTATGTTGCCTCCACCGGCGCAGATGTAACAGCTGTTGACGGTAAGGTTGAATTCACAACCGAGCTTAACAACACCGGAAGTGCTTCTTTAACAAATACTGCTGCCGGAGTTTATTATACTTTAGCTGAGGCGGCTAAAAAGTATAATGTTAAAATTGCAGATATTGATGATATCAAGTTTAACTTAAATCAGAAAGACGGAACCTGCAATCTTTTGCTCTATATAATGAATAATAATAATGCTTTCACTACCCGCGGAAACTATTTTGAGCTTCCTGATTTTTATGGTGTAGGTCAAAATGGCGGCAAAGGCGGAAAGCTCGATGTCAATACTGTTAATGAAGCTTCTATCAAAGCTTTCTATGATTTAGGCGATGTTAAAAACTGGTCTGACCGTGCAACACTTGAAACTTGGAATGTTATGAACAATGAGAGATATTTCAATTCTCTTTATGCTCAGACTGCTACTCTTAAGGATTGCTCCGGAGTAACTTTCTATGACGGCACTCTTGTTTATAATGATCCCGCATTTGCAACTGCTGCTGCATCTGTCAATGCTGACGATTTTACTTCGCTTGACGCTTTCATAAATGGCACATTTGATGCAAGCTTTATTTCTAATGAGGCTGAATATAATGCTGCCGTAGCTGCAGTTAAGACAGCTTTTGCTGAAGATATAATTAAATTTAACCTTAATAAGTACTACAATAAGCTGTATGTTGCCGAAGGTTCTGCTAAAATTTCAAAATATGCTTTAAGAAATGTTGCATTTACCGCTTCCGGTTCTCCCACTTCAAACACAGTAATTTCTTCTGTTGCATCTCTTCCTGACGCTGCTGATGCACCGGTTTTCACCGAGCTTGGAAACACAGCTGTTCAGTACACTTTCAATACTGCTACTGATACCACTAAGTTTAATTCTAACGGTTTGTTTGCTGATAATGGTAACTATACCGTAGCACTCGAAGATCTCGCTGATATCTCTTTCTGGTATCACGCTGATAAGGCTGTAGGTACATTCAAAATTACTGTATTCTATGATAGTTCTTCAAAATATGTTACTTATACCGACGATTCAATGAAGGTTAAATCCGGATGGAATAAATTCAGCCTTAAAGAATATGATCTTGAAAAAGCTCTTGACGGTCACGATATAAACAATTCTTTCCGCTTTATAGCTTGTGTTGTTCTCTCTTCCGGCGAAGAACTCACTCTTACAATGGGAACTCCTGCTGCTTACTCAAAATCAAAGATAGCTCAGGAAACATTTACAACTGTTGATGACGCTTATAAAGCTTCCGTAATGGCTCTTGCATTCGGCTATGCTGATGATAACGGTAATCTTGCTAAAGCCGTTGCTGATTACGAGAAAGTTAATGTCAATTATAAAGATTTAAAACTCGCAGCATATAAAGACGCTGTTAAATATGTTCTTGACGGAACAAAGACCGTTTCCTATCCGCTTAATATTACATCTTATGTAGATGAAAACGGAACTCAGACTGTTGATGTTGCTTCTAAAACATTTGGCCCTGAAATGTATAACACTTCTTCTGCTGACAGCAATAGAGGAACTCTTAAGGGTTCTGTTATTCTTTCAAATTCTGATATGAATATAAATATCAGCGATGTTCAGGATATAGTTTATGATTTCACAGCTAACAATGTTACTAAAGTAAATGCAATGATTTATCTTGGTAACGGAACCGCAAGAACAAAACGTGGCTCTGATATTAACGGAACTTATTTTACAAATGTCGGCGGCTCTTCTTCTAAAAACCTTGTAAATAATGCTAAAAACACAGTAAGCGTTAAAGAGGTTTACAGCACTGCTTGGGAGAATCGCGCAAATCACTCTAACTTCTCTGAGAATTCTGCTCTTAAAGACGTTTTAATCAACCTCTCTAATTTTAACGGCGGAAAAATCACTATCGGCAATGCTAAAGTAGTTGTTAATTACACAGACGCTGATAAGTTACTTACTGTTTTAAATAATGCAACTCAGAAAGACGCTATTATAACAGCTCTTCTCGCTGTTAAAACAAATATTTCTGCAAACTATACTGATAAGGCTACACTTGATAGCATATTTGCTGCATTTGATGCTGATTTCAGTGCAGACGCTGAATATAAGACCGCTGTTACTAATATCACTTATATGAGTCAGGTCGTAGCAAATCTTGATGCGCTTGTAAAAGCTGCTGACAATATTTCCTATGTAAAAGCTTCTTTTGTTCCGACTGTTGCTAGGAATCATGTTGAAGAAGATGCATCTAAAACAGACATTACTCTTGAAGCTGCTGACACCGGAAGTCTTGATTTCACTTCTGCTTATTCAGCTTCGATTAAAAAAACAGGTACAGTCAATTATGATGTCGGTTCGATAAAAGTCGTTTCTGCAAATCCTGTTGCTCTTGATGACACTACTGATGATCTTGTATTCTATGTAAAATCTTCTGCAGATGTTGCAATGCGTATTTTCCCGACTCTCGGAAATGCTTTGCCTAATTTAATTACCAACAGCAATGACGGTACGGTAGGCTTGGCTTATCGCAAAGCTGTTAATCTTAAAGCCGGAATCTGGACAAAAATTTCTTTCAACGATGTATTTGGTGCAGAGTGGAAAGAGATTGCTAAGCTTGATAAACTTGGCAATCAGAAGTTCGACGCTATTGATACTCTTTATTTCGGAATCAACGGATCGGCTACTCTTTCCGTTACCGAAGTTAAAGCCGTAACCAATAGTTTGGGCACATCTCTTACTGATGACGCTGCTGCTCTTAAAAACGCGGCATTCACAGGCGACAAAGATACATTTAACAGTCTTGAGCAGTCTTTCGTTAATAATGCTAAAGCTACAGCCGCTCTCGGCGAGTTCGGCAACATCGGCGGTCAGGCTTACCTTAACGCTATGATCAATTTCCTCGGTGGATTTAACGATGGAAAATATTCTACCAAGTACTATGTAACAGCCAACTACGAAGGTCTTTCCGTTCGTGACGCTGTAAGATTTGCGGCAAACGGTAAGATGGATACTTATGCAGCTGCCGATGTTACGATAGATGCTCTTCTTGCTGAAATCGCAAAATAATTTATATTCATCGCTATATGCGAACGTGCGGTGATTTAGTACTGCACAAATTGCGTTTTTGAATATTAAGCTGTTAAGCCGCAGGCATTTGCCTGCGGCTTTCAGTTTGCAAAAAGCTGAAGTGTGCTAAAACGGCTCTGAAAGAGTATATAAAATTATCCCGAATTCGACATTATTTTTATGACTCTGAATTCTTATTAAAAAAGCTTTAAAAATCCTATGGTCAAATTACACAAAAGCTCGCATATAATTTTATAGATGATGGTAAATATTAAGTAAATAATGATAAAAAACCACATAGTATATTTGTGCATTTTGTGGTATTATTTATATTAATAATATGCGGGTATTGATGCCATTGTCCGATTTTGCCGAAATTTGTCTGTTTTTGGCTTTTCGGGGCAAAATTTCCGCTTTTTAAACTTCAAAAAGGAGTATCGTAAATGGATTTGCAATTTTTGAAATCAAAAATCTCAAAGGTTTGCTCGCTTGTCCTGGCTTTCTTAATGATAATCGGGTCAATGCAGTGCGCTTTTTCTGTTTCGGCAGCCAAAGCGTCGGACAGCGGATTTTCGGATCAGTCTGCACCTATCGAGCAGTCTTTGGATGCGGAAAATTCATATTTTAATATTTATGAAAGTATGAAATCCGCAATTATTGAGGCCGACCCGATAAATGCGTCAGCCGTGCAGTCGGTGAATGAAAAGAATCTTCCCGTAGGAAAGGTTCTTGAAAAAGACGCCGTTACTATCGGAGCTGAAAGTAATTGGTGCGAGTTTTCCGTAAATGTTCCTCAAACGGGAGCTTATGCGCTTAATATTACCTATTCGCCGGACACTTCAAGTGATATGGAGTTAAACCTCGGCGTTATGATCGACGGTATTTATCAGTTCTCCGAGGCGCAGAATCTTAATCTCGCCCGCAGATGGAAATCTAAATATACCGACGACGATCATCATTTCGAGATCGACGCTCAGGGTAATGATGTCCGCCCGGCTCAGGAACAGCTAAGCGCTTGGCTCAATTCTTATTTTATAGATTCACAGGGACTCTATGATGAGCCTTACCTGTTTTATCTTACTGCGGGAACGCACACTGTAAGAATTTCTTCGAAAGAGGTTGCAGTGGCAATTTCCGATATCACCTTTAAAAATGCGGTTTACGGTTCTTATTCAGATTACCTGAAACAGTATGAAGACAAGAAAATAAAGGGCGATTCCATTTTTACCATACAGGCTGAAATCGCGGAGTATACATCAAGCAAATCCATTTATCCGACTTATGATAAAACCAATGCGGGTATGACTCCTACAGACCCGAAATACATATATCTTAACTGCATAGGAAGCAACTGCACGGGAGAGGGCGACGAGATTACCTGGAAAGCCGATGTTAAAGAAGCGGGACTTTACAGGATAACTCTTCGCGGCAGACAGACAAACTCCGGTCTTGTTTCCTACAGAGAGCTTAAAATCAACGGCGAAATTCCTTTCAAGGAAGCTGCCGATATCCCCTTTAAATACAGCCAGAACTGGACAATGTACACTTTAGGCGACGGCAAGAACGATTATTATTTCTACCTTGAGCCGGGCGATCTTATCACTCTTTCTGTTTCAGCAGGTCTTACTTCCGAAACTCTCCGCGAGGTACAGAGTAACATCACCGCGCTCAATGCTCTTTACAGAGAAGTAATCGCCATCACCTCAGCAAACCCCGACGCTTATCAGGAATACGATCTTGAAGTTAAGATTCCGAATCTTAAGAAAAGACTCAATTCCGCTTATAAGAATCTTGAAAAAGCATATAAAGATCTTTCGGAAAATTCCGGCGGAAGCGGTTCTGTTGCGTCCACTCTTTCGGTCACAGCGAGAACCATTAAGAAATTTGCCAATAAGCCCTATGAGATCCCTGAAAGATTAGGCTCATTTAAAAATGTTCTTGAAACTCTCGGTTCAATGATCCTCACCCTTAACACTTTCCCGCTTGAAATAGACTATATTTCATTTATGGCGGAAAATGCGGAAGTTCCGAAAGCCGGAGCAGGTTTCTTTAAAGGACTTGATTTCGGATTCAAGCAGTTTATTTATTCGTTTACCAACGATTATACCACAGTCGGCGGAACAACTTCCGAAGGCGATAAGCCCGTAAAAGTATGGATAAACACCGGCCGAGATCAGGCTCAGATAATTTCAAACCTTATTTCTTCCGAATTCACCGAAAAGACGGGTATAAATGTTAACTTAAGTATGGTTGATACAGGCCAGACCCTTATAAGAGCAGCGCTTGCGGGCAAAGGTCCGGATATAGCGCTTATGATAGCTCAGGGAACTCCTGTTGAACTTGCCGCGAGAGGCGCGCTCGTTGATCTTACCAAATATGTAACAAACGATCTTTATGATAACTTCCAGGAGGCTTCCTGGACACCATTCTACTATCAGAATAAGATCTACGCTTTGCCCGAGTCCCAGGCATTCAATGTTCTTTTTTACAGAACGGATATTTTCAAGCAGTTGGGAATCAAGGTTCCGAACACTTGGAATGATCTTTATAAAGTTCTTGAAGTTTTGCAGAGCAACAACCTTTCTATAGGTCTTAATGAAATCAACTCTGCTGAAATGGGTGTTTCCGCAAGTTTGTTCATTTTTGCGTCACTGCTTGAGCAGAAAGGCGGAATGTACTATGTGGATGACCTTTCTAAAACTCAGTTCGATAAAGAAATAGCCTATGAGTCATTCACCGAATGGTCGCGTTTTTACACTGATTACGGTCTTTCAAGACAGATAGACTTCTACAGCCGATTCAGAACAGGCGAGCTTCCGCTCGGATTTACGGGAATCGGAACCTATGCTCAGATTCACGAGGCAGCTCCTGAGATCAGAGGTCTTTGGGCAATGTCGCCGATACCGGGCACAGTCAAGGAAGACGGATCTATCGACAGAACTCAGCCGTCAACTGTTACAGGCTGCATAATGCTTAAGGCTGCCGAAGAAAGAGGTATTGCCGACGAGGCATTTGAATTTATGAATTGGTGGGTAAGCGCCGACGCTCAGAATAAGTACGGCAACGACCTTGAAATAGCTCTCGGTGTTGCAGGAAGATATTATTCCGCAAACCTCGAAGCATTCTCAAAGGTAAGTTGGGCAAGCGAAGAAAAGGAAATGATCACCGCTCAGCGCAACTGGCTTAAAAACCAGCCATCCGTTATAGGAAGCTATGCGGTAAACCGTGACCTTACAAGTGCTCTTCGTGAGGTTATCGACGGAACAAACAGAGCGCGCAGAGCTTTAATGCTCTACAATTCAAATATCAACGAAGAAATCCAGAGGAAGAGAGAGGGGTTTAACATAAAATGAGCAAGCTTAAACGCAAAGAAAAATTCTCATCAGCGCAAACTCCTTTTATCTGGATGCTGGTGCCGTTTTTAGTATTTTTCGTTCTTTTCACTATCGCACCTATTCTTATTTCGATATTCTTCTCTTTTACAGACTTCAACCTTGTTTCTATAAACAACTTTGTAGGATTTAAAAACTATCTGAGAATGTTCCTATCAGATAAGATATTCATTATTGCTCTTAAAAACACAATGATCCTCGCGATAATTACCGGACCTGTAGGATTCATTTTAAGCTTCGTTTTAGCCTGGCTTATCAATGAAATTCCGGTCAAACTTCGCGGTCTTGTAACATTCTTTATTTACGCGCCGAGCCTTTCGGCAAGTACATATGCGATTTGGCAGTATATTTTCTCTGCCGACAGCTACGGTTTAGTTAACAGTGTGGCTATGCAAATGGGTATTATTTCAGAGCCAATTTCGTGGCTTACCAATTCGTCTTATAACCTTAATGTGGTTATAATCGTTTCGGTATGGATGTCGTTCAGCTCCGGATTCCTTTCATTCCGAGCAGGATTTCAGGGTCTCGACAGAGCCTACTTTGAAGCGGCCGCTATCGACGGATTACGCAACCGCTGGCAGGAGCTTTACTATGTTACTTTCCCGCAGATGGGACCTCAGCTTATGTACGGCGCGGTTATGTCCATATCAAGCGCTTTTGCGACAGGTGCTGTCAGTCAAACGCTTACCGGTTTCCCGAGCAGTAACTACTCGACTCATACCTGGCTTTTGCATATAAACGATTATGCGCTCAACCGATATGAAATGGGTTATGCTTCTGCTCTGGCAGTCGTATTGTTCATTGTAATGGTACTTTCTTGGCTTTTGATCAGCAAGGTACTTAGAAAGTTTATGGATTAGTTTAACTACAGTACAAAATTGTAAATTCGCTTAGGAGTGTGTAAAGATATGGCAAAAGATCATCAGGTCGTTCTTTCGCGTTCTCGCGGCGGCACAGCCGTTATATTTGTGATCTTGCTGATTGTTAGTGCATTTATGCTTTTCCCGCTGTACTATTCAGTCGTGCAATCGCTTAAGCCGATAGATGAAATTTTCATTTATCCGCCGCGATTTTATGTGAAAAACCCGACCTTTGAAAACTTCGTTCAGGTTTATTATCTTTCGGGCAACCTCACGGTTCCTTTCGCAAGATATTTATTCAACAGTATTTTCGTTACAGTTGTCGGCACGGTTTTATATCTTATTATAGCTTCGCTTGCCGGCTATTCATTGGCAAAGGGCAAATTCAAGGGAGTAGGTACTCTTTACACCCTTATAGTTCTTGCCTTGCTTTTCCGCCCGGAAGTTACAGCTATCCCGGTTTATTACATTGTTTCTAAACTAGGTATTATCGATACTTATTGGGCGCTGCTTCTTACTCCGCTTTCGGGTACTATGGGTGTATTCCTTATCAGGCAGTTTGTTGTTTCCTCTGTTCCCGACGCGACTCTTGAAGCTGCAAGAATTGACGGTGCTACGGAATTCCGCACTTTCAGGCAGATTGTTCTTCCCAGCATCAAGCCTGCTATTATGACTGTTATGATATTCACTTTCCAGTCTATGTGGAACGCTTCGGGTACTAAGCAGTACATATTCAGCGAGAGTTTGAAAGAGCTTCCGACAGTTCTTACAACCATTGCCGCCGGCGGTATCGCCCGTGCAGGTGCCGGAGCCGCGGTAAGTGTTATTATGATGGTTCCGCCTATTGCTGTGTTCTTATGGTCACAGAGCTCAGTTATGGAAACTATGAGCCATTCGGGACTTAAGTGAGGTGAAGAGAATGCGATTTACAAAATATTTTATTTCTTTAATAATGTGCGTCTGCGTTCTCGCCTCCGTATTTTCGGTTAGCGCCAAAAATGTTGAATATGCCCCCTATGAGGGATATGAATACGATTCGGACAGTGAATCAATAGCTGCTCCTACCTCTTATGTTTTTGAAAAATCTTATGATTTTGAGGATATGGGCCTTGATAAAGCGCTTGAATCTCCTTCCGATATGTATTATGACGGAAATATTCTCTATGTGCTTGACGCGGGAAACAGCAGAATTTTAAAGCTTGATTCTTCACTCAAATCCGTGGGAGTTATTGAAAACATCACTTCCGATGACGGAACAATGTTCACATTTGTCGGCGCTTCGGGTCTTGTCGTTGATAAAAACGGAAGATATTATATTGCCGATACCGAAAATAAGAGAATTCTTATTGTCGGAGAAGATGCAAAGGTCATAAAAGTTATCGAAAAGCCTGAAACCTCGATCGTCGGTTACGACTTTTCGTTCGATGTAACCAAGGTTCTTATTAATGACGAGGGCAAGCTCCTTGCAATTGCAAAGAGCATTAACAACGGTGCGTTCGTTTTCGACACCGACGGTAATTTCAGCTCTTTCTTCGGCAGAAGCACTGTTCAAAGAACTGTGGATATTATTCTTAACTTTATCCGCAAGCAGTTTATGACCCGTGAGCAGATAAAGAAACTCCAGAATTACGCTCCTGCAACAATTTCAAACTATGATATTGATGATAACGGATTTATTTATACCGTTACCATAAGCGGAACCGTTCAGAGTGATAACCAGATAAGAAAGCTTAATTATGCCGGCAAAAACATAATGAAAAGCGAAGGTATAATTAAGTCCTACGGAGATCTTGAAACTTCCAGAGGCGGAGTTTTCACTACCAATAACTATACTTCGTTTTCAGATATCGATATAGATGATAATGAATTTATCCATCTTCTTGACGACGGACGCGGCAAGATATTCCAATATACCCAGAACGGTCAGCTTATAGCGGTTTACGGCGGTTACGGCAATCAGGTCGGAATGTTCCAGAAACCGATAGCTATTGAAACTATCGGGGAAGAGGTTATTGTACTTGATATGACCGCGAGAAATATTTCGGTATTTAAACCGACCAACTATCTCAAGGCACTCCGCGCGGCGTTTTTGGATCTTGATACTTCCGATCCCCAAAAGGCGATAAGCCTTTGGGAAGAAGTTCTTTCCTATAATTCTAACAGTCAATTCCCTTATTACGGTCTCGGAATGGCTTACGAAAAACTCGGTGATTACGGTAAAGCAATGGATTACTTTAAGCTTGCCGATACGGCGAATGAGTATTCCGACGCTTATCACGAGTACAGAAAGCAGTATATGTCAGATAATATTCTCTGGCTTGCGGCAATAGTTATCGCAGTAGTTGTTTTGATTGTAGTAGGCGTCAAACTTGCAAAGAAAAAGCTTGCAGCTATGAATAACGGCGCGTTTTCAGCGCTTGAAAACAAATATACTTTCCCGCTTTATACTCTTTCGCACCCGTCTGACGGTTTCCAGCAGTTTAAATACCGCAAAGAGCTTCCGTCTTACCTGCTTTCGGTAATTATAGTTATTGCCTTCTTCCTTATTAAGGTTTTGCAGTTCTTTAAAACGGGTTATATTTTCAACGGCAACGATCCCCAGGATTACACCATCCTTTCAACCTTTATCGGTTCTGTAGCTTTGGTTATTCTGTTTACTGTAGGTAACTGGGCTGTCTGCTCGTTATTAGACGGTAACGGTAAAATGATTGAGATCGTTTCCGTAACATGTTACGCTATTATTCCGTATCTTTTGAGTCAGCTCATAAATGTCGGACTTTCGAATATTCTCACTCTTGACGAAGCTATGACTATGAGCATTATCACTGCTATCGGTGTTATCTGGTCGGCTATGATACTGCTTATCGGTTTAAGTCAGGTTCATCAGTATTATATCGGAAAAACCATTGGAACTATGATCATTTCACTCTTTGCAATGGTTATAATCGCTGTAATTGTATTCTTGCTCTTCTCACTTATGCAACAGATAATTTACTTTGTTAAATCAATCTGGCAGGAGCTGCAATTGCGCTAAGAATTCTTTAAAAGGAGGAATATTCGTGCAGATCAGATTTAAGCGGCTTCGTGCCATATTCTGCGGTGTCTTGGCTTCAGCTTTTGCTGTATCTTCATTTCAGCTTATAAGCTTTGCCGATAACACCACGGTGCTTCCCGCTGCGGAAGAAGGATATACGCAGGTCGCAGATAACTCTTCTTTATCTATGTATGCAGATGAAGAAACAGGCGATTTTCAGATAATCGATAAAGCTTCGGGTAAATCCTGGTTCAGCGCTGCAAAAGAGTTTACCGAAGATAAGGCTACATTGAAGAAAAACAGACTGAATTACGGCTCCGCACTCATTATTGATTATGTTGTAAACGAAGGTTTCACTGCGGCGGGACTTTCTAAATCCGTCGGAAGCTATTCTGGCTGTATCAGCGGCGGAGAAGTAAACGTCACTCAGATCAAAAACGGTATCAGAGTTGATTATGATTTCCAAATGTTCGGAATTAAGATCCCCGTTGAATATAAAATAAACGGCAATAATTTTTACGCGAGCATTCTCACCGACGAGATCAAGGAGGGTAAAGAAAATACTTTATACCGTATACATCTTCTCCCCTCATTCTGCTGCGGAGGCAGAAATGATTCAGGCGAGATATTCGTTCCCGACGGTTGCGGCGCACTGATTGATTTTAACAACGGCGCTGAGGAAAATTCTTATGAGGCTGAGGTTTACGGCGCAGAAAAATCCATGCTTAAAGATTATCAGCTTACTAAGACTGAAACTATTCGTATGCCCGTTTTCGGAGTCGCTATGCAGGACAGAGGTACCTTCGGTGTGATCACCAAGGGCGATACTGCCGCCAGCATAAAAGCTCTTTCCGGCAATGCCGATTTCGGCGGCAATATGGTTTACAGTATCCTTGAATACCGTGCTATCGGTGCAGATGATATGATTTCACAGAGCACAAGTAAAGCAAGCATCTATCGTATTTCAAAGGAAAAATATTCTTTAGGCAGCTATGATGTAAGATATGGTCTGCTTTCAGGCTCGCCCGTTACCTATTACGATATTGCCGAATCTTACCGCGATTTTCTTATAAAAGAGTGCGGTCTTAATAAAAACGGTAATATGAGTCTTTTAAACCTTAATGTTTACGGCACTGTTGAGATTCAGGGTAACTTTATAGGTTTTAAATATAAGACGCTCGAAACTCTTACAACTTTTGAAGAGGCTAAAAAAATCGCCGAAAGTCTTAAGAAATCAGGAATCGATGATATTTCTATGAGATATATCGGTTGGCAGAACGACGGTCCTTTCAATCTTTCTCAGCTTAAAAAGAGCAGTATCTTAGGTAAGCTCGGTGGAAAGAAAAAACTGCTTGCCCTTCAGGATTATCTCGAAGAAAATTCCGGACAGCTTATTTGCGACGCTGATCTTATGCAGACAAGAAAGGGCGGAAGAAGCGCCGTCGCAACTACCATGTTCAATAAAAAGGCTTATCAATATCAGTTTCTGAGATCTACATATGTTACAAAACTTACCGTAGATCCCTGGCTTATGGTAAGCAACAAAAAGCTTCTTTCTAATTCAGCTTCCTATCTTAAATCTCTCAATAAAAATCTGAATAATATCTCGCTTTCGACTCTTACAAATCTTATTTATTCGGATTTTGACGAAGGCAACGGATCTTACAGATCCACTATAGGAAAATCCGCTGAAGAAGTTTTAAATAACTTCAAGAAATCCGGCAAAAAGATTACCGGCGATAATGCGAACGCTTATTCTTTTGATTATTTAAACTCAATTTATAATGCGCCCACGCTTACAAGCGGATACAATTTATTCAGCAGGGAAATTCCTTTCTATCAGATAGTTCTTCACGGCTATATCCCTATGACAGGAGCTCCCGCACAGACCGAGATCACTTCAAAGACCGAGTTCTTAAAGGCAGTTGAAACCGGTTCGGCTCTGCTGTATAACTGTGTTTATAAAGACGCTACGATTTTAAGAGGTCTTCGCGAAGAAAATCTTTACAGCTCAACTTACACCCTTTGGAACAAAGAAGCTGCTTCAAGATTTAAAAATTATAAAGAGCTTTATGAAAAAATCAAAGATAAACCTATAATCGCTCACAGCGAGCTCAGCGAAAATGTTATGAAAACAACATTTGAGGGCGGACTTTCGGTTATAGTAAACTATAATTATAATGATACCGAAGTAAACGGCGTTAAGGTAAGCGCACGTTCATTCACAGAAGTTAAGGAGGCAGCATAAAAATGAAAATCGGATCTCGTCTTTCTGTTGCCGACAAACATAATCTGAAAGGACTTTTGTTTTTAATTCCTTTCTTCCTCGGTATTATATTTTTCTATATAGAACCGATATTTCAGTCGATTCAGTTCTCTTTCAGTGATGTTTCTGTTTCGACAAGCGGTTATAAAACCACTTTTGTAGGTCTTAAATATTACAAAGAAATTTTTAACGATAACGAATCGTTTAAGACTCAGCTTTTTAATGACTTTTTGAACTTGCTTTGGAAAACACCGGTTATTCTGGTTCTTTCGCTGATATTCGCCCTTCTTATCAATCAGAAATTCAAGGGCAGAATATTTGTCAGAGCGGTATTTTTCCTTCCGGTAATTTTTTCATCCGGCGTTGTTCTGGGAATCATTCAGAGCGACCTTGTTGTAAGAAATACCTTAACTTCAAGCACCGTGCTTGACAGCGGTACTATCAATCAGTCAATGGGTCTTTCACAGCTTTTGCTTCAGGCAGGCCTCGATCAGAAGGTCATCGACTTTGTTACTAATATTACAAACAGCTTTTTCTCGCTTATCTGGAACTCCGGAATTCAGATGCTTATCTTCCTTTCGGGACTTCAGAGCATTTCCGGAAGCCTTTACGAAGCTGCTTCCGTTGAGGGTGCTTCCGCCTGGGAAAGCTTCTGTAAAATAACGATTCCGATGTTAGGACCTATGATCCTCCTTAATGCGGTATATACGGTTGTTGACAGTTACACATCGTCTTCAAACAGCGTAATGTCGCTGATCCTTTCAAACATAAGTAATGCTCATTACGGAACAAGCTCCGCAATGGCTTGGACATACTTCATATTTATCGCGTTTATTCTTGGTGCAGTATTCTTAATATACTATTTTTCAACAAGAACCAAAAAAATCAAGGAATAAGGAGGAAAGGCGAAATGAATTTATTAAGTATTTTCGACAAGAAAAATTCTTTGGCAACAAAGAAAAAAGCAAAAGACCTTTTAATGGGTATCGTTCGCTTCTTCTTTATAGTCGGTCTTTGCTACCTGTTCCTTTTCCCGATTTTGTATATGCTTATAACTGCGTTTCAGTCGCCGTCATCGGCTGAAGATCCGACGGTTGTATGGATCCCGAAACAGCTTTCCCTGATGGGAATCAAAAAAGCTGTAAAACTGCTTGAGTATTGGAAATCTGCTGGAACTACTCTTACTTATACCGTTCTTGCTACTCTCTGCTCGCTTGTTTCCTGCTCGCTTGCAGGTTACGGTCTTGCAAGATTTAAATTTCCCGGGAAAAGCATAACGCTTGTTTTGGTAATCGCCACGATAGTTATCCCGCCGCAGGTTCTTTTCAATTCCAATTATCTGCTTTTCAGATTTTTTGATTTCGGCGGAATTCTTTCGATATTCGGAACATCGATAAACCTGCTGAACAGCCCGGCTGTATTTATAATTCCGGCTATTTTCGCTTCGGGACTGCGAAACGGTATTTTCATCTTTATTTTCTATTCATTCTTTAAAGGTCTTCCTTATGAAATAGAAGAAGCTGCCAATATCGACGGCTGCGGAGTTTTCAAAACCTTTGCTAAGGTTATGATACCTATGGCGGTTCCTGCTTTCATAACTGTTTTGCTTTTCTCAATAGTTTGGCACTGGACGGATTACAGCAGTGCTTCCGTTTACTTTGCAGAGGGCACAAAGCCGATAGTTGTAATGCTCAGCACTCTTTCGAATTCACTTAGACTTGACGGTAATATCAATGCCGGAAGCGTATATTCGATAAGAATGTATTTGCAGGCAGGAGCGCTCCTTACGATAGCTCCTCCGCTTATCCTTTATATCTTTACTCAGAAATACTTTACTGAAAGTATCGAGAGAACAGGACTTGTTGGATAAAATTTTCATTTTAATTCGCCGGAAATTTTCCGGCGAATTTTTTTATTAAAAATTTTAAAAAACACTTGATTTTATCGCTTTTTTATGGTAATATATCAAGGTACGCTGTGAAAATGCGGCGTTAAACATGCGATGATGCGGGAGGTGGCCGACCATGAGTCGGGAAATTTCCGCGGAGTATGTCCGATTTTAAACCGGGCGAAAGAACTATGGAAGGCATAGGAATACTTGCGAATTTTTGTGCCAACGGCAGCTTGGCTGCTGTTCCGGAATTGTCTGCAACCCCAGCAATTGCCGGTTTTATATTGCTCCGATAAGAAAAACACGGAGCGGTGTAAGTTTTGCCCGCCAACTAATCAAGGAGGCGAAATTCACATGGCAGTGAAAGAAAAAATCCGAATTCGTATCAAGGGTTACGATCATGCACTTGTAGACCAGTCCGCTGAAAAAATAGTGGAAACCGCTAAACGTACAGGCGCCAGAGTGTCCGGCCCCGTGCCGCTCCCTACTGAAAAGGAGATCGTTACAATCCTTCGTGCTGTCCACAAATATAAGGATAGCCGCGAGCAGTTCGAAATGAGGACTCACAAAAGACTTATAGATGTTATCAGACCTTCTAATAAGACGGTCGAGGCTCTTACGGGTCTTGAGCTCCCCGCAGGCGTAGAAATCGAAATTAAGCTTTAATTTCTTTTATTTGCGCCAAGGTCAAGTCGGCTTTGTGCTGACCAATAACCAAAGGAGGAAAAAATCAATGCAAAAGGGAATTATTGGAAAAAAGCTTGGTATGACTCAGCTTTTTGACGAAAAAGGAAATGTTATTCCGGTAACCGTAATAGAAGCAGGCCCCTGTGTTGTAGCACAAAAGAAAACTGCTGAGAACGACGGTTATGAGGCTGTTCAGATCGGCTTCGGCGATATGAAAGCTTCTAAAGTAAAGAAGCCCGCAAAAGGTCATTTTGCAAAAGGCGATGTAGCTCCGAAGAAAGTTCTTCGCGAGTGCAGACTTGAAGATACTTCCGCTCTGAATGTCGGAGATATCATTAAGGCTGACGTATTTGCCGAGGGCGACTGCGTAGATGTAAGAGGTACTTCAAAGGGTAAAGGATACGCCGGCACAATCAAGCGCTGGAACTTCTCAAGACTTAAAGAATCTCACGGTACAGGTCCGGTTCACCGTCACGGCGGATCGCTCGGTGCTTGCTCTAGCCCGTCAAGAGTTTTCAAGGGCAAGAAAATGGCAGGTCACCTCGGTCACGAGCGCGTTACGGTTCAGAACCTCAGCGTAGTTAAAGTTGACGCAGAAAAGAATATAATTGCCGTTAAAGGCGCCGTTCCCGGCCCCAAAGGCGGAGTTGTCGTTCTTTTTGACAGCGTAAAGGCTTAAGGGAAGGAGTGTTTAAGTTATGCCAAATATAGCAGTAGTTGATATGACAGGTAAAAGCGTCGGCGAGATCAAGCTCAGCGATGAAATATTCGGAATTGAGCCTAATGCAACGGTTATGCACATGGCAGTTGTTAATTATCTTGCAAATCAGCGTCAGGGCACACAGTCCACTCTGACCCGTACAGAAGTTTCCGGCGGCGGCAGAAAGCCGTGGCGCCAGAAAGGAACAGGCCACGCCCGTCAGGGTTCCACCAGAGCTCCTCAGTGGAGACACGGCGGAATTGTGCATGCTCCGAAGCCGAGAGATTATTCTTATGCTCTCAATAAAAAGGTTCGCCGTCTGGCTCTTAAATCCGCGCTTTCCGATAAGGTTGCAACCGGAAATATGATAGTCTTAGACGAGCTTAAGCTTGACGGTTTCAAGACAAAGACTGTTGTTGATTGTCTTAAAGCTGTAGGCGCAGGCAAAAAGGTTCTTTTCGTTCTTGAAAACAATGACGCTTATGCAGTTAAGAGTATGGCAAACATTGCAGGAACCAAGTCTGCACAGTACAACACAATAAATACTTACGATATCATCCACGCCGATACACTTGTAATGGTTAAGGGTGCTGTCGAGAAAATCGAGGAGGTGTACGCATAATGAAAACCGCTCAGGATATCATTATCGCTCCGATCATCACCGAGAAGAGCATGTCGGGAGTTGCCGGCAAGAAATACACCTTCAAGGTCGACCGTGACGCTACAAAGTACGAGATCGCAGACGCGGTCAAGGAACTTTTCAAGGTCGATGTTGCCAAGGTAAACACCGTAAATGTACGCGGTAAGGTAAAGAGAATGGGCCGCTATGAGGGTAAAACAGCCGCTTTCAAAAAAGCGATCGTTACTCTTAAAGCAGATTCCAAGCCGATCGAGTTCTTCGACGGTCTTATGTAAGCGTAAAGGAAATTTTAAAATTTCCGGTGATGTATGAAGTTTTTTAAAAAACTTCGCTAAGCCTAAACAGGAGAGTGAAACAAATGGCAATAAAACATTACAAGCCTACTTCTAACGGCCGCCGTAATATGACAACTATGGATTATTCCGAGCTGTCAAAGGTAGCGCCCGAAAGAAGCTTGCTTGAACCTATTAAAAAGAATGCCGGCCGCAATAGCTACGGCCGAATCACCGTTCGCCACAGAGGCGGCGGAAACCGCAGAAAATACAGGGTCATCGATTTCAAAAGAGAGCGTTTCGGCGTAAGCGCGACCGTTCTTACTCTTGAGTACGATCCTAACCGTTCTGCTTTCATCGCTTTGGTTCAGTACGAAGACGGTGAAAAGAGATACATTATAGCTCCTCAGGATCTTAAGGTCGGAGATAAGATTGTCAGCGGTCCCGATGCGGACATTAAGCCCGGCAATGCTCTTCCGCTCGTTAATATCCCTGTCGGTACTTTTCTTCATAACATTGAGCTTTATCCCGGCAAAGGCGCTCAGCTCGCCAGAAGCGCAGGAAATATGGCTCAGCTTATGGCTAAGGAAAACGGTATGGCGCTTCTTCGTCTTCCTTCAGGAGAACTTCGCAATGTTCCCGAAGGCTGTATGGCAACCGTAGGCGTTGTTTCCAATCCGGAGCATGCAAATGTAAATTACGGTAAAGCAGGCCGTAAGCGTCATATGGGCTGGAGACCGACTGTCCGCGGTTCTGTAATGAACCCGAACGACCACCCGCACGGCGGTGGTGAAGGTAAGTCACCTGTCGGCCGTCCCGGACCTGTAACTCCGTGGGGTAAACCTACTCTCGGTTACAAGACCCGCCAGAAGAACAAGCAGAGCAATAAGTATATTGTAAAGCGTCGTAAATAAGTCAGACGAAAGGAGATTTCATAATGGGAAGAAGTATTAAAAAGGGCCCTTATGTGCAGGAAGTCCTGCTCAAAAGAGTTCAGGATATGAATGCAGCCGGTGAAAAGCGCGTGCTTAAAACTTGGAGCCGTTCGTCTACCATATTCCCCGATTTCGTCGGACACACTTTTGCAGTACATGACGGCCGCAAGCACGTGCCGGTTTATGTAACTGAGGATATGGTAGGTCACAAACTCGGTGAGTTTGCACCCACAAGAACATTCAAAGGCCATGCCGGCGCAAAAACTACCGGTAAGTAAGCGGCCGAAAGGAGATAGAATTTATGGAAGCAAGGGCTACTCTTAAATATGCCCGTATCTCACCCCGCAAGGTGAAGATAGTCCTCGATATCATCAGAAATCAGGACGCTGACAAAGCAATGGCTATTCTCAAATTTACTCCTAAGTCCGCTTGCGAGTATCTTGAAAAGCTTTTGAAGTCAGCTATGGCTAATGCTGAAAACAAAAATATGGATATGTCTAAGCTCTATGTTGCTGAATGCGCAGTAGGCCCCGGACCGATTCTTAAGAGAATCCGCGCTAAGGACCACGGCCGCGCACACCGCATCTTAAAGAGAACAAGCCATATCACACTCGTTCTTAAAGAACGCGATATTTAAGTTAGGAGGTTAAAACTATGGGCCAGAAAGTTAATCCGCACGGTTTACGCGTCGGTATTATTAAAAACTGGGACTCGCGTTGGTTTGCAAGTGACGAAACATTCGGCGATACACTTGTTGAGGACTATAACCTCCGTAAATACCTTAAAAAGACACTTTCGAGTGCAGGTATTGCTAAAATCGAAATTGAACGCGATGACAAGCGTGTGAGATTACATCTCCACTGTGCTAAACCGGGAATGGTTATAGGCAGAAACGGTGCAGAGATCGATAAGCTCCGCGATGTATGCCAGAAAATGCTCGGAAAGCCTGTTGTGATCAACATTGTGGAAATCAAAAACCCCGATGCTGATGCTCAGCTCGTTGCTGAAAACATTGCAACTCAGCTTGAAAAGCGTATATCTTTCCGCCGCGCTATGAAGCTTTCTATAGGAAGAGCAATGCGCCTTGGAGTTAAAGGTATTAAAACTCAGGTTTCGGGCCGTTTAGGCGGTGCTGAAATCGCAAGAAGCGAACAGTATCACGAGGGTACGATTCCGCTTCAGACTCTTCGTGCAGACATTGATTACGGTTTTGCAGAGGCTAACACAACCTACGGCAGAATCGGCGTTAAGGTTTGGATATACAAGGGTGAGGTTCTTAACGAGAACCGCAGAACTTCTAAGAGAGGGGGCGCCCGCTGATGTTAATGCCTAAGCGTGTAAAATACCGCAGAGTGCAGCGCGGCCGCATGACCGGTACTGCAACAAGAGGAAATACCGTAACTCACGGTAATTTCGGTCTTCAGGCTCTTGAGCCGGCGTGGATCACCTCTAACCAGATAGAAGCTGCCCGTGTTGCTATGACTCGTTATATCAAGCGTGGCGGTCAGGTCTGGATCAAAATTTTCCCTGATAAACCGGTTACTAACAAGCCTCTCGGTACTCGAATGGGTTCCGGAAAAGGCGCTCCGGAGTACTGGGTAGCAGTGGTTAAACCCGGACGCGTTATGTTCGAAATCGGCGGCGTATCCGAGGAATTGGCTCGCGAGGCTATGCGTCTTGCAGCTAATAAACTTCCGATCAAATGCAAGTTTATAAGCAAGGAAACGGGTGGTGAGCAGTAATGAATGCAAAGGAAATCAGAGAAAACACTTTACCGGAGCTTAATGAGCAGTTGGCAAAGCTTAAAGATGAATTGTTCCATCTTCGTTTCCAACATGCCATTAATCAGCTCGACAACCCCATGCGAATAGCAGCTGTTAAGAAAGATATCGCTCGCGTTAAAACAATTATCCGCGAAAAAGAGCTTTCAAACAGCGCTAACGCTTAAAAGAGGAGGTAGCTGAAAATGAGCGAAAGAAACCTTCGTAAAACAAGAGTGGGCAAGGTCGTAAGCAATAAAATGGATAAAACCGTTGTAGTTGCTATTGAAGACAACGTTAAGCACCCGCTTTACAAGAAGATAATCAAAAACACAATCAGACTTAAGGCTCATGATGAGAACAACACCTGCGGCGTTGGCGACAGAGTGCTCATTATGGAAACAAGACCGCTTTCTAAAGATAAAAGATGGCGCGTTGCCGAAATAGTTGAGAAAGCTAAGTAATTTGGCTTTAAGGAGGAAACCACTGTGATACAACAACAGAGTTACCTCAAGGTTGCCGACAATACCGGTGCAAAAGAAATTATGTGCATCCGAGTTTTGGGAGGCTCCAAAAGGAGGTACGCCAACATCGGCGATGTTATCGTTGCTTCTGTTAAAAAGGCCGCTCCGGGCGGTACTGTTAAGAAGGGCGATGTAGTTAAGGCTGTTGTAGTTCGTTCTGCAAAAGGTCTTCGCCGCAATGATGGCACTTATATTAGATTTGATGAAAATGCTGCGGTTCTTATCCGTGACGATAAGAATCCGAGAGGCACCCGTATCTTCGGGCCTGTAGCGCGTGAGCTTCGCGATAAGGATTATACAAAGATCCTTTCTCTCGCTCCGGAAGTTCTTTAATGGGAGGTAAAAAGATATGAGTAAGCTTCACATTAAAACCGGCGATACAGTTATGCTTCTTACCGGTGACGCAAAAGACCGCAAGAAAACCGGAAAGGTTCTTCAGGTAAGCCCTAAAGAGCAGAAGGTTATCGTTGAAGGTCTTAACAAGGTTAAAAAGCATGTTAAGCCGAAAAAAGCCGGAGATCCCTCCGGAATTATAGAAACTGACGGCGCAGTTTATGCCTGCAAAGTTCAGTTGGTTTGCCCGAAGTGCAATAAGCCGACCAGAGTAGGAACCAAGATCTATGAGGACGGAAAAAAAGACCGCGTTTGCAAAAAGTGCGGCGAAACTTTTTAAGAGTAAGGAGGACATGACATGTCAACGCTTGGAAACGAATATAAAAATTCGATAGCTCCTGCATTGATGACCAAATTTGGCTATAAGAGTGTTATGCAGATTCCGAAGCTCGAGAAAGTCATTATCAATGTAGGTTGCGGAGAGGCTAAGGATAACGCGAAGATAGTAGATTCCGTTATTTCGGATCTCAGCAAAATAACCGGCCAGAAGGCAATACCGTGCCGTGCAAAGAAATCCGTTGCGAACTTTAAGCTTCGTGAGGGAATGCCTATCGGCGCAAAGGTAACACTTCGCGGAGAAAAAATGTACGAGTTTATCGACCGTTTCTTTAACGCAGCTTTACCGCGCGTGCGCGACTTCCGCGGCATCAATCCCGATGCTTTCGACGGTCGCGGCAACTATGCCTGCGGCGTTAAAGAACAGCTCATTTTCCCTGAAATTGAGTATGATAAGATAGATAAAGTTCGCGGTATGGATATCGTTATCGTTACTACCGCCAAGACAGATGAAGAGGCTCGTGAGTTACTTACTCTTATGGGCGCTCCGTTTGCGAGATAAGGAGATAAAATATGGCTAAGACATCTATGAAAGTAAGGCAGGCTCGCCCCGCTAAATTTTCAACAAGACAGTACAACAGATGCAAGATCTGCGGCCGTCCCCATGCTTATCTTCGCAAATACGGCATCTGCCGTATATGTTTCAGAGAGCTCGCTTATAAGGGCGAGATCCCCGGAGTTAAGAAGGCAAGCTGGTAAGGCACAAATCTAAAGGAGGTTTACGGCATGCAAATCACCGATACAATAGCCGATATGCTTACACGAATTCGTAACGCATCCTCGGCAAAACATAATTCGGTAGATGTTCCTGCATCGAACGTTAAGAAGTCTATCGCTCAGATACTTCTCGATGAAGGATACATCAGCAGCTTTACCGTTGAAGACGACGGTAAGCAGGGCGTAATTCATATAGTATTGAAATACGGCCCCAATAAAGCTCAGACCATCAGCGGAATCCGCAGGGTATCAAAGCCCGGTCTGCGCATATATACAAGCGTAGAAGAAATGCCTAAGGTTATGAAAGGCCTCGGTATAGCTATTCTCTCTACCTCTAAAGGAATATTGACAGACAAGCAGGCTCGCAATGCCAATGTCGGCGGCGAAGTTCTCGCGTTTGTCTGGTAAGGAGGTAATAGGTATGTCAAGAATAGGTAAAATGCCGATCGCCGTTCCGAACGGTGTAGATGTTAAAATAGACGGAAATACCGTTACCGTTAAAGGCGCAAAAGGCGAGCTTTCCTACCAGTTTAATAAGGAAATCTCAGTCGTAAAAGATGGCGACAATATCGTTGTTACCCGTCCCACCGATGACAAAGAACACAGAGCTTTACACGGCCTTACACGTACACTTATCGCTAATATGGTTAAGGGTGTTACAGAAGGCTACTCTAAAACTCTTGAGGTTAACGGTGTAGGTTACCGTGCTCAGAAGCAGGGCAATAACCTTGTTATGAACCTTGGTTATTCTCATCAGGTAATCGTTCCGGAGATCCCCGGAATTAAAATTGAAGTACCCGCTCCTAACTCAATAGTTATCAGCGGTGCAGATAAGCAGTTGGTTGGCCAGTTTGCAGCGGATGTTCGCAAAAAGCGTCCTCCGGAGCCCTATAAAGGCAAAGGAATCAAATATGCAAACGAGCATATCCGTCGCAAAGAAGGTAAAGCAGCCAAGGGTGCTAAGAAATAATAAAGGAGTGTATAGAAAATGGTTAGCAAACCTAACAGTAATCAGGCAAGGCTTAAGCGCCATACCCGCGTTCGTTCCAAGATCAGCGGTACAGCAGCGATCCCGCGCCTTGATGTATTCCGCTCCAACAGCAATATTTACGCCCAGCTTATCGACGATGAAAAGGGTGTTACTCTCTGTGCGGCCGCTTCTAACGAAAAAGATTTCGGCATAAGCGGTTCAAATAAAGAGGGAGCCCGCAAGGTTGGACAGTTAATAGCTGAACGTGCCAAGAAGAAAAAGATCACTGAGGTCGTTTTTGACCGCGGCGGTTATATCTATCACGGCCGTGTCAAGGAGCTTGCCGAAGGTGCCCGCGAGGGCGGCCTCAAGTTCTAATAAGGAGGGGGAATACTTTTGGCTACAAATATTGACGCATCAACATTAGATCTTCAGGAAAGAGTAGTTTCCATAAACAGAGTTTCCAAAACTGTTAAGGGCGGCCGTATAATGAAATTTGCCGCTTTAGTCGTTGTAGGCGACGGTAACGGTATCGTAGGCTTCGGCCTCGGAAAAGCAGGCGAAGTACCCGACGCTATTCGTAAGGGTATTGAAGACGCCAAGAAAAACCTCATTAAGGTTTCTCTTAAAGGTACTACCATTCCTCACGAAGTAATAGGAGAGTTCGGAGCAGGCCGCGTGCTCTTAAAGCCCGCAGCTCCCGGTACCGGCGTTATCGCCGGCGGCGCAGTTCGTGCCGTCGTTGAAATTGTCGGAATCAAGGATATCCGTACAAAGGCTCTTCGTTCAAATAATCCGTGCAATGTAGTTCGCGCAACTGTTGCCGGTCTTGCAGCTTTACGCGACGCCGAGCAGGTAGCAGCTGTTCGCGGCAAAACTGCCAAGGAAATCATAGGTTAAGGGGGAGCAGCATTATGGCAACAAAGAAAAAGGCTGCCGGCCTTAAAGTAAAGCTCGTTAAGAGCACTATAGGTTCCAAAAAGGATCAGATCGCAACGGTTGAAGCACTTGGTCTTCATAAAGTCGGCGATGTTTCGGTTCAGCCCGATAACGCGCAGACTCTCGGTAAAGTCAACAAGGTTTCGCACCTTGTAAAGATCGTTGAAGATTGATTTTAAGTTTCAATAACGCAAAAGCCGGTCACGGCGACGCTTTTATCAAAAAGCGTTAATAATGCAAGGAGGTGCGAACAATGAAATTGCACGATTTGTCACCTGCTTTGGGTTCTACAAAAGACGCAAAGCGTATAGGCAGAGGTCACGGCTCAGGCAACGGTAAAACTGCCGGTAAAGGCCATAAAGGTCAGAAAGCTCGTGCCGGTCACGGAATGAGACCGGGATTTGAAGGCGGTCAGATGCCTCTTCAAAGACGCGTTCCTAAGCGTGGCTTCAATAATATTTTTGCTGAGGAAGTAATTGCTATCAATGTTTCCGCTTTGGAGGTCTTCGAAGACGGAGCTACAGTTGATGCAGCTGCCCTCAAGGAAAAAGGTATCATCAAGTCTGCTGATAAAGCAGTTAAGGTTTTGGGTAACGGAAAGCTTTCTAAAAAGCTTACTGTTAAGCTTAATGCTTTCTCGGCTTCTGCGGCTGAAAAGATAAATTCTGTCGGTGGAAAGGCAGAGGTGATCTGAGTATGTTGGAAACCTTAAGAAATGCATGGAAAGTAAAAGAACTCAGAAATAAGATTCTTTTTACCCTCATGATAATCATAATTTTCCGCATCGGCTCGGCTATCCCGGTTCCTTTCGTAGCGTACGACACTTTGAGAAATGCCGCAAACAACGGCTCAAGCAGCGAATTTTTCAGTTATCTCTCCATTCTTACCGGAGGCGGACTGGAATACGGCGCAATTTTCGCGATGTCGGTTACACCGTACATCAACTCTTCAATTATCATCCAGCTGCTTTGCGTAGCTATCCCTGCTCTTGAGCGCCTTACCAAAGAAGGCGAAGAGGGACAGAAGAAGCTCGCTTCTATCACACGATATGCAACAATAGTTTTATCTCTTATTCAGGGTGTTACTTACTTTGTTTATCTTAACGGTAATGATTACCTTGATGTTACAGGCAAGGGCGCTAAGGTATTTGCAGGTTTCGTTATTGTTCTTGCTCTTACTGCGGGTTCAACTCTTGTTATGTGGCTCGGTGAGCAGATCGATAATAAGGGAATCGGCAACGGTATTTCAATTCTGCTTTTTGCAGGTATTCTTTCCCGCGGTCCCCAGGCTTACGCTGCTTTAAAAACTTCCTGGAGCACAAACAAAACTGCCGTTATCGCAGTTGTAATTCTGTTCCTCATAGTTGTTGCTTTCATCGTTTGGATGACTAACGCGGAGCGAAGAGTTCCTATTCAGTATGCAAAAAGAGTCGTCGGTAATAAGATGTACGGCGGTCAGAATACTCACATTCCGATCAAAGTAAATATGTCGGGCGTTATGCCGATCATCTTTGCTTCGTCAATTCTTATGTTCCCGACTATGATCCTTTCTTTTGCAAGTCCGGAAACAGCGATCAAGCAGCCGAGTTGGTATAAAGCGCTTGCGCTTTTCAGCACAAGAGGAATATTTTACGCTGTAATTTATTTTCTGCTGATAATCGCGTTTGCTTATTTCTACTCGACCATTCAGTTTAATCCTGTTGAAATGGCAAACAATCTCCGCAAAAACGGAGGAGCTATCCCCGGAATCCGTCCCGGAAAACCGACCTCGGATTTCATTTCCAAAATTCTTTCAAGAGTTACGCTTCTCGGAGCTATCTTCTTAAGCGTTATAGCTATTCTCCCGATCGTCTTAGGCAATATCGGCCAGATAAATATTTCGCTCGGCGGTACTTCGATACTCATTCTTGTCGGCGTAGCACTTGATACAGTTCAAAATCTTGAATCTCAGATGATGATGCGTCATTACAAGGGATTTCTTGACTAATAAATAAAGGAGTATTGATATGAAGCTTATTCTTTTGGGAGCTCCGGGTGCCGGAAAAGGTACTCAGGCTGAAATCATTTCAGAAAAATACAATATTCCTACCATTTCAACCGGCAACATTATCCGTGCTGCACTTAAAAACGGTACAGAAATGGGACTTAAGGCAAAAGCATATACCGAACAGGGTAAACTTGTTCCGGATGATGTGGTAATCGGAATTATAAGAGAAAGACTTGCGCAAGACGATTGCGCAAACGGATTTATCTTAGACGGGTTCCCCCGTACAATTCCGCAGGCCGAGGCTTTGGATAAAATGGGCGTTTCGATCGACGCGGCACTTTCAATAGAAGTTGCCGATGAAGAGATCGTTAAAAGAATGTCCGGCAGACGCGTCTGCGAAAAATGCTCGGCAAGCTATCACACGGAATTTAAGAAACCTGAAAAAGAGGGTGTTTGTAATGCCTGCGGAGGCGATCTCGTTATCCGTAAGGACGACGAGCCGACGACTGTTCTTGAAAGACTTAAAGTTTATCACGAGCAGACCGAACCGCTTAAGGATTATTACAAAGCTCAGGAAAAGCTGATTTCGGTTGAGGGTCAGGATGATGTCAAAGATACCACCGCCCTTGTTCTGAAAGCACTTTCGGAGATATAAGGTATATGGTAGTCCTTAAAACCGGCCGCGAGCTGAAAATAATGCGAGAAGCTTGCAGAATTTCGGCCGGAGCATTAAAAATAGCTGGCAGCGCAGTAGAGCCCGGCGTTACAACCGCCGAGATCGACGGGCTGGCTGAAAAGTATATAAGAAGCCAGGGAGGAATTCCGAACTTCAAAAACTATGAAGGCTATCCCGCAACTGCGTGTATATCTATCAACAACGAGGTTATTCACGGCATTCCGTCTGAAAAGCGTAAAATTGTTGAGGGCGATATAGTTAGTATCGACCTCGGAGCAATGTTTGACGGATATCACGGTGATAATGCCGCCACATTTGCCTGCGGAGATGTTTCCGAGCAGGCAAAGCGGCTGATGGAAGTGACGCACGATGCGCTCTATAAGGGTATCGGCGCCGCGAAAGTGGGCGGCAGAATAGGTGATATCGGCCACGCTGTGCAGAGTTATGTCGAAGCAAATGGCTTTTCCGTCGTAAGACAATTTGTCGGTCACGGTGTAGGAACCCATTTGCACGAGGCGCCGGAAGTACCTAATTTCGGCAATCAGGGTCACGGTATAAGACTTATGCCGGGTATGACGATAGCCATAGAGCCTATGGTAAATGTCGGCAAGCCCGAAGTTAAGATTATGCCTGACGGCTGGACCACTTTAACAAAAGACGGTTTGCTTTCCGCACATTTTGAACATACAATAGCGATCACACCCGACGGTCCGCAGATCATGACTGTTGCAGACTGAGGATCATATGATCGGAACAGTAGTATTTTCAAAAGCCGGAAAGGATAAAGGATCTTTAATGGTAGTTGTAGCAGAGGAAAACGGAGTTTATTTTGTCTGTGACGGCAAGAAAAGAAAACTCAATTCTCCTAAGCGGAAAAACCCACGCCATTTATGCTTTACGGATAAAAAAATCAGCGAAGATAAGATTATAACAAACCGTTTGATCCGCCGCGAGCTTTTAAAATGCGGCGAAACAGTTAAAGGAGGGAAACAATGTCAAAATCAGATATGATCGAGCTTGAGGGAACCGTTGTTGAGGCAATGCCTAACGCAATGTTCAAGGTAGAAATCCAGGGAGGGCATCAGATACTTGCCCATATTTCCGGAAAGCTTAGGATGAATTTCATAAGAATTCTTCCCGGAGATAAGGTAACTGTAGAAATGTCCCCGTATGATCTGTCTAAAGGTCGCATAACCTGGCGTTCCAAATAAGGCAGATAAAATTTAAGGAGGTATAATCCATATGAAAGTCAGACCTTCTGTTAAAAAGATTTGCGATAAATGCAAAATCATCAAGCGTAAGGGTAAAGTCATGGTTATCTGTGAGAACCCGAAGCACAAGCAGCGTCAGGGCTGAGTTACTCTTAACTAAATAATGGAGGTGCTTTGATAAATGGCACGAATTGCTGGTGTTGACCTTCCTAATGAGAAGCGAGTTGAAATAGGACTTACTTATATTTACGGAATCGGTCTTACAACATCTAAAAAGATTCTTGAAAGTACCGGAATCAATCCCGATACGAGAGTCAAGGATCTTACAGAAGAAGATATCTCAAAGCTGCGTGAATATATCGACCATAATCTTCAGGTCGAAGGCGACCGCCGCCGTACCGTAGCATTGGATATTAAAAGACTTATTGAAATCGGCAGTTATCGCGGACTTCGTCACCGCAAGGGACTTCCCGTAAGAGGTCAGCGCTCTAAAACCAATGCGCGTACACGCAAGGGTCCGAAGAGAACGATAGCTAACAAGAAGAAATAAGTAGGAGGAAGAATTAATGGCTACTGCTAAAAAGGCGACCGCTACACGCCGCCGCCGCGAAAAGAAAAACATTGAACGTGGTGCCGCTCATATTCAGTCAACCTTCAATAACACAATAGTTACCATTTCCGATACTCAGGGCAACGCTCTTTCTTGGGCATCCGCCGGTGAGCTCGGATTCAGAGGTTCTAAGAAGTCTACACCTTTCGCAGCTCAGAGCGCTGCAGAAATGGCTGCAAAAGCTGCTATGGAACACGGTCTTAAAACTGTTGAGGTTTATGTAAAAGGTCCGGGAGCTGGAAGAGAGGCTGCTATACGCGCCTTGCAGTCAGCAGGTCTTGAGGTTAGCATGATCAAAGATGTTACCCCTATTCCGCACAATGGCTGCCGTCCTCCCAAAAGAAGACGAGTATAATGAGCTGTACATTTTTGAGTACAGAAAATAATTTGGAGGTGTAACAGATGGCAAGATATACCGGTGCAGTTTGCAGACAGTGCCGCCGCGAGGGACAGAAATTGTTCTTAAAGGGCGAACGCTGCTATTCTGAAAAATGTTCGTTCGGTCTTCGCGGATACGCTCCCGGCCAGCACGGACAGGGTAGAAAGAAGTCATCAGAATACGGTCTTCAGCTTCGCGCTAAACAGACCGCAAGACGCTTTTACGGCGTTCAGGAAAATCAGTTCCGTCATTATTTTGATGTTGCTGAAAGAAAACAGGGAATTACAGGTGATAACCTTTTAAAAATTCTCGAAAGCCGTCTTGATAATGTGGTTTACAGAGTAGGTTTCGCTTCTTCCAGAGCAGAAGCAAGACAGCTTGTCGGCCACGGCCATTTCGAGGTTAACGGCAGCCGTGTAGATATAGCATCTTACCTTTTAAAGGCAGGAGATGTTGTTTCCGTTTGCGAAAAATCACGCGGCAGCGAGAAGATCAAAGCGGTTATCGAAGCTAATGCTTCTAAACCCGTTCCCGAATGGATCGATGTTGATCACGATAAACTCACCGCAAAGGTTATAGCTCTCCCCACACGCGAGCAGATCGAAGCTCCTGTTGATGAGCAGCTTATCGTTGAGTTCTATTCAAGATAATATCGGTGCGCACCGATTACGCCGCACACTTCAGGTGCGCTCAAAATAAATTAGTGCGGAGAAATGGAGCTTTCAGATGGAAAAAATTGAAAAGCCCAGAATTGATACACTTGAGCTTAGGGCAGACGGCACCTACGGTAAATTCGTAATGGAGCCTCTTGAGCGCGGTTATGCAACGACCTTAGGCAACAGTATGAGAAGAGTTCTTCTTTCAATTCTTCCCGGTGTTGCTATTACCTCGGTTAAGATCGACGGTGTTCTTCACGAATTTTCAACAATTCCCGGAGTTAAGGAAGATGTTACAGAAATCGTTTTAAACCTTAAAGGTCTTATTGCGAAACTTCATTCCGATACCGAGAAGAAAATCTATATTGAAGCTGAAGGTCCGTGCGTAGTTACAGCCGCTTCAATAAAAGCCGATTCAGAGGTTGAAATTCTCAATCCGGATATGTACATTGCAACTCTTGACGAGGGCGCTAAACTCAATATGGAGATGACTCTTGATAAGGGTAACGGATATGTACCGGCTGAGAAAAATAAGTCGGCACAGAATGTTATCGGAGTTATTCCGGTGGATTCAATCTATACTCCTGTTTTAAAGGCTAATTTCACGGTAGATAATGCCCGTGTAGGCAGCGCTATCGATAAGAATAAGCTTACATTGGAAGTATGGACAGACGGTTCAATAGGAGCAGATGAAGCTGTATCACTCTCTGCAAAGATCCTTATAGAGCATTTTGAACTGTTCCTCAATATCGTTGAAGATGTTGAAACCGAGAGCATTATGGCTGAAAAGAATGATAATGCGAAGAAAAAGGTCCTCGATCTTACTATCGATGAGCTTGATCTTTCGGTACGCAGCTTTAACTGTCTTAAACGTGCAGGTATCAACACTGTTGAAGACCTTACCAATAAGACCGAAGAGGATATGATGAAAGTTCGAAATCTCGGCCGTAAATCGTTAGAAGAGGTTATTGCGAAGCTCGTATCTTTCGGATTTAACCTCAAGAAAAGCGAAGATTGATAAAGGAGTGAATATAAATGGCAGGTACCCGTAAACTCGGAAGAACCAGCGACCATAGAACTGCTATGCTTCGTGCAATGGTAACTTTTCTTTTTGAAAACGGAAAAATAGAAACTACCGTTACACGCGCAAAAGAAGTTCGTTCAATGGCAGAGAAGTATATTACACTCGCAAAAACCGATAGTCTTCACAGCAAGCGTCAGGCTATGGCATTTATTACTAAGGAAGATGTTGTTGCAAAGCTTTACAACGAGATCGCTCCTAAGTATAAAGATGTAAACGGCGGATATTGCCGTATTACAAAGACCGGCCCGCGCCGCGGCGACGCAGCTGAAATGGCTATTATCGAGTTGGTTTGATTCTCTGATTTTTAGTACTCACATTTTCATAGAACATCTGAAAACCGCGGACCCTCTTATCCGTGCTATCACCTGCTTCCGGAAGCGCTATCTTGTCCGGGAAGATGTGTGTACTAAATAGTTTATTAAAAGTAAATCCCCGTCAGAAGTAATTCTGACGGGGGATTTTTTTAATTAAATTCTTCTTTTAAAATCCTGTACCAATTAAGATCTCTTAATTTTCCGTTTATCAAAATATGCTTTTTAAATGTTCCTTCATAAATAAATCCCATTTTTTTATAAAAAGCATTTGCTCTTTCGTTCACGGATATCACGTTAAGATAAACACGCTCTAAGTTAAGCTCGTTAAAAGCAATCTTTAAAATTTCTTCGGTCGCAAATTTTGCGGCTCCGGTGCCCTGCGCCGCTTTGCAAAAGCTTACGGCATATTCGGCATTTTTAGCATCTTTATCTATATGCTTTAAGCTGACAGTTCCAAGATAATTATCCGAATCGTCAACACAGGCATAATGGACATTGTTTTCATCATTTTTCGAATTCAATATAAAATTCTTTACATCATCTTCGGTAAAGCTGTTGAAATCACATTGAAAAATATCGGCGCTTGCAGGGTCATGCATCCAGGAAAGCATCCCTTCAGCATCTTTTAAAGCGAGATCTCTTAATCGCATTAAATATTCTCCTAAAACTTATTAATGGTATCTATAACGTACCTAACTTCTTCATCGCTCATTCCGTAATACATCGGAATGCTAAGCTCGCTTGCTGATATTTGTTTTGCAAGAGGAAGACTTTTTAGATTATCATCCTTATATGCTTTTTGCTCCGCAATGGAAATGGGATAATGGCAAACGGTTTCGATACCGTTTTCTTTAAGATAATTCTGAAGTTCATCTCTATTATTGCACATTACCGCAAAAATATGCCATACATGAGTTCTGTTTTTTCCGACTTTCGGAAGCTTTATCTTCGGATTTTTAATACCTGCAAGATATTTTTCCGCTACTTTGTTGCGGAACTCATTATATTCATTTAAATGTTTAAGTTTTATTCTGAGAATTCCTGCCTGAATTTCATCAAGACGGCTGTTTATTCCCTTATAATCGTGATGATATTTAATAGTTGATCCGTAATTTGAAAGCGCCCTAACCTTGTCGGCGAGATCTTTATTATCGGTGATAACCGCGCCGGCGTCACCGAGAGCGCCGAGGTTTTTGCCGGGATAGAAGCTAAAGCAGCCAAGATCGCCGAATGTTCCGATTTTTTTGCCCTTATATTCTGCACCGTGAGCCTGAGCGCAATCCTCGATAACCTTTAAAGAATTTTTATGAGCAAATTCAAGAATATCATCCATATCGGAGGACTGCCCGTATAACTGAACGGGGATCACAGCTTTTGTTTTGTCGGAAAGAGCCTCTTCAAGTCCTTTTAAAGACATATTGTATGTATCGGGATCGGGATCAACGAGAACAGGGGTGGCACCGGTATACGAAACTGCAAGGACAGTTGCAATAAAAGTATTGCTCGGTACTATAACCTCGTCGCCTGCTTTGATATCGAGAGCCTGAAGTGCAAGAATAATGGCTTCAAGACCGTTACCAACACCTACGCAGTATTTCGATCCGTTAAACTCAGCAAATTCTTTTTCGAATAATTCGCATTCTGTTCCGTGAATAAACCAACCTTTATTATAAATCTCGGAAAATTTATCCTTAACCTCCGATTCTATCTCTTTGTGCATATGCTCAAAGGTTGAAAAAGGTACTTTCATTTTATTTTTCTCCTTTTTTGAAGTAATCTTTAGCTTCTTTTTCATAAAGATCATAGTCCCTGATATAATCAGACGGCTTATAAAGCTCGCTTGCAAGCACTAAAAGCACCGCGTCTGTGCTGAAATCATACATTTCTCTCCATATCATCGGTCCGATATAAAGTCCTTTTTCGGGAGAATCGAGAAGTGTGATCTTTTCTTCATAAGGAGTCTTTGTAAGAATTTTGACCTGACCTTTTACGCATATCAGCATTTGCTCCAGGTCATAGTGAGAATGAAATCCTCTTCTCATATTCCCGGGAACATTATAAATATAATAAATTCTTTTTATATCAAAAGGAATATTCTTTTGCTGTTCCAGAGGAACAAGATCACCGTAAGTGTCGTGATTACAGAAGAAGTTATAATCTTTAATATTTTCCATTTTTCAGTTATCCTTTTTTAAAGATATTTTTATTTTAAGTATTATTGTCAGAAGAAGAACAAGTATTAAGAATAATATCCAGGCGATTATTAAAACAGGGAAAGCAGTAAAAGCTGCAAACCTGAAAATTCTTTCTGCAAGCAGACCCGGAACCTGATCGTAAAGAATGCAGAAACTTGCCCACAAAACTATCAGCTTTATTAAAAGAGAAAGCCAGTGATTTTTTGAAATATTTGTATAAGCGAAAAAGCACCTTATTAAATATTTAAAGATTGCGACTCCCAAAAACTTCAGTTTTGATTTTAGGCCGGCTGTTTTTCTGGTATCTTTAGTGTCCTTGAAATCCTTAAGATAAATTTTATAAAATGAATATATCTCCGCTCGGTCCGACCGCGAGAAAAGTTCAGGATACTTAAAAACTTCGTTTTCAATTATTTTTACAATATCATATCTGTATTCGATGATATGAGGGGGCACTTTGTCGGTCGTATTGGTATGGCTAACTCCGCCGTTTCTGTGAAGCAAACCATTGAAATTAGAAAATTTGATCTTTCCGCCCTCGCGGGTCAGTTTAAGGTAATATGACCAATCTTCCACAAGCTTATAAACTTCAGAGAATTTTCCGAAATCTTCAAACATCTGCTTTCTCATAGCAGTAGAGCCTATTGCTAAAAAGCATCTTTTAGCGAAAACTCTGTATTGCTCTAAAGCCGAAAGCTTATTGAATTCCATTCCGTCTGCCACGTCAACGAATTTATTTATCAGATTTTTAAGCGACTCATCCATCATATAGCACTGTGATGAGATCATATAGGTGTCGGGGGAAGCGGATTTAAATTCTTTAACATAGTTTGATAAAACATTTTCGTCAAACAAAGCGTCGTCAGCAGCGAAAAACAGAATATATTCCCCTTCCGCTTTATCAATGGCTTTATTAAGACTTTTTACAGTACCGAGATTTTTCTCGTTTATCTGCCATTTTATCGCTTTGATGTTTTCTTTTTTATTTTTTTCGCAGTAATTTTTAAGATCGTCAACGTCTATCGCTTTCGAAGCGTCGTCAGCAAAAATAATCTCTATATTATCATAATTTTGGTTAAAAACCGAGTCGAGCGCGGTTTTAACATACTGCGGTTGATTATAATGAAGTATAATAACCGAAAAAAGTTTCTCCATATTTTTACCCCTGTCTGCGTTTTTTCAGAAAAGCCGTTGCTTTCCTGAGCGGTGCCGTAATTCTCCAAGAAAATGAAGATCTTATTTCCTCTATTGCCGATCTGTATGAAGAAAGCTGATTTTCATAATTTTCTATCTCGCTTTTTAGTTCGCTTAAACTCTTTTGAATTCCTAATGCCGCACAAACGGCAGGGTCTTCAATTAAAGCGGTCTTTTTATAAAAATCTTTAAGATCGGTATTCTTTTCGCTTTCAAAATAATCGAGAAATTCCTCGCTGCAGTTTTCAAAAAAGAAAGTGTTGAATGAGTGGGAATTGCTCAGACCGCAAAGCTTATGATTATACAAAAGGTTATATTTAGCGGCTTTGAATTCCGTATCGGAAATCTCACGCTTCGAATTTCCGCAAAATCCTGAAAAATAATTTTCCTTTGACAGATCTGCTGTCATTTTGTAAATAACATAAGCGCTTTCGTTTAAAAGCCGAACGGTGTTTTCCGAATTTGCCGCGCTTACGCTGCTGTTTTTCGGTCCGTCAAGTCTTCTGTATCTTACAAGCTTTTCTTTTAAAACATATATCGGATATTTGCTGATAAGCCTTATCCAAAGGTCATAATCGTGAAGCTGTCTTAAAGCGGGATTGTAATTACCGATTTTCTTATGGATTTCGGATCTTATAAGCACGCTTGAATGGCAAAGCCTGTTGCCGTTATCATAAAAAAGCTTAAGCCACTCGCCCTGCGAGCGGTTATCGATATTGAACACGGATTCGGCAATCTCGCGTGACTGCACAGGCTCTCCCGATTCGTCTATTACCGAAACCCATGAAAAGCAGGCGGCATACTCTAAATTATTCTCTAGAAATTCCACTTGCTTTGAAAGCTTGTCCTTTTCCCAAATATCGTCAGACCCTAAAACTGCTATAAATCTGCCTTCGGCAATTTCAAGCATACTGTTAAGACTTCTGACCGTTCCTCGGTTTTTTTCTGAAAAGATCTTTTTAATTCTTTCATCTGAAAATGAATCTATGATCTTTTTGGAATCATCTGTCGAACAGTCGTCAGATATGATCAGCTCAAAATCCGAAAACGATTGATTTAAAACGCTTTCAACCGTGGCTTTTAAAACTCTCGCGTGATTAAAGCTGGGGATCAAAACACTTACAGCCGGCAAATTAAATTCCTCCGATTTAGGATAAATAAATAAAATTATTATCTATATTATTATAATGTTTTTAAGAAAAATTGTCAATAGCAACGCTTAATGGGGCTATAGTGATTTTGCCGCTTGCCGGGCTTTAAGAATACTAAACATAATTAGGCAAATTATTACCGAAACAAGCGATCCTGCGGCGGTTGCGAGTCCCATAGGAAATAGCGTATCCGCAAAAAGCTTTGATGTGAGGAAAACTGCCGGGATCCTGACAAGCGCTATTGATAGAATGTTATGTATAAAAGATAATTCCGATCTGCCTATCGCGCAGAAATACCCGCTGAATGAGAAGTGAATTCCCGCAAAAATGCAGTCAAAAATATATCCTCTTAAATACTGACTTCCCGAAAAAATCACCTTTTTGTCATCGGTAAAAAGGGAAACGACCGGTCCCGATATAAACTGAATTAAAATCGAAACTATAATTCCGAAACCAGCCGCGATAAATAAGGCATACTTAAGCGTAAGCGCTGCGCGCCGCGGCTTTTTTGCTCCGATATTCTGCGCGCCGAGAGCGGAAACTGTCGAAAGCATAGTCGACGGCACCAAAAAGAGAAAGCTTATAATCTTTTCAACTATTCCCACGGCCGCCGAGTCTGTAAGTCCTCTTAAATTCGCAATTACGGTGATGACTATAAAAGCTATCTGAATAAGTCCGTCCTGACAAGCGATAGGAATTCCGATTTTCAGTATTTTTAAAATTATATCTTTTTTCGGCTTGAAATCGCTTTTTTTAATAACTATCCCGCTGTTTTTTCTCAGTATGAATATAAGCGATAAAACCACGCTCAAAGCCTGCGACAATGTCGTTCCTAAAGCGGCGCCACTCGGTCCCATATTGAGCGCGCCCATAAAGACAAAGTCAAGCACAATATTAAAAAAGCAGGCGGCGCCTATAAAATACATCGGACTTTTCGAATCGCCCATTCCCCGGAATACGGAGCTTATAACATTGTATGCCGTAATAAAAGGTATTCCCAAAATGCACACGGTGAGGTAATCCGCAGTCTTGCCAACAGCCTGAGCAGGAGTGGACATTGCCGCAACAATGGGATCAATGAGGCATACAAGCACAGCCGTCAATATTACAGAAAAAATGAAAAATATCAAAGCGGTGTTTCCTATAACAAGCGAGGCCTTTTTGTTTTCTTTTGCACCCACTGCCTGTGCAATGCTCACAGTCGTACCCATAGCAAGACCAACGATTATGACCGTTATCATATGCATGATCTGCGAGCCAACCGATACCGCCGTTGTATCGGAAACTTTACCGAATATCCCGATAATTAAAAGGTCTGCCATTCCGTAAAGCGTCTGCAGAAAATATGAAAGCAAATAGGGAAGAGAAAAGAAAATAATATTTTTAAATACGCTTCCGCTTGTCAGATTCTTTTCCATTAAGATTTACCGCCTGATAAGATAATATATTATATTATGAAACTTAAAAGAGATAAAGTCAAGCGTTTAAAACAAAACAGCTTAAGGAAAAACTGTAGGTTTTGCAACACTCATCTGAATCACACACAGGTAAAACGGATGTGACAATTCCGGTTTCCTGTGTGTTTTCTATGTAACCGGTTGCCCGGAAGAAGTCATCGTAATCTTCTTTCGAGCAACCTTTAATGAAGATGTGACAGTGACGCTCATCATTTTCATCGGTAATATATATGCGCTCCACAAAGGTCTGTATCAGCGTTACAAGCACATCGGGTGCGGCATTTTCAGCATACTTCCCGAATGACAGTAGCCGTTCCTTGATTTCTTCAATGTCTCGTATAGCATACATCTGACTTTGTCTGCTGTCCTCTATCTTTTGGAGCAAAGTATCGGTTTCGGAAAGCTCATCGGTCAGTGCCTTTACATCTTCTTGTATAAACCGTTTCAGACTATCATCCGCTTCCCGAAGATTTTTCACCTGATTGGATATCGCCGCTTCAAGCTGTGCTTTTTTCTTTCTGAGGTCGGATAGCTCTTTTTCATTTTGCGACGAACTAAAAATATCGGACGCTTTCTGGTTGAGAAGCTTTTCAAAGTATTCGCTGTCCTCATCGGCAAGGTGGGATAACTGTTGCACAACAAATTCATCAAGCAAAACGCCGTCTACAGCCCGAAAAGTACATTCGCCTACACGGTAGCCGGGACAAACATACTTGAATCTCGGTTTGCCGTTAGTCCAGCGGTTGGATTCGGAGATAACCCGCAGGCGTTTCCCGCAATGCGGGCAGTAGACCAGTCCTGCAAGCAAGGCGTTGGTCTTTCGGTGCGGGCGGTTGTATTTCTCGGCAATATCGTCCAGCATATTCTGCGTGTCGATCCATTTCTGACTTGAAATAAAGCCCTCGTGTCTGCCGACCGAGATAATCCATTCGGAAAGCGGCTTTGTTGACATTAACTGCACAAATTTCGGTGAAATAAAGGTGCTGTCGGCATCCTCGAATTTCTCCTGATCGGTCTTGTTGTAGGCGGAGATACCGTGCTGACCGTCAAAGTCTGAAATATCCCCGCACAAACCGCCATTGTGCTCCAAGAAATAATTGTATGCACTTTCGTCGGCGGTGCAGTAAACGGGATTTTTCAATAGCAGTCTTGTTGTGGAGCTGTTAAACTTACTCCCAACCTTTGTACGGTATCCAAGCTCGTTCATTTTATCTGCGGTTTTTTTGATAGACCGAGTGGCTGCAAATATCTCATAGAGCTTTTGTATCATCGCTTTTTCCTCGGGAATGCTCTCCAAATAGCTGTAAGCGGACTTGTTTTTGCCACTGCCGGTTTTCACACGCTTCACCGTAAAGCCTGTTGGGGTATTGCCGCCCAGCCAGCGCCCGTCTTTGGCAAGTTCCATCATATTATCGGTGATACGCTCGGTTAAGGTATCACGCTCAAATTCGGCAACGACGGCAAATATCTGAATAAATATCTTCGACACGCCGGATGCCGTGTTGATATTGTTGGAGCATATCAGCAGGTCTACCTTGTGCTTTTCAAGGAAATCTAAAAGCCGCAGAAGATCGCTTGTCTTTCTTCCGATACGGTCTAATTTGTAGCAGACGACGGCACGGATCTTACCCATTTCAATATCGTGGAGCATACGCTGAAAATCGGGACGGTCGGAATAGTAGCCGGAAAGTCCTTTATCCTCATATTCAAGAAAAGTGTATTCTTCATCAAGGTGCAATTCCCGTTTGGCGTATTCTGCACATTGCTTGAACTGCACGCCGATACTGTCGCCCTTATTGGTGATGCGGGATTTCCGGGCGTAGATGGCTACGCCCCGATTATCCTCAGTATTGTATTTTTGTTTCTTTGTCATAATATCAGTCCTCCTGTTTTTTCATTATACAGCCAGCCCCGTGACGCTTTCCAATGTGCGGCCGTTTTTGCAAAGCTGGCGTAAGAGTAACCACAGCGTTTCGCTGTCAAGCGCTCGGATTTCCTGTTCCAGAAATTCCATTCGTTTGTGCTGAAAAGAGCGGAGGGCATTATTGTAGTTGTTGCCACGGTGAATGACAGCATTCATTTTAAAATCCATAGGCGCACCACCTATCTCGAATCCCGGTCACGGTTACGAAGATACTTACGGTAATGTTCGCAAGCCCGTATAATGAAATCTTCCGTCTTTTGTGAGTCCATTCCTTTTGGAAGAACAGCTCGCAGACGCTCAGCGGAGACCTTGATTGTTTCTTTTTGATTTGCTTTTTCCTCGCACATAATGTCTTGGATAACGGCTTTGGTGAGCAGTCCTTCACGGTCTGCCTTGTGCATACGGAAAGCCTGAGAATAGGACGGCGTGCAGTCGTTGATTTCACATTGTTCCAAAACATCATACTGGCTCTGCTCATCAAGGAAGGAAAGCTCCACGCCAACGGATAAGGCAATTTCGCCGTTATCCATCTTGTCGAGAAATTCGGGAATCAGGTAGGTTAGGCGAATATAGCGCTGAACGGTACGACCACTTTCTGTATCTGAAACATTGTCACGAGACTTGTGGCCAACTTGTCCACAAGTGATACCTTGATGATTCAACGCCTCCATTTTCAGCTTGTAGGCAAACGCCTTTTCGCTGGGTAGGATATGCTCTCTGTGTAGGTTGCTGTCCACTACCGCAATAGCAGCGGAATCTCGGTCGAGAGCATAAATCAAGGCAGGGATTTCGACAATCCCTGCCTTAACTGCGGCGTGTAAGCGGCGATGTCCGCTTATTACCTCATATTCATCTGTGTTTTCAATCGGTCGGACAATCAGCGGTGAAAGAATTCCTTGTATCTGTACGCTTTCAATTAGCGTATTCATTTCCTCATCGTCCTTAACCTTGAACGGGTGCCCCTCAAACGGGCGAAGCTTTGAAATCGAAATATTAACCGGTTTTTTCATAGTATTTTTCATTTTCATCTACTCCTATCTAAATATCTCGCACGGGCTTTTCTCTCAAGCTCATGCTCTTGTTTTAATAACTCATACAAATGCGGAGATTTCTCCAAAATCTTCTCCGCACGGCGAAGCCTTTCACGAACAGGCTTCATTTGTTTGGAAATTTCTTTGCGGCACTCTTTATTTTTCACTTGTTCCTCCGGTGATTTCGGACGGCGGATACGGTTGCCGAGTGTTTTGCGCTCACGCTCCAAATCGGATAACTGCGCTTTGCTTTCGTCGATGTTGGCTTGCAAATCGGATACGGTGTGAATGTCATTTTCTTTAAGGAAATGATAATCTGAAATAAGCTCTTTCAAATCCTTTTCCGCCGCACGCAAATCGGGTGACAACAGCATTACATCGGCAAGCTCGGCGGCGATTTGGATAATCGTTATGATGATAAAGAAAATCGTATCCACTAAAACCGTCGCCGCATCATAGCTGTGGTCAATGGAAAACTCAAGCTTTCGCATTTCATCCTCCAGCGGAAACTTTTTAGGTCTGTACGGAGGTTTGTATTCCAAGGTGAACAGACGAAACCTATTAATCGCATTTTCATCCAACTGCTCTTGAATGACTTCTTTTGAAAAACCGATTTTATCAAGTCGAACAGAACGCTCCCAATGCTTTGCCTTTACAGAAAAACGAACGGGATCAAGCGTATATCCGAGTGCAAATAACTGACTCTCAAACTCTCTCGGAGTGGTTGCAAAAGTCAAGCAGTATTCCACATCCTCACGGAGATACTGCTGCTAAAGAAGGCAATATAAAGTATTATTACTGTGAAAACTGCGGCAAATATTATTCTGATGAAGCCGGAACTAAAGAAATAACCAAGGAAGATACGGTTGTTTCAAAGCTTGCTCCGAAAATCATCGACGGAAATAATGCAAAGATTGATAAGTCCTCAAAAGAGCCTGTGTCTTTCCGCTCCGACGCCGCATTTGCCGACTTTATTCGTGTTGAGGTTGACGGCAAAGAGCTGGTCAAAGATAAGGATTATACATTAAAAGAGGGCAGCATTATTGCTACGCTTACGCCGGAATTTGTGGCTACCCTGTCGGCAGGCGAGCATACCTTGGGAATCGTATCGGCAAGCGGAACTGCGGTTGCAAACTTTACGGTAACTGATGACAATGCTTCTTCAGATAATTCTACTGATAATACTGACAAATCACCTCAAACCGGAGATAACAGTAATATTATTTTCTGGAGCCTTATTTCGGTTATTTCTCTTGCAGTTCTTTGCACAACCGGTTTAATATTTAAGAAAAAGAGAGTAAGATAACAATTGTTAAACGGTGGCAACGTGATATATACGCTGCCACCGTTTATCTTAGGAGGAAAAAATGCAAGAACAATATCCGCACAGAAAATATGCCGGCGAACATACTGTATCTAATCGCAAACGGCGCAGAAAGCGAAAGTCTGGCAAATGGATAGCTTGGGTAGTATTACTTGGCGCAATTATATCCGTAGCTGTGATTGGTACGGCTATACATTTTTTAAGGAACGAAAATCCCCTGGTTGGTACTTGGGTGTATGATGAGCATACGCAGTATGTGTTTGAAACAAACAGCCGTGGGAAACTCTTAGCCGATGATGTTTCCTATGCTTATATTTATCGAATTAATGGCGATAAATTAATCCTTGATTTTACAGAAAATGTTGTTCGAGATTGTGAATACACATTTTCAGTAGATGGCGCTATAAAGATGGTCTTGTTGTTTTCATCGCCGTAAAGGTGTCGGAACCACTGACC
>ERZ779922.229-NODE-229-length-50546-cov-6.687033_pt1 | contig 50546 bp, 49 predicted proteins | sample MGYA00511544_ERZ779922 | MGnify/ENA primary metagenome ERZ779922 (study PRJEB29588, sample SAMEA2154516) | human gut metagenome | biome: human gut; feature: human-associated habitat; material: faeces | place: Denmark | collected 2008/2010 ... | reverse complement strand
CGCCCTTGAAGTAGCTTTTTTCTTTCATAAAGTCCTCATAGGGGCTGTTGGTAAACCTCATTCTTCACCGTCCTCGTCCCACGGCGGCCCGTCATCCTCAGGATCGGTTTCGTCATAATCCTCCGCGCCGTCATACTCGCCGCCGTAGTCCGCCTCAGACTCAGCGGCCTGCTGCTTCTTGGGACGGTAGATTTTGAAGTACCAGCCAGCGCCGCCGCCAATGACCACCACGGCCAGCGCCAGCAGAAGCATACCGCCGTTGCCCGTGGCCTTGGGCTGCTCCGGCTCGGGATCAGGCTCCGGCTCCATCACGGGAGCAGGCTCGGGAGCCTTGCCCTGACACTCGCCCATGTTCACGGCGCAGATGGCGCAATCCGTGTTGATGGCACCAACGGCGCATTTGTCGGCGCAGGAACACTCCGGCAGCTCACCGCCCGCCGCCTGCATCGCCGCCAGCAGGTCGGCCTCGTCCACCATGTTCAAAAAGTAGGTCTGGTACTGCTCGCCGTCCTCGTCGGTGGGCTTGTCATAGTCAATGACGATGTAAAAGGTGTTGCCGCCGCTGGTCTGCACCGTGATGAACTGCTTGTTGGTGGCCTTATCGTAGAGCAGGTCACGGGTCACAAGATTACCGTCCTCGGTGAAGCCCTCGCCGGGATCAACGGTTTCCGCGGGCAGCAACTCCACCGGGTCAAGCCCGTCCCATTCCTCACCGCCCCCAGCGTAGGCCGTGACCGCCATGCCGCACATCAAAACAGCGGCGCAGAGCGCCGCTGTCAGCTTTTTCATCCACTTGTTCATTCGCTGTCCTCCTTATCCGCAGACTTCGGGACATTCTGTCCCAAAGTGCCGCCGCTCTTGATGGTCTGAAGCAGTACGGGCAGGTCGGTGAGAGAAACGCTCATGCCGCGCACGATCTCCACGATCTCGCTGTTCTCGGCCTCCAGTTTTTTCTGTTCCAGCTCCTTGAGCCGTGCCTGCTGCTCGTTGATCTTGGCCGTGACCTTTTCGATCTCGGCCTGAATTTTCGCACTTTTGGAGATAGCCATAAAAAAACCTCCTGTCAAAACAATTTTCCGTAGGCGTAGAAATGGGACTGCCAGTAGCTCGTGTTGAGGTTGGCATAGCTGATGGGGTCGCCACAATGGAGCATCCAGCCGTCACCCACATAGATGCCCACATGGGAGATCCCCGGTGTGTCATAAGTCCCCGTGAAGAACACCAAGTCACCGGGTTTTGGACTGCTCGTCCGGGTGGAGATGTTGTATAGCCCCTGCGCCCCCAGCCGTCCGAAGCTCCAGCCGCATTGATTGTAGACATAGCTGACGAAGCCGGAGCAGTCGAACGAGGTACTCGGAGAGCTGCCGCCCCACACATAGGGGTATCCCACATACTTCTCCGCTTCTTTCAGAATGGCGGCAAAGGTTTCATCGGCAAGGTAGTCCTCCGGGATCTCATGTGCCGGGGGCTTGCTGGTGTATTTTCCAACATAGGGCGAGGACGGGAACAGGTCGGGACGGTTGCCCAGCGTCGCCATATAGAGGGCGTACCGGGACAGGGTTTCCTCGCCCATGATGTAAACGGGCAGATGGGAGAGATTGAAGTTTTCCAGCGTGACATAGCAGATGTAATAGTTGTATGGAACTTCTACATCGTAGTCGTTGCCCTCGCTGTTCGTCCTTGTGACCGTGCGGTAGCGTACCTCGACAACCACATCCTCGGTCAAAATGTACTGGAGGTCAAAGAGCATTTGGAGCGTACCCCGCACCTCGTTCAGCGTCCACTCGCCCTCATGGAGCGCACAGACGATGGACAGCAGCACATAGGGATCGTGTTCAATGGTGTCGAGGTCAAAATGATATTCGTCATAATCGTGGGTGCGGGTGTAGGTGTCGAGGTAGTGTTGCAGCTCGTCCTCCAGAGCGCAGTAGGCGGCCTCCGCCCCCAGCAGGTCAGCGTCCTCGGCGGCATAGGTAGACGCGCCGATGGCTCCGGCCACGCCGTTGCCCACCGTCACCAGCGAGGACATACACGATTGCAGCACCACCAGCAGAAGAAACGCCGCCAGCAGCAGGAGCAGCCCGCCGGGGTGTTCCTTGATGTAGGCAGACACCTTTTCCGCCAGCTTGCCCGTGACGGACGCCGTACCCTCGGCGGCCTTGGCGGTCTGTCTGGCAACCTCCCGCGCCTGCTTTGCGTACTGGCGCTTGATCTTCTGCTTTTGCAGATACCGGGACACCGCGCCGCTCTCCTGCATTTCCGGGTGTTCCTCCACGGCTTTGCGGTAGTAATAATCCGCCGTGGCCTTGATGTGCTTGCTCTCGGCACGCTCCACCGCCTTTGTCGGGTGTTCCCGGATGGCCTTGCGGAGCTTGCGCCTGCCGAAGCGGTACACGGACTCCGCCACAAGTTCGGAACGGTGTGCGCCCTCCGTGCCGACATTTTCATGCTCGACCTCATAGAGCTTGCCATGCACAAAGCCGCGGACGCCGTGTCCGGCGGTGTGGGCAAAACGCTTGACCGCACCGGGCTTTTTCGGCGGCTTCTGCTTTGCCAGCTTCTCCCGGGCGGCGTCCAGCTTCTCACCCCGGCGCTCCATCCGCAACTTGGACGCCGCCGTCTGCTCCTGTCGGCTTCTTCTGCGGAACTTGGACTTCGGGACATTTTGTCCCGAAGTGGGGTTAATCGTCTGTTCGCTCATGGGCAAGATCCTCTGGGCGGGTCGTCAGCAGGTCATAGATCTCCCCACGGGGGAAACGGTCTACAAACGGGATGGTGACATTTCCATAGAAGAGCAGGCCCTCGCCGGAATTGGAGTGCGTGATATAGGAGAGCTGATGCTCGGAAATGCCAAGCTACTTTGCCAAAATTGCACGGTCGCTCTGCGCCTGCGACAGCAGCACCATGAAATCCGTGTTATCCAGAATGTTCTCGATCTCCCGGCTGGCCAGCAGGTCTTTCACATTCTGCGTCAGCGCCGAGGGGACACAGCCCTTTTTGCGGAGCATTTTCCATACCGCCACAAAGTAGCTGGCCGTCAACGGATCACGGAGCAGGATATGGAACTCGTCAAAGTAGCACCAAGTCGCCACGCCCTCGGCATGGTTGGCGTTTACCGCCGCCGTGACAAATTCATTGGTGGTGTGCATGGCGATTTTGCGGAGGTTTTCACCCAAGCCCTTTAGGACAATGCAGACCACACGGGAATTGAGGTCAACATTCGTGGGATGGTTGAAAAGATTGAGAGAGCCTGTGCAGTAAAGCTCCAGCGCCGTCGCCACCCGCCGCGCCTCCGGCTCGGGCTGGCGTAGCAGCTCCTCATACAGATCTTGCAGCAGCGGCGTTTTGGCCGTTTCCAGCCCCAGCGCCATCTCCCGGTAGACCAGCCGCACACAGCGGTCAATGACGGTTTTCTCGATGGGCTGCAAGCCCTCCTTGCCGCCCACGATCAGCTCACACAGGGACAGCAGAAAATCCGCCTTCATGGAAAGCGGACTATCCTCGTCGTTGATATTCATTTGCAAGTCCATAGGCGAAATGTGATGTGGGCTGTCCGGGGCGATCTCAATGACCTGTCCGCCCAGCCGCCGCACCAGCGGGGCATATTCGCCCATCGGGTCAACCACAATGATCCTGTCCTTGGTGGTGAGGAACACATTGATCAACTCACGCTTGGCGGCAAAGCTCTTGCCGCTGCCCGTAGAGCCGAGGTACATCCCGTTGGCGGATTTCAGCTTTTTGCGGTCAGCCATAATGACATTGTTGGAAAGAGCGTTCATGCCGTAGTAAAGCGCCTGCCCGTCCATGCGAAGCTCCCGGGTCATAAAGGGAATGAAGATGGCGGTGGAGCTGGTAGTCATGCCCCGCTGAATTTCAATGCCGTTGTAGCCGAGAGCCAGCGAGGACACAAAGCCCTGCTCCTGCTGCCAGTCCAGACGGCGCAGGGCGCAGTTGTATTTCTGCGCGATGCCGCTCACCGTGAACACATCGTTTTCAAGCCGCTGCCGGGTGGGAGCGAGGTTTACCACCGTAAAGGTCAGCAGGAACATTCGCTCGTTGCGGCTTTGCAGGTCGGAGAGCAGCTCGGCGGCGTCCTTGGAAAAGGTAATGAGGTCGGGCGGCAAAATCTCCATATCATACCCGGCACGGACAGCCTTTTTCTGTTCCTCCGCTTTCATGCGGCCTATGTCGGAGATTTTTCCCTTGATCGTCTTAATGGCCTTGAGCTGGTCTACCGCCTGAATGTGCATAGTGACGGTCAGCTCGGCGTCCAGCTCCAGAATTTCCGCCAGCAGCTTATCCGAAAGCTCCGACGCCATGATCTGCAAGTAGGACGCAGCACCCCACATCTGGCCGATACGAAAAGTGCAGCTCTGCCGGAAATCGAAGCTGTCCGGGGCGATGTAGTCCTTTGTCCCCATGCCAGTCTTTGGAATGTCTTTCCACGCAAAGCGGAACGGCTCACGCCCGCCGGGGTGCATCTGCCCGTGCAGCACCGCCAGCCGATCCCGGCCGTCCAGCGGGCGGGACTGGACGCCCAGCCGTTTCAGATTGCCCATGACATCCGCCTCCACGCGCCCCAGCCGGGGACGCGCCTCCGTCGCACCCTCGGCAGGCAGGCCAAAGGTGATGTATTTGTACCGCTCAATGCCGTTGTTGCTCTTGGCGATCTGGCCTTTGAGCATTTCCACATACTCGCCCCGGATGCTGTTGAAGTCATCCTCCTGCGCCGGGATATTCACTTTGTAGCGGTTGGCGTTCCGGCTGCGGCGGTTGACAAAGGAAAGCTGGAATGGCAGAGAGCTGTCAAAATAATTCAGGCACGCGCTCCACCCGCTGATAATGGCAGTCTGATCCTCCGCGGACGCTACGGCATAATTGATGTCCTCATATTCCAGCGTCTTTGTGTAAAGCCCGCCGGGGAGCTGGCAGATCCCGTCCGGGTGCATGGCGATATAAGGAATGGTCTGCTGGGCGGACAGCGCCCGGTGCTTATTTGCGTTTTTCTGCTTTTTTGCTTTGCTCAATAGGCTCCTCCTTTCGTACAAATGGGGCATAGATATTTTCCGTTCGATACGGGCGGATGCCGGGACGGGTAAACTTGACCCGGATGATATTGCGGATTACCTTTTCAAAGGGCAAACCGTCCTTTTCGTACATCGCCAGCAGGAACGCCGGGAGCATGATCGCCAGCATAGCGAACAGCGCCCCGGCGTTGCCGATGGCCTGCCGGGTCAAAAGGTAGGTGGGAACACCAATAGCCGCCCCAATGCCGAAGCAAATGAGCTGCCGCTTGGTGAGGTTGAACGCGATCTTTGTCTTGATCTTGGAAAGATCGTTCGGGACATTCACATAGGGCATCAGTCTATCACCTCCAGTTTGAGACAACTTGTCCCAAAGTCCGGGATCGTCGGCTCTACCTCGTTGCCCCACACATCCCAGCCGGGAGAGGTCTGCCGTGCGAACAGCTCCACACGGGGCAGATCGCCCATGAGGGCAACGATCTTATCACGGGTTTCGTCCGGCTTTTTGCTGTGGGCTTCAATGGGCGAAATGATAAATTGATGAATGTCGGCGGCCTGCCGCTTGGGGTGTCCTTTGGTTGCCAGCAGACAGATCTCGGCGTTGGCCCGCGTCCAGAAGCCTAGCCCATAAAACCAACTGTCCGCCTTGCGGTTTTTCTTCAGCCAGACGAACGCCACGGATTTATAGGTGAAGCCCCACGCACGGATCAGCCGCAGAGCCTCCGGGAGCTGGGGAAAGGTCGCCCACATGAAAAGGGCGCTGTCCTTGGCCGCAAGCTCGGCCACAGGCAGCGCACACAATTCATCAATGCTCATGGTGGGGTAGTGATTTTCCGCCGCGCCCTGTACCTTCTTTGCCGAGTAGCGCCACGGCGGGTCGGCGTAAATGATGGGGTATTTTTCGATAGCTATTCTCCTTTCCCGCCCCCGGCCATAGCCAGCCGCGCCTGCTCGATGCGCTGGGCGGCGATGGTGTAGATGGAGGGGGCATTTTCAAAGCAGATGAAGCGGCGGCTTGTGTTCATGGCGGCAACGGCAGTCGTGCCGCTGCCCGCGCAGATGTCCGCCACCACCGCTCCTTCATCGGTATAGGGCTTGATGAAATACTCGCACAGCTCCACGGGCTTTTGCGTGGGATGAACGCCGCCCGTCACCGTCGGCACGAACAGCACATTTCCCGGATAACGCCGTCCGTCGCTGGACTCTGAGCCTGTCCGTTCAAACTTGCCGTAGTTGGTGCTGCACCCGCTGCGGGGATTGGTCTTGCGGTACGGCTCCCCGTAGGTGAATTGCGGATGGTACACCGGGGACTTCTGATAGAACACCAGAATGTTCTCGGACTTTTTCAGCGGTGCACGGTTGGCATTGAGAAAGCCTGTTGCCCGGGACTTATACCATACCCACTCATAGCGGAGCATGGCGAGGTTGGACGCGCCCAGCACCTTATCAAAGGGGCATTGAGCGAAAAACAGGATGGCTCCGTTGGGCTTCACCGCCCAGCGCACCGCCTCCCACAGCTCCGGGAGCGGCAGCGGCACATCCCAAAAGTTCCGGGTCGTGCCGTAGGGTGGATCGGTCAAGAGCATATCCACGCTATGCTTCGGCAGAGAGCGCAAGCCCTCGATCCCGTCCATGAGGTGCAGTGCGTCCGGCTTTGGGACAATTTGTCCCAAGGTCATATTCATCCCTCCTTAATGTGCGCTGAACACGCTGCGGGCGATGGAGCCAGTCTTGAACAGGCAGAAGCAGAGCAGCACGGAATAGCCCATGCAGCCCCATATCGCGCCGATGGGGTCGCCGCTTGTGGCGATGCCCTGTATCAGCACCGCATAGATGGCAACACAGACGAGGATCAATAGCCCTTGAAAGCCTACGGCAAACAGGGACTTCAAATAGTTCTGCCCAGTATTGCCCAGCTCCCGGTTGGAGAGCGTTGCCACGGGGATGGGAGCTAAGCTGGTCAGCAGGTATATTTCGATCATGCGGCCATAGACGATCACGAAGATCACAATATTGATTGCCCACATGGTCACATGAATGAGCAGGGATTGCAGCCATAGCCCCAGCAGAGAGCCAAGCCCCAGCGTTTCCAGCGTGGCCTCCAAGTCGGCAAGCATGGCCTCCGAAATGTCCGTTGAGCCTTGCACGATCCCGGCTGCCCGGGCGATCACGTCTTGGGACACATCGAACACGGCCATGACGATATTGAAAGTGTTGGACAAAATCAAAATGGCGCAGGCCGTTTTGAAGATCCACTTGAAGAAGATCCAGTAGTCCAGATCATGCAGGTTGTTCTTCTCGATAATGAGCTGGATCAGCTCATAGGTGGCAACAAAGGTGAGGATCAGACCGGCGATCGGCAGTATCACCGTTTCAGAAAGCTGCCGGATCAGGGAGAACACCCCGGCGTTCCATGCCGCCGGGGTGGTTCCCACTTGCACCGCAATCTCTCCGACACGGGAATTGACCGTATCAAAAAGCCCCGTGAGGTTGCCCATGATCCCCTCGATCAGCAGCTCTTTTAGCCAGTCTGTCAGCCAGTCGGTGAGAAATCCCATGCTTTACGCCCTTAAAACAGAGTGGACAGCAGAGGGATCAGGGTTGTACCAAGCACGATGATGCCGCCGCCCGCCATGAGCTGTTTCATGCCCTGGGACTTAGCGCCGGGGTTGTCCGAGCCGTAGCCCTCCAGCAGATTGACCACGCCCCACACGCCAAGGCCAGCGCCGAGGGCAATCACAAGGGTCTGCAAAGTGGTGATGGCAGAAGCGAAAAACTGCATATAGCCTCCTATTCTCCGGGGACAAAGCCCCGGCCATGAAAAAAGCCGCCCTTGCGGGCGGCAGCCTACTACCTTGGGACGAAATGTCCCAAAGCTCTATACAAAAGCGTCCGGGTCGTCGAGGTCGTCATAGTTGAGGATGTCCTCGTCCTCGTCTGTGAGCGCCTCGTCCGGCACGGACACTTCGTACACCTCACATTCCTCGTTCATGCCCGGTCGCCTGCGGCGGTCAATGAGCCTGTCGAGGTCAAAGGCGTTTTTCACTTTATCGGCCTCCGCCGTAAAGCGATAATTGGGGTGCTGTTTCAAATCGTATTTCTTGGAATAGAACGGCGGCAGCCCTCGGAGCTGCAAAATGCACCGATCTCCGGGCATGGTGGCAAGCTCGCTGGGGGTCATCAGCTCCCGGCCCAGCCGCTGCGTGTTCTGGCTGTAGCTTTCGGACTGGCCCCGTGAGCGTCCCTCGGTCTGCATGGAGATGGTCGCCTTGCCCAGCCAGTTCTCTGTAATTTCTTTGATGGTGCTGGCTTCACGGCCACCGAGGAACAGCACGCTGTCCATGTTGCCGAGGATGGTTTCCGCGTTCTTGTCGTAGATGGCCTTGCACTGCGCCAACTGCTGATACAGCAGGCACAGACTGATCTCACGGGAGCGGATGACCGCTACCAGCTTTTCCAAGTTTGGCACCTGCCCGGTGTTGGCCGCCTCGTCCCACAGCACCCGCACATGATGGGGCAGCCTGCCGCCGTGAACATTGTCCGCCCGTTCGCACAGAAGATTGAACATCTGCGAAAAGGCCAGCGCCACAAGGAAATTGTAGGTGCTGTCCGTGTCGCTGATGCAGAAGAATGTCGCCGTCCGGCGATCTCCCATGCGGTCAAGCTCCAGTTCATCATAGGACATGATCTCCCGAAGCTGGGGAATGTCAAAGGGGGCCAGACGTGCGCCGCAGGAAATGAGGATGCTTTTCGCGGTCTTGCCGCTGCTTAGCTTGAATTTGCGGTATTGCTTCACGGCGAAGCAATCCGGTTTGCGTTTGGCAAGGCCGTCAAACATATAATCCACGGCGTTTTTATAGTTTTCATCATCCTCCTTGACCTCCATGCCGGAGATCATGTCCACCAGCGTATTCATATTCCGATCCTCGGCAGGCCCCTCGAAAATGATGTAGGCGATTAGGGCGCAGTACAAAAGCGTTTCCGCTTTCGTCCAGAACGGATCGCCCTCTTTACCCTCGCCCTTGGTGTTGGTGATCAGGGCGTTCACGAATTTCAGGATGTCGGCCTCGTTGCGGATATACGACAAAGGGTTGTAGTGCATGGACTTGGAAAAATCTATGCTGTTGAACACCTTGATCTGATAGTCTCGGCGCTGAAGAAAGGCCCCGACCTGCCCCAGCACACCGCCCTTGGGGTCCACCACCACATAGGAAGAATGGGCCTGCAAAAGCTGCGGCGTGAGCCAAAAGCGGGTCTTGCCCGAGCCGGACGAGCCGATCCCGCAGAAATTGAGGTTGCGGGCGTTAGCGGGATTTTTCGGACGGGTGTTCATGGTGAGCCGTTCCGTGGCGGTCAGCAGCATATTGTTTTCAAACTTGGGATCGACAAAGGGCTTGATGTCCTTTTCGTTGCCCCAGCGGGCGCTGCCGTACTCCGCATCCCGGCGGTATTTCTTGGCGTTCTTGCTTTTGAAGTAAATCAGCAGACGGAACGCCACTGCCCCCACAATGCCTACCAGCCAGTCAAAGGGGACAAGGCCGGGGGCGAAGCTGGCAAAGGCCGCGCCGATGGTCTGGCCCAGCCCCAGCAGCTTTTCCCCGAAGCCCGCGCCCGCCGCCAGACGGTAGGCCGTCCCCAGCTTGAGGAACACCCAGCCGATGAACACATAGGGAATGTTGGGCAGCATATATTTACGGAGCTTATCTGTCATGCGACACCTCCTTGATGTGCTCCTTGGGCGGCTTTTCCTTGGCAAGCTGCTGTTCCGCCTGCTTCATCTGTTCGGGGATCGAGGGCTGCCGGGACTTGGCCTTATCCAGCACCTTGCGGGAATATTCCGAAAAGCAGGCGGTCATAGCGTCTGCCTGCCCGGACTTGAAGAACAGCAGGTATTTTTCCGGTTCGGTCTGATAAAAGGCATAGTCCACATTCCATTTCCGGGCTACCCGGTCAAAGAGCTTTGTGTCCCCGGACAGTTCAAGGCTGTTAGTGGATGTGCCGTGCGCCATGAGCTTTTTCACGGTCTGCTTGCCGTGGGGCGTCTGCTTTGCCCGGTGTGCCTTGGCAATTTTGCGTCCCACCGCCCGAACAACATAGGCAAGCCCCCGAGCGGTCAGCTTCGACGCCTTTACCGATATGGCGATCGTGCGCCGGGAAATATCTTCGTCTACCAGCCGTCATCGCCTCCTTTCACAGTTATAAAATGGTAAGTCCGTGTTGCCTTAGTTGAATTGTTCACATATCTCGGATATAATGAAAACTGATTTATGAAGTCCAATGCCGAGGAGATATTGTTATGATAGAGACTGTATTTAGCAAGAGCGCATACGGAAGTCTAAAGCTGGCACAAAACTGTGGTGCAGATAAACATTCAAGCGCATCCATCGGCCTTGTTTTATCAGGCCGTACAAATATATCCCCGGAAGAACTTGAAACATTAAAAGCAGATGCAGAATTGCAGGCTCACCGCAAATGGGAAACCTCAATTCCGTTAGGTGGAAATCCGGCGGATGTCTATTGCATCGATGTCGCATGGAGCATGGGTGATATTTCCGATGATGAGATTGGCAACAACCGCAAGAGCGTATTAGAACAAGCCTTCTTTGTTTGGCCGAACAGAGAAGATAATGAACAATATATTTTGGAGACACTCCGCTCAGCGAAAACGGCTTTGCACGAAATCCTTGACCGCGCCTCTCGGGGTGAGCCTGTGCGGATTTGGTATAGCCATAATCCCGATGAAATTTGCGGGTTCTATTGGCTGCTGGCGCAGCTCAAAAAGCTGCCCGCAATCGGCTCAATATATGCTGTCAAACTGCCGGAATGGGAATACTCTACCGATAACACCCTTTGTACGCACATTGGTTGGGGAGAAATCTCGCCCGAAGAATGGGGGAAATATCTGCCTCTGCAACGGGAGGTCAAACCGGCATTATTAAATGCCTGTGCTATGCGCTGGAAACAGCTCCAACAAGAAAACGCCCCCTTGCGTATTTATCTCAACGGAAAACTTCAGAGCGCTTCGGAAAATATCTATGACAGTTTTATTCTGCGAGAGGTGGACGAGCAAGCGGACGAATTTTCAGAAGCAAACCTAATTGGGAATGTCCTGGGCAAAAATCAGCTTGGCATCGGAGATGCGTGGATCGCGCTGCGGATGGAGAAGTTTATCAAAGAGGGAATGTTCACTATTGTGACAACTCCGTCTGCGGATGATTTGATCTATCATCGCACGCTTCGTAAATGCCCCTAAATAAATGCTATGTGTTATTTACGGCACCGATAAAAGGCGAGCAGACTAAACTGCTCGCCTTCTTTTCCGCTTTGGGACAAGTTGTCCCAAAGTCAGCGGTCATCATACTCCTTTCTCGGGTGCAGGCGCTCGCCCTCCAAGGATGAACGGTCTATGACCTCCTTGTAGGCCGCCATCTGCTCCCGGATATTCAACTTGGGGTACGCAAAAATGCGGTGTTCGGCGGGAATGTCCTCGATGCCGTGGTACACCTCCTTGAAATCGCCGCTGCGGGTCAGATAGCCCGTGGGGGCGAAGTGGCCGCCCTCGTTGATCCGCATATCCCGCCCATAGGCTTCAAAATCGAAGTAGGGTAGCACATTGTCCGGCACATCCAGTAGTTCCATGTCCTCCACATAGATGCGCCCCAGCGTTTCATCGTCGGTCACGCCGGGGTGCAGCTCGTAGCAGTCCAGATTGTGAACAAGGTTGATGATGTCCGCCACGCTGGAAGTATGGTCGCCCTTGTTGAGCGCGGCCTCCAGCGTTTCGATCTCGTCGCTGTCCAGCTCGGAAATAAGGTGTGCCAGATGATTCAGTTCGTCCAAGTTTTCATACTCGGTGAGATAGTCGTATAAGCCCATCACATCGCCGTCAAAGGCGGTGATGAAAAACTCCTCATACCGCACACCGTCCACGCCGATGTTCTTTAAGAGCGATTGCACCTCCTCCGTGGTGGCCGGAAATTTCAGCGTTTCGCCCACAAGCTGCCCCTCGGCGTATTTGCCGAGGTTGGTGATGTAGGCTTCAAATACCGTCATTTGCACCTCCTTTTGTCAGTGCCTCCGCGATCCCAGCCATGATGTACTCGGCACAGGGCAGCGCGATGGCGTTTCCCAACGCCCGGTAGCGGTGGGAGGACAGGATTTTCTCGCCGTCCGCACCGTACCTTGTCCAGCCCTCCGGCAGCCCCATGAGCCGCTCACATTCCGTTTCCGTGGGAAAGCGGACGCAGCCCCCGGCGGGATCGTCCTCATACCAAAAGGCAAAGGGCGAAATACCGCCCGCTAACAGAGTGGGAAAAGGGTCAGTTGGCAGTCCGAAGCTGTTTCGGAACGCTGTTTCCGTCCGCTCCTTGGCGGAGGCCCGCATACGGAAGCATTGAAAGGGTCGGGTGATCGGTACACGCCGCCCTGCTTCAATAAAAGAGCCTCGATCTCCACAGGCGGCGGGCAGCCCGCGATCTCCGCCAAGTGCAGGAAGTGACTGCATTGTGCGGGGCTTAAAAAGTATTTCGTGGGAACGCCGTCCTCCAAAGTCTGCCACAAGAAAGATGCGCTGCCGTCGTGCCAGCCGGGGGCTTGCCCAATGCTGGGCGTCCATGAGCCGCCAGCAGAGGTCAGGCGTTCGCCCTCGCACCATTCCGGCTCCTGCCCATCTTCCAGAAGCAGGCATTGAAACATCGGTGTCTGTGAAAGCGGATAGGACGGCTCTAAAATCCATCCGGTCATTTGATGAAAACGCTCCCATGACGTTTTCCCAAACAGCGATTGCTGGAAATAGACCATTTGTCGCCTCCCTCATTTCACGGATAATGCGGATGGCTTGAAAGAACAGGCTGGACTTTTCTCCCGCAAGCCCCTTGCGGTTGCCGATCTGCGAGAGATTTTGACACGGTGAGCCAAAGGTGATGATATGGACGGGCGGGAGATCCCGCCCGTCCAGCTTTGTCACATCCCCCAAATGCGCCATATCGGGAAAGTGGCGCTTGGTGATGGAGATAGGGGCATTTTCGATCTCACTTGCCCATACCGGCTCAATGCCGCAGCGCACCGCCGCCAGCGGGAACACGCCGATCCCGTCAAACAGGCTCCCCAGCTGGAGCGCTGTCATCTTATCTGCGCCCCTGTCCCTTGACGGTCAAAATGCCCTCAAGGGTGGTGGCGGTGATCCCGAGCCTCTGGGCAACGGCGATGTCATTTTTCATGGCCTCGGTGACGGTATGACCGCACACCACCAGCACATGAGAGCGGCGGAGCAGGTCGCGCCCCATGTCGATGCCGCTCTTATGCTCCTCGGGAACGGCGTCATTGAGGAAAAGCGGCTGATAGAGCGTCGGGCAGATGGGCGAAAAGCCAGCCTCATACACCGTGCGGCAATACTGCGCCGCCAGCTTTGTGTTTTCGTGGTCGCTGCTTACGCCTGCGGCGGTGATATACGCGAGGGGTCGTTTCATTGTAAAAACCTCCATTCATAAACGAACGACCTCGGGACAAAAGTCCCAAGGTCACTTTTCCAGATCCGTTTTCTTTTCGGGCTTGCCCAGCTCGGGCGGCTGCTTGGCCTTCCAGTCATCCAGCAGAGAAATGATCTTGTCTTTCATTTCTCTCGGGGACTTGTTCTTGCCGAAGTACTTTTCCAGCTCCGCACTATTGATGATCACCTTATCTACCTCCTTTTTCTCCTGCGACAGAATACCATCGATCACATCACCGTTGAGCTTGCCGTCCTTGTCCAGCTCCCGCATTTTCTGCGCCTGCGACAGCGAGGGCGAGGACTGCTGCCCCTCAATGGACACGGCGATATACCTCTGATTTTTGGGGCGGATGAATGAGATCTCCACCGCCGGGGTGAACGCCAGCTTTTTCTCGTCCACCATTTTCTGCAAATCCGGCACAAGCTCAGTCAAACGGATATACCGCTGCACCTGCTTGTAGTTCATGCCGTTGCGATCTCCCACGACCTGCGTGGAGCGTTTTCCGGCGTCCTTGTCCTCCTCGCCGGGGCGGGAGCCTTGGTGCTTGATGGCCTCCACCTGCATTTTGAGCGACTGCGCCTTTTCCGTGGGCAAAATACGCTCACGGTGGCGGAGGTTGTCATCCGTCATGGCAAGGATGGCTTCATCGTCCGTCATGTTGCGGACGATACACGGCATATTCGCAAATCCGGCAAGCTCGCTTGCCCGCTGGCGGCGGTGGCCTGCGATGATCTCATAGCCGCCATCCTCACGGGGACGCACCAGCGCAGGCTGATTGACGCCCGCTGCCTTGACCGACTCCACAAGCCCCTGCATCTCCGCATCGTCCCGGACACCAAAGGGATGATTTTTGAACGGATGCAGGTCAGACAGGTTGAGATAGACGATCTCCTCTTTTTCGGCGCGGGTAGCGTCACGGGGCGCAGACGGCTCCGGCGTGACCTCTGCGCCAGCGGGAGCGCTGCCCTTATCCACGGCAGGCTTCTCCGGGGCGGGCTTGCTTTGGGACTTTTTGTCCCGAGGTTTGGGCGGCTTTGCCTTATCGGGAGAGGCCTTGCCATCCTTGGACGGACGGCCTCTGCCGGGCTTGGCAGCCTTGTTCTTTTCGGTGGGCGGCTTCTGCTTGACCGCCTTTTTCTCCTCCTTGGCCGCCTCGTCACGGGCAGCGGCAAAATCCACCACCTTGCCGGAATGTGCCGGGGCGGGATCGTCCTTGCCGGGAGTGGGCGGCTGCTCCTGTTCCTTTTCAGCCTTGGGGACTTCGGGAGCGGCAGGCTCCTCCGCCTCGGCGTGAGTAACAGCGTCGGCGGGATCAGGTACGGCCTCGCCCATTTCAAAGAGCGCCGCCTGCCCCTCATGCTCCAGCATGACCGTCTCTGCGTCGGTCAGCACAGGCTCGGGCGCGAGCTGCTCCGGCATGGCGGCAGCTTCCGCCGTGGGAGCGGGTGCCTCAGTAGGTGAGGCTACATCGGGAATATTTTTCTTATCATCTGCCATTTGCAAACCTCCTTTTCGTGGCATGAAAAAAGCCAGTCCGCAGACTGGCCGGGTGAAAGTGACCTCCCTTCGTGGTGTTATATATGAAAACGCCGCCCATTGTCCTGTTGGGCGGCGTTGTTCAGCTAAAAATTTTTGTCGCACATCTCTAAAATATTGAAAAGCATGATAAGTAATGGTAAACTATACAAAAAGGGAGGGATGATCAGTTGAGTTCTAACAAATTGACAGATGCGGAAGCACGCCAACTGCTTGAGATGACGAAGAAATCTCTGGTACAAGAAATCAACTTTCCCACCCGTGGTAATGAGAAAGAATTTGATGTTGTTGGGGATACTAAAAAGGATATTTTTGCAATAAAGATATACCGAGGAAAAATCCAACCGTTCAAGTATAACATTGGTGCCCGAATCAAAAAGAATGGAACAATGTTGTTGGAGCTTCATATCAGCCCGTCTAATGTTCATTACAACCCTAATGGTGAGAAAATTTGTGGTAGCCATTGGCATATATACACAGAAGAATATGGACGCAATTATGCTTTTCCAGCAGAAGATGTCCAAGAAGATGCTTTTGTAGACAACACGATTGCTTTTTTAACGAAGTTTAATGTTGTTGAACAGCCGAATATCAACTATCAACTTGAACTATTGTAATGAAAGGAGGAGTTAATCTTGGATATTCAAAAACTTATTGACGATTACGCAACATGGTTAAAACAGGAAATTACATTTGAAAAAGTAGGAGAATATTACGAGATTACAACTCCTTATTTGGATAGCGCAAATGATTATCTTCAAATCTATGTGCGTCAAATTGGCGATGACATCTACTTTACAGATGATAGCGCTACAATTCGCAATTTGAAGATGGCGGGATTTCAATTTACACCCGCACGAAAAAGCCATCTACAACGGATATTAAATCAGTATGGTGTAAGACTTGATGGCGATGAATTGATTTGTAAGGCTCCGGCTAATTCTTTTGCCCAGAAAAAACATTTATTTATTCAAGCTATGCTGCGAATTGATGATATGTTTGCAATCTCCAAGTCTAAAGTTGCCTCACTCTTTCTTGACGATATTCAAGAGTTCTTTGATCAGAAAGAGATTTTTTACTCAGATAATGTCCAGTTTACAGGCATTTCGGGATTTGCCCACAACTATGACTTCCTATTGCAACGAACAAAGGCTAAACCAGAGCGTCTATGCCAAGCGGTTAATAACCCCAATAAATCCAGTATGGGGAATATATTGTTTGCTTGGAATGATACTAAGCCTTCACGAAAAAATGGCAGTCAACTTGTTGTTATACTGAACGATCAGAATACCGTTTCAAAAGGAGTCGAGGATGCTTTTGCAAACTATGATGTAAAAGTAATTCGATGGAGTCAAAGAGAAAAAGAAGAAAATATTGCCCTTGTTTCTGCTTGATTTCTATATGAAAACGCCGCCCGTTGTCCTGTTGGGCGGCGTTGCTCTCGTCATTTTGAATTTTTAGAATAAATACCTCTTGCCGACTGCCAGCAAACCGTTGATATATCTGTGTTTTCTGAAATCCTATAATTACACTCCGACCAGTTAAAGAAAAAAGCTCGTAATCGTTGAGATTGCGGGCTTTTTTTCTATCTACTTTAAATTATCCAAAGGGCTGTAATTACTGAAATTGACCACCGTTTTCGCCTGTGTCAAGTGGACATACTTTTTAACCATATCGAGCGTAGTATGTCCGAGAATCTGTTGCAAACGGCATATCTTTTATTATTGCGAGACTAACTTGAAATAAATAAGCATTACAAAACTTAAACCAAGAATACGATTTAAATTCTGCGGTTTTACTTGCAATTTAAAAAAATAGTGATATAATATCACGTATATGGTCCCGAACTCTATCTCCTATTTCACATGGCAGTCTCGCTCAGACGGGGCTGCTGTTTTATTGCGTCGGCAGTCGGCGAAAGTCCGTAACGCTTGCGGCACGCGAAATCTCCGCAGCTTTCGTCGGTGAACTTTGAGTTACAGAATTTTATCTTTTATTAAAAAATATGGAAATTGTCCGCGGGATATGTTACAATTGACAAAAGAAAAAATCACGGAGGTAACAATGCATGGATATCAATGATATTGCTGCAAAGGGTGCGCACGCAATTGCCTGCAGATACGGCAAAAAAGTATTGAAGCAGGGCACTGCTCCCGCTATCCCGGAGTCAAAAACAATCACTCTTACCGGCGACGCTTACAGACTCGGCTTCGCTCGCAAGGACATCAATCCCGAGGAATTCGACAAAAAGACTTATTACATAGCCGGGCACGGCTCCGGTCATGTTATGGAGGGCGTTCTCACGGACGTTTTCGTTCACGCCGTTTGGATCGACGTAGGAAGCGACGAGGGAATCATTTGGCTAAGCGGAGACATCGTAGGTCTTACGAATATCGAGGTAAACGAGATACGCCGCAGGATAAAGGCGGAGCCCGAGCTTTCAAAGTGCGTCGGAATCAATTTCAGCTGCACTCACTCGCATTCGGGCATCGACACCGTCGGATATTGGGGCAAGGCGAACGCGCTTAAAATCCCCTCGGACGGCAAGGACGAGGCCTATATGGAGAAGCTCTTTTCGCAGTCCGTCAAGGCCGCCAAGGAGGCGTTTGCCAACCGCACTCCCGGAAAGCTCTACACCGGCAGACATTCTATTGAGGGCGGACTTTTCACAAAGAGACGTCTCCCTGACAAGCATGAGGTGCTCACCCGCATCCGCTTTGTGCCCGACGACGGAAGCGCCGAGACATGGCTTATAAACGTCGGCGCTCATCCCAATTCGCTCGGCGGCGCCAACAGAATGCTTTCCGGCGAATATCCGTATTTCCTGCGCCAAAGAGTGGCTGAAAAGGCGGGCGCTAACGTGCTCTTCGGAATAGGCGCCATAGGCGGAATGGACGCTGCGGAATTTGACGCGGACGACAAGGTCAACAACATAAAAATGCAGGGCGAATTCTTCGCCGACGCCGCAATCGCCGTTGACAACGACAAGCTTCTGGAGCCTGTTAACAAGACAAACACGCGGCAGTTCTATCTGCCCGTTGACAACTATGTGCTTCTTCTGCTCGCCATGAAAGGCACCATGAGCTTCAACCCGTTCCCCTGCAAGGAGAGCGATACGGGTATAGCCATGCGCACGGAGATGACCTATATGACCTTCGGCAGCCAGAAGATACTTCTCCTGCCCGGCGAAAACTTCGTGTGCACGGTTTACGGCGGATATGAGCCTGCCGAACGCTCCTCGACCGGAAAGGGACCCGAAATCAACCCCGCGCCGCTTGCCGAAATCTGCGGCGACAGCGAAATTATCGAATACGGCATCACCAACGACATGGCGGGCTATGTCGTTGCGCCCAACGATTTCTGCCTCCATCCCACGCAGGCGTTCCTCAACCCGACGAACGATGTTCTCGGCGCAAGGCATTACCACGAGACAAACTCGATGGGCTTCAAAACGCAGCAGGTCATAGCGGATAACTTTGCTCAACTCGTAAAGGATTTTTAAAAGTCAAATCGGCTTCGGAATATCCCGGAGCCGAAACCGTTATGTCGCTATCGAAATTAAAACATTAGATCCGCCGTCGTGTGTTGACATTTAAATAAAATTAGGGTAGAATTTACGTATAGGTATATCATAGCCAAGCGAAAATAGGCGGTTTGGCACTGAACAAATCAAAAATTGAGGACATTTCACCGATTTTGAAAAAGATATATAACAGCAATCAAAACTCGCTTATTGTAAAGACGATAAAAAATCCGTATCTGCTGCGAAATATTATTCTTGTCGCAGCGCTCGTGGCACTTTATGTCTTTGTGGGCTGCCCACTAAAACAACTGTTCGGCATCTCCTGCCCGGGATGCGGTATGACGCGAGCTTTATTAGCCTTATTCAGGTTTGACATATCTGCCGCTGTTCGATATCACCCGATGGTTCTTGCATTGCCGCCGGCGGGCATAGTATATCTTTTCAGAAAACATATTCCCTCAAAAGTTATATCCGCTCTCGTAATTTTATTTTTGGCGGCTCTGCTTGCCGTATATATTTTCAGACTCGCCAATAAAGACGAGATTGTCGTGTTTGATTTTTGTAACAGCGCAATCTATAAGCTGTTCAAAATAATAAAATCTTAGGAAAAGAGGTTTTTCAAAATGGCAAAGACAACAATGATCCCCCTTGCAGAGGGCGTTAGCATCGCAAGTGTGACGAATGCTGCGGCTGAGAACCTGAGAGCTCAGGGTTTCGAATGCAATCCCGTAGTATTAAACGACACACTCGCAAACCTGACCGTTAAAATTGACCGTGATGGCATAAAGAACATAATCGGTCTCGGTCTTGAGTGCAAGGCTTCTATCTCCATTATGAACGGCACCCTCAATGTGAGCGTCGAGGACGAGTGGACTAACAAGATAATCGCTATTGCAGTTGGTTGGTTCGTATGCCTTATCCCGTTTTTCACCGGTATCATGGGATGCGTAAATCAGTCCGGTCTTTCGAAGAAGATTTTCGACGCGATTCAGACGGCTGCAGCTTCTCAGCAGAACAATCCCATCCCCCCCATGGCATAAGAAACAAGACAGCGAACAGCAGGATGTTTTTCGACATCCTGCTGTTTTAATTTACTTCACTCCGTCGAGTTCAAAGGCATAGAGCCATCCGCACTTCATTTCGTCGGGGTTTATCTGCGGGAAGACGAGCTTTGCTTTGCCGTTGTCGTTTTCGACGGCTATGGGCGCGTCATGCGCTAAAAGCTTCGCCTTTATATCCGGATTGTAATCCACCTTGTCGAGCTTGAGGCTGCCGAACGGATAGGCGTTCGTTATTGCGTAGACCTTGTCGCCCTTTCTGGTGTAATATGTACCCTCCTGCGGCGCTTTGGTATAAATGCGCGTGCCGTAGATAGCGTCGCCGTTGACGCTGAGCCACTTACCCATATCGAGCAGGCGCTCCTGCATAATAACAGGGATAGTGCCGTCCGCGGCGGGGCCGATATTGAGCAGGAAGTTGCCGCCCTTTGAGACGAGCGAGCAGAGCGTTTCGATAAGTTCCTTGCTGCTCAGATATTCGTCAACGCCCTCGATGCGGTTGAGTCCGAACGATGCGCCGATACCGCGGCACTCCTCGAACGGGCGGTCGAGCTCGACCTCTTCGATGCGTCTGCCGTTGTCGATTATGCCGTATTCGGTGGTGAAATTGCCGCCCAGGCGTCCTCTTGTCTCCCTGCCCCAGCGGTCATTGGGGACTATCGTATCTTTGACAGGCGATTCGTTATAGAGCCACTGGAGGAAATCGGTCGAGTGCCAGACGGAGCTCGGGTGATCCCACTCCCCGTCCGTGAACAGAGTCCACGGCTCGTATTTTGTTATAAGCTCCTTGAGCATCGGGATAAGATGCTTTACGGCATATTCCTCGGGGTTCTTGAGATAGAGCGGATGGAACCACTCATAAACCGAATGGTAGACGCCGAACTTAACATCCGTCTTTTCGAGCGCGGTTTTCAGCTCGCCGCAAAAGTCCCTGTGAGGTCCGACATCAACGCTGTTCCAGTTCCACGCATAGTCGCTCTTGAACAGGCAGAAGCCGTCATGGTGCTTCGAGACGAGGTTTATATACTTTGCGCCGGACTTTTCAAAGAGCTGCGCCCACTCATCGGCATCAAAAAGTTCCGCCTTGAAGCCGCTGACAAAGTCCTCATACTGCGTTCCGGGGGCATACACCCTGTCGTGGAACTTGCGCGCGGCGCTGTTCTCGTCGCGTATCTGCTGCATATACCACTCGGCATACTGCCCTTTTTCGGTATACGCCGGCACGGAATAGAGACCCCAGTGGATGAATATGCCGAACTTCGCATCCGCGAACCAATCCGGCACATGGCGGCTGTTGAGCGATTCCCAGTTGTTTTCGTAATGCATTTTAACTCTCCGTTTTTGTTATATTTCTGAAAAGACGTCGCCGACGCCATTGAATATATATGTGGGTCTGTAGGGATAGAGATTGACATCCTCGAGGTTTGTGACTCCGGAGAGGACGAGGACTGTGTCAAGACCGGTTTCGATGCCCGCAATGACATCCGTGTCCATTCTGTCGCCTATCATCGCAGCCTCCGCCGAATGGACGCCGAGCATCTTGAGTCCCGTGCGCATCATGAGTGGATTGGGCTTACCGACAAAATACGCCTTCTTGCCCGTCGCCATCTCTATCGGAGATATGAGCGCGCGGCACGCGGGAACTATGCCGTCCTCGACTGGACCCGTGAGATCGGTATTCGTGCCGATGAGCTTCGCGCCGTTTCTGACAAGGTTCGAAGCATGGACGACCGTCTCATAGTTATAGCTCGAAGTCTCGCCGACTATGACATAATCCGGGTCGATGCTGTTCATCGTGATGCCCTGATCGTAGAGCGCGTTGACGAGTCCGGGCGCGCCGATAACATACGCCGAGCAGCCGGGCTTCTGACTGCTGATAAATTTTGCCGTTGCGAGGGCACTGGTATAAAAATGACTCTCGTCAACATAAAGTCCCATTCTCTCAAGCTTCTGCTGAAGCTCACGCGGCGAGCGTTCGCTCGAATTCGTAAGGAACAGGAACGACTTGTTTTCTTTATACAGCCACTCCACGAACTCTTTGACATCCGGAAGCAGTCTGTCTCCGTGATATATGACGCCGTCCATATCACATATAAATCCTTTTTTTGCTTTTAATGCATCCATATTTTCCCTCCCATGATAGGTTAGAATAAGCTTATCAGTTAACGGGTGCAAAGTCAATAATTTACTTTGCGTTTATATTCACAAGCTCTGCGCGGAGCTTTGAATAGACTATTTTCTGGCTGCTGTAGAGTCCGTAATAGCCGGAGAGCAGATAGCTCACAGCGGCGGCGAGCGCAAACAGCGGCATACCCTGCGCGCCGAAGAGTTCTATGCTCAGGAATATAGAAGCGAGCGGACAGTTGACAACGCCGCAGAAAAGCGAGACGAGTCCGACCGCCGCGGCAAATCCGGGATCGAGCCCGATAAGTCCGCCGACGACGCAGCCGAAAGTCGCGCCGACGAAGAAAGTCGGGACTATCTCGCCGCCCTTGTATCCCGAGCCGACGGTGACGGCGGTGAAAATAAATTTGAGCAGGAACGCCTCGGGCTTTGCGTTGCCGCCGATGGCGCGCTCGACTATATCCATTCCCGCGCCGTTGTAATCCCCGCTTCGGCAGATAAGAGACAGCGCGACGATTATTAATCCGCCGACGACTGCGCGGACGAAAGTATTTTTAAACAGCTTTGCAAAGAGTTTATGCGTGCCGTGCAGACCGAGACAGAATCCGATACTCAAAAGAGCGCATATTGCGGCGAGCAGAGCGGTAAGCAGGCAGCTTTTGAGCGAGAATGCAGGGATATTCGAGACGGTAAACGCGACAGGCTCAGTGCCCATAAGAGTCGAGATAAAATATGCGACGAACGCGGACACGACACACGGGAGCAGCCCTGCATAGTAAATGACACCGACGCTGATAACACCGAGTGCGAAAACGGCGGCGGTTATCGGCGTCCCGAAAAGCGCGGAGAACACGGCGCTCATGCCGCACATAGTCATGATATGCATATCTTTTTCATCGAGGCGGGATATTTTGCCTATCAGTCCCGCGATGCTGCCGCCGAGCTGAAGAGCCGCGCCCTCTCGTCCGGCGGAGCCGCCGAAGAGGTGCGTTATAACAGTTGAGACAAATATCAGCGGTGCGAGCAAAACCGGCACGCCCTGCGGCGAGCGCACGGCATCGAGTATTTCGTTCGTACCGATATCTTTTTTGCCGGAAAGCTTGTACAAACCGGCTATCACAAGCCCGCCGACGGGCAGCAGAAATACTATCCACGAATGAGCCTTGCGCACGCCGGTAACATATTCGACGCTCAGATGAAACAGCGCGCCGACCGCGCCGCCCACGGCTCCCGTGACTGCGGCGAGAGCAAACCATTTCAGAAAAGTCAGCAGATACTTTCCCGCCGACTTGCAGTTGTTTTTCAGATTTATTTTGACAGACTTCACTTTTACCCCATCCATTAATATATGTTGATTAGATTTTATCACTTTATCACAGCTTTGGCAACGAGAAGAAAAAATTTGCGCCATGATTATGGCTTAATATACATTAATAATAGTTGAACGGTGTGATATCAGCCCTCTACCTTCGCGTCCTACAGCAAATATATTTTTATATTCCCCGCGTTTCGGCATTTTCTTTTTATTTGAAAAAGAAAACGCCTGCAAAAGAAAAGCAAACTTAGTGTACGCCCCGAGACCCCGGCAGCGCCGCGTCAAGTCGCTGCACCCTACAAGTTGTGCGCTGCTAAAATTGTGAGATTTCGCGGGCGGATGATATCCGCCCCTACCGTGCACTTATATTACTTTGAGCAAAGCAAACCAATTCATCGGTCTTGGTTTACGCCGAACTGTCTTCCTTTACGCAAGGGAGTCGAAGTAAAATTTATATTGCGATAAAAATTCAAGGACCGCCGGAGCGATCCTTGCTTTTTTATTTTTCTTTGAGCAGTTTTGCGAGTTCATCCATGAACGTATTGATATCCTTGAACTGCCTGTAGACGGAAGCGAAGCGGACATATGCGACTTCGTCGATGCTCTTGAGCTTCTCCATTGCGAGCTCGCCGATATAGACGGTTGTCACCTCGCGGTCGAGTGAATTCTGGAGCACAGCCTCAATCTCGCTGACTGCCTTTTCGAGCTGTTCCATATAGACCGGACGCTTTTCGCACGCCTTGAGCATGCTGTTGAAAAGCTTGTTTCTGTCAAAAACCTCGCGCGATTTGTCCTTTTTGACGACGACTATCGGCACGGTCTCGATTATCTCATAGGTCGTAAAACGCTTACCGCAGCTGATGCATTCGCGGCGGCGGCGTATTCTCTCGCCCTCGTCGGTAGGACGCGAGTCGATGACCTTGCTCTCTTCAAAACCACAGAACGGACACTTCAAAGCTATCACTCCATCTTACTTATTTTTTTGGACTTTCAGGCCGCACAAAAACCTGAAGAAGTTATTGCTGTCAAGAATATATTTCGATACAAGGCAGCTCACAATATAGCTCACAGCGAACATTATCAATACTATTAGCGCGGGAGCCGTGATATGGGCTTTTGTGACTATTAACCAACGCAAGCCGGTTATCAAAAACGCGTTGAGCAGATAGTACTGGAGAGAATATTTTCCGCTCGTCATCAGCTGATTCTTTATGAATTTCGGCATTTTCACCAAAGAGAAGAACGAGGCGAAGAAAGCCGAAGCCGAAAGCGCGGATATATATATTCCGGCAACAGAATACACTTTGTAGGCATAGATTCTCAGCGGAATGAATGACAGACAGAACACCGCTGCGCTCACTGTCAGGATAACGATACGCTTGTTTTTTATCTTTCCGAAATCGCAGCCCTTGAGCATCATGCCGATGATAAAATATGTAAGATAATACACAACGCTCTTCAGGCAGCATATCTCCGGCAAGTCGAACAACGCCGAGACAATAACGCAGACCGCTATAATCGGCAGACCGAGAAGTCTGTTCTTTTTCAGTATAACCCAGAAAAGCGGCGCGATAACCGAAATTACGAACAGAGTGTAGAGGAACCAATAGCCGCCAGCCGATGTTCCCTGCAGGAAGAGCTGAAAAATTGCAGACTTGATATCCATGCTCCTGTTGACAAGGCTTCCGCCGACAACTCTGAGAAGCAGCGCAGCGGCATCGAAGACGATATACGGCACGAGTATTCTCTTCACGCGGGCAAGAAGATATCCGCCGTAATTGCCCTTATACGAACACAAAAAGCCGGATATCATAAAGAACAGCGGCATCTGATAAGAATCCACAAATCTTTTGAGAATATTGCACCACGCAACTTCCTCAAGATTCACCGGATACACTATCACCGAATGACATATAAGCACCGAGATGATAGCGACGCCTTTGAGTATGTCAATAAGATCGATATGTTTCTTGGCTTCCACGCGCAATGCCCCTTTTCCGAATTTCTATATTTTATTATCGCACAAAGTCAAACTTGTTGTCAATATAATCTTTCGAGCATATGCATCGAATCGGTCAGCTGATCTATGCGCTCGAAGCCCGAGCGGTAGAGCTCGATAACGCAGTCGCCGGAATATCCGGTTTCTTTCATGAGCGAAAAGAGGGCGGCGAAATCGAATTTTCCGTCAAACGGCGGCATGCACTTGTGATTTTCGTCGTGATCACTCAGATGTATGTGGCAGATATTATCGGAAAACTCCCTGAAAAATTCTATCGGGTCGACTCCGGCGAGGTACGCCTGCTTGATGTCGAGCACCATATAAAAATTCGCACCGAGGCGCGCTTTCAGTTCATTCATAAGCTCCGGCGTCTGCCCGTTATGATGGACAACATTTTCCTGGGCGAGAATTATCCCCTGTTCCCGCGCGTCGCTGACGAGCAAATCGAGGCGCTCGGCGTATTCGTCCGTACTGATATTCACCGGCAGCTTTGCGCCGTGGAGCACGACTATTTTCGCGCCTATCGCAGATGCGGCGGCATAATATTTTTTGTAAAACTCCCTGTAATCGTCGAAGCGGCGCTCATACTGGCTGAAGAGGATATAGCCCTCGGCAAACGAGGTAAACGGATGTATCGAGCGGATGCGGATACCGCTGTCAGAGGCTATAGACGAAATGCGGCGGAGAAAATCCGGCTCCAATTCCGACGGCGAGTAAAAAAACACCTCGGTAACTTTTGCTCCCGCTTCGGCGACACAGCGCAGAGCCTCTTCGGTCGCTGCGGGATAAAAGCAAGCGGTGGATATTCCGACGGACATTCGTTTTCCTCTCCTTTCCTCAAAAGTAAAAATCTTTGCATTGCGCAAAATCGCACTCCGGGTTAGAATCAAACAAACGGAGGTGAAGATATGCGCGGCATAAAAGAAAAAATCGCAGAAAATTTAAGCTACATAAATCCCGTTTCGCGCAGGATGCTGCTCGGCGCGGTCATTATTTTTGAGCTGCTCTTCACTCTCGCCGTCTGCGCGCTGCTGCTCGCGGGGCGCGGATTCGACTACTGGAGATGCATATATCTCGCAAAGGACGCGCTAGACTGCATCCGCCCGAGCATGGGAGTCATGCTCTTCGGCTCGCTGATAATGCAGGCTATCGACCCCAAGGGTGAAAATCAGGATTAGTATCGCACTTAATATGTATATGATATCACAAAAAAGCGCCGAATACAATTAAATTCGGCGCTTTTTGGCGCGTCTGCATATGGACATTTACTAAAAAAGTATGATATACTTTTAAAAGCGTTTTTATTTTTGCGCTTCGGAGGGAATATGACAAGGGACAAGCTAATCAAAAAAATTGCGACATGGATAATGATGGCGATAATGCTTTCGGTCTTCTCGCTGGATATAATCTGCGTTGCGATGTGTAACAGATATCAGAATAAATTTGAAATCACCCCGGCGCAGTTTTCGTCGGACGGCACGGCGGACAGGATACATTTTCTCAACACCTATAACTCCGACGCGATACTCATAGAATCAAACGGCAAGTTCGCGCTCATCGACTCCGGCGAAGGCGACCGCAATCCGCGCAGGAAGCTCAGCTACAACGGAAGCGAAGAGGCTGTTATAAAATATCTGAAAAAGGCTGCCGGCGACGCAGAGGGCAAAGTAACGCTTGAATTTGCGCTCGGCACGCACAATCACTACGACCATGTCGGCACATTTGAGGCGATAGCCAACGACCCGGATATCACGGTAAAGACATTCTACATAAAGCCCGTCAACCGCGAGATTGCCCACGAATACGAATACAACGGCTGGGGCATCGAAACAACATACGCAGACACAGTAAAGGCGTTTCAGAACAGGGGCACATTTGTTACTTCCGAGATACCGAGCGAGCCGTTCAAATTCGGCGACTTCACGCTTACTTTCTACAATACAGCACTCGATGACGCGCGGCTTCACGGGCAGGGCGAAAACGCCGAATCGGTCGGTACGATGGTCGAAAAGGGCAAAAAAAGCGCATTCCTCGCCGCGGACATAACGAGAACCACCGGACTCGAGGGCTTACTTCTGCCGCAGCTTCATAAGGTGGATCTGCTCAAGGTCGGCCACCACGGCTACTACGGCTCGACCTCGTGGAAATTCGCAAAGGAACTTTCGCCGAAGATAGCGATAATCACAAACAGACTCGGGAAGATATATCCCGATGTCAAATGGACGCTCACAATGAAGAGCCACAGCGCGATATTCGCGACGGTTGACGAAAACGGAATCATCGCAGAATTCACGGACAACGACGAAATCAAGCTTTCAAACCACGCGCAGGATTAAAAAAATATCAAAAGCAGGAGTCCCACGGCTCCTGCTTTTTTATGCTCCGATTCTTTTGACTCCGCGCACGGCATCGGGAGAATTGCTCTCATCCATCTCCGGGAGCTGATTCCAATAGCGTTTGGGCATGAAGTTCATGCGGCATCGGGGATTATACCGCGCCTCGATAGCTACCGTATCATAAAAATGCTTCCACAGCGCGCGGAAATACAGCTCCTCGTCCCCCGCCTGCGGCTGCTCGAAGCCGTCTAACGGGATAATCATTTTCTGCCTGTTATGCCAGACGAGCGCCTGCGAATGGGTCTTGTCATATATGAGAAACGATTCGTTCGGATATCTGTCGCAGAAATGCGGCGCGAGCAGAGGCAGGACGGAATTTTTCGGCTCTATAATTGAAGTGAGGGTATTATCCTCGCTGATGCTGAATCGGACAAAGCCGGTATATTTATGACTCTCCTGCTTGAGGGCGCGGACGGCTTTCGTCAGGCGCGAAACGGTGTCGTCGGCGAGCATACGCATGACACCCGCGCCGTAGTGCATCGCCATATGCACAAAATCGTTGATGAGCGTTCCCCTGTCCTCGACGCAGGTCAGGTACCCGAGCCGCACGGCGTTCCAGACATCGGCGCTGACATTTTTGAGCCCGCGGCGGACTCTGTCTGCCTTTTGCGGATCAGTGTCAACGGTTTTGCACGCAAAGAGAGTCGGCACGAACTCATCCTCCGCGACGATAGAACACGGCAGTTCGCGGCTCTCAAAGCTCTCGAAAACGGCTGTCAGAAGTCCCTCGAACGAGCCGTCATATACATATGTTACATCTGACCGTGCAGACATTGTACTACATCCTCTCTTGTTATCCTGTTGTCGAACAGGCTCAGCTGTTCGCCCTGCATATTCGGCAAAAGCGACTGACACCGCTCGGAAATGAGCGAACCGAGGACTCTGTCGGGATTGACATTGAGTCCCGCCAAATGTTTGCCCTTGCAGGTTATGAAATACTGGGCGCGTTTGAGCACCACGCCGAGCTTTTTGAGATCTTCAAAGCTCAGCGGCGAAACACGCCGAGCCGCCAAAATTCTTTGAACGCTGCGCACGCCGACGCCGGGTATTCTCAGCAGTTCTTCCTTTGTTGCGCGGTTTATTTCAAGCGGGAACAGCTCCATATGATTGAGCGCCCAGTTGCATTTCGGGTCAACATAGGGGTTTAAGAACGGGTGCTTTTCATCGAGCAGTTCGTTCGCATCGAAGCCGTAATAGCGCAAAAGCCAATCCGCCTGATAGAGTCTGTGCTCGCGCAGAAGCGGCGGTTCCGTTGTCTTTGCGGGCAGAAGCGGGTTCTCAACGACCGGGATATACGCCGAATAAAACACGCGCTTGAGCTCGTATTTTTTATAGAGCGCCGCAGACAGCGACATTATCTGATAGTCGCTGTCGGGCGTTGCGCCGACTATCAATTGCGTGCTCTGACCGCCGGAGGCGAAGCGCGGCGCGTGCTTATATCTGACAAGCTCCGCCGAGCTCTCTTTTATCTTATTTGTAATAAGTCCCATCGGGCGGAGTATCGACTCCTTTGTTTTGTCCGGCGCGAGAGTTTGCAGGCTGTTGTTCGACGGCAGCTCGATATTGACGCTCATTCTGTCCGCGAGCATGCCGAGACGGGTTATCAGCGCGTTGTCCGCGCCGGGGATCGCCTTGGCGTGGATATATCCGCCGAACCTGTATTCTTCGCGCAGGATACGCAGAGTCTCAATCATACGCTCGCAGGTATAATCGGGACTGCCGACAACTGCGGACGAGAGAAAAAGCCCCTCGATATAATTGCGGCGATAAAAATTCATCGTCAGCTCCGCGAGCTCACGCGGCGAAAATGTCGCGCGGCGGACATCGTTGGAGACGCGGTTGACGCAATATTTGCAGTCAAAGATGCAGGCGTTGCTCATGAGAACCTTCAGCAGGGATATACATCTGCCGTCCGCCGCGAAGCTGTGGCATATGCCGCACGCGGCGGCGTTGCCTATCCCCTCGCCGCCCGAGGATCTGTCCGTTCCGCTGCTCGTGCAGGCGACATCATATTTCGCCGAATCGGAAAGTATCTCCAGCTTGTCAAACAGATCCACGTTCTCACCAGATTTCAAACATTTGTTCGTACACATTATACATCAGAACATTTGTTTGTGTCAAGAGCTAATATAAAAAATATCGGCCGCGCCTAAACTTCGGGCACAGCCGATATTATTTTACAGGATGATGCAGATGAGTCCGCTGCATCCCTCGTTGATGACTTTTTCGAGCGTCTCCTGCAGTTTCATGCGCGCCGCGGCGGGCATACGGTAGAGCTTGTTGTGCAGTCCCTCGTTGACGAGCTCATGCAGTGACTTGCCGAAGATATTCGACTCCCATATCTTTGTCGGGTCCTCCTCGAACTCCTTGAGCATATAGTTGACAAGTTCTTCTGACTGGGACTCCGAGCCGACTATCGGCGCGACCTCGGTTGTTATATTCGCCTTCATCATGTGTATCGACGGAGCGGAGGCGCGCAGGCGCACGCCGTATCTGCCGCCCTGGCGCATTATCTCAGGCTCCTCGAGGCTCAATTCATCGAGCGACGGCATGACTATTCCGTAGCCCGTCGCTTCAACTTCGTCGAGCGCGCCCTTGAGCCGCTCATATTCGCGGCGCACGGCGGCGAGTTCGCGCATGCAGCTCATCAGATCCTGCTCACCGGAGATATCGAGTCCCGTCTCCTCGGCGAGAATCTTATAGAAGAGACTGCCGTCTATCTGCGCCTCTATCCGCGCCGCGCCACAGGACAGATCCATTTTCGCTATCTTTGCGCCCGTCACATATTCACACGCACAGATATCCTCGGCGAGGTGTTTTACATCGCGGAGGGTGCGGAGGTTCTGCGCCGCTTCGCTCACGGCGCTGCAAAGTCCCGAGCGCAGCCAATGATCGCGGCTGAGAGTCATAGCCCAACCCGGCAGACCGACACTGACTTCTTTGACGGGGAACTCGAAGAGCACCTGAGTGAGAATCTCTTTTATCTCCTCCTCGCCTATCTCGAGGCAGTTCACGGGCATGACGGGCACGCCGTATTTATCGGTCAGCGACGCCGCCATATTTTTGACTTCGTCGGACTCCGGATTCGTGCTGTTCAATAGGACAACAAAAGGCTTTTTGAGCCCTTTGAGCTCGGATATTACCCTGCCTTCGGCTTCTTCATATTCGCTGCGCGGAATCTCGCTTATCGAGCCGTCAGTCGTTATGACAAGACCTATTGTCGAATGTTCGCTGATGACCTTCTGCGTGCCTATCTCCGCCGCCATATTGAACGGTATCTCATGCTCGAACCACGGGGTTTTTACCATTCGGGGGCTCTCGCCCTCGATATAGCCGAGGGAACTCGGGACAATATATCCCACGCAGTCTATAAGCCGCACGCGGAATGTCGCCTCCGCCTGTAGCGATATCTCAACCGCATTTTCCGGGATAAATTTCGGCTCGGTGGTCATTATTGTGCGCCCCGCCGCAGACTGCGGGAGCTCATCGGTCGCGCGGTCGCGCACGCTCTGGCTCTCGATATTCGGCAGAACGAGGGCATCCATGAAACGCTTTATAAACGTTGATTTTCCGGTTCTGACAGGGCCGACAACGCCGATATAAATATCGCCCTGAGTGCGCTTTGCAATGTCGCTGTAAATATTTCTCTCCTGCACAGTTATCCCTCCTCAGACTCCGGGTATCAGCAGCATACATTTCTGTGCCACCGTTTCGCCCGTTATGCCGTTTTCCTGCTCCACCGCTTCGACGGTCGTGTTATACCGCCTCGCGATATCCCATATCTCCTCACCCGCATCCGCAAAATAGACCGTCAGCGCGGCGCCGCCCGTCTTTTTGCCGTCGGAATCGGAGCATTCTATAGAAGTGACGGTCTTGCGGCGGACGCTGTCGAAGATACAGCCGGAGATATTCATCTCGACCCTGACATCGGCGCTGCCCGAAGCGCAGGCGGCGCTCGCGGCGGTTATCTCGATGCACGGCGAGCACTTGAGATCGCCGCACTTTCTGACCGCCCGGCGGTATTCGTAGTTCGTCTGCCGCTGGGCGTAGCATGGCTGGGATTCGGCATCGGTATAGAGAAAATGTAGTGTCAGTTCGCCGGAGATTATTATTCCGTCGGAGTCCTGCGCCACGCTCTTGGATAAATCGGAGCACCATAGAGCCAAAATCTGTCTCGCCTCCGGCAGATCCTGCGTGCTGCGGCAGGTGAAAGTGTCGTTGAATTTATCGGCGATAACCGCGAAATCGGCATTGCGGCTCTTTGTTTCAAGGTCGCAGCAGACGGAATAGGCATCGGTGACGGTCGGGAAGCTCAGCTCACGATAAGCCTTGACTCCCGCGCCGACGCGCGCGCTGATATCAATCAGTCTGTTGTCGCCAGCCTGGTCGGCCTTCGGCAGGACTTCGAGCGAAGTGACGGGCAGGCAGACGCAGCAGGTGCAGTCCTCGTCAATTCCCTCGAGATTTATTATCTGGCTTATCGGCATGGAATGGCCGAAGCTGAATATTTCGCCGCCCTCGCCGCGGCAGACCGCGCTGACGGTGAGTTCGCCTTTGACAAGCAGTTTGTTGCTGATGACTTTTATCTCCTGCGCGAGCGCCGCCGCCTGTGCGCTCAGCACGCAGGACACCGCCGGGTCGCCGTCGGGCAGAGGCACGGTCTCGCTCATCGGGAACGCAGTCTCGGTGCAGGCGACGAGGCTTGCGGTGCGGCTGTCGCAGCATCTGAGCTGGATTCCCGCGCCCTCTGCTCCGGTTATTATCTCCTCTTCTTTTACTCCGGATATGCCGAACGCCACGCTGACCACGGCGTGGATATCGAGCCTGCGCGGGCTGACGGCACGGCAGTTGGCATACTGAGTATAGGCGCGCACATTCACGCAGCAGTTTTCATCCGCACCCTTGAGATCGGCGTATTTCGAAAACGGATATGTCTGCTCGAAGCAGCAGACCGTCCCCTGCTCGTCGGCATAGATGACGCACACACTGGCTGAGCCATCCGCCGTCGCTCTGTCGCCCGCGGTCTGGACTGCGGTTATGCGCGGAGTGACAAGGCATTTGAGCACGCGCCTGATATCCGGGCAATAATCCGGCAGGGTTATATCGGCATCTATCGGCTGTTCCGCAGTGCAGCTGCCGAGCGTCTCTTCGACACCGACCGACTGCGTTATAACGTTGATTTGCATCGCATTCCTCTCCTTAACAGAAAATGTCAATGCATTTATATTCCGCCCATGTCCCGCGTATGATAAAAACCTGCGCGGTGTTTTCAAACGCATTTTAGCACTCTTTTAATTAGAGTGCTAAGTATTTACAATTTGTTCACATATCACTGTATTCTTTTTTAACAAAGCAGGGGTACTATATAATCAAACGAAGGGAGCGAGAGCCCCTAGAGAAGAAAGAGAGTGAGTCCGATGGAAATCGGAGAGCGGTCAGACAAATAAAACAACCACTTCAATATGAATAACAATAAACATCAAACGGAGGAATCAATTATGTTTGAACTTACACCTTATGAACGCAGACATCAGCGTGCACTCTTTAATCCTTTCAGAGATATGGAAAACTTCGAGAAGAACTTCTGGGGCGACATGGCCGCAACAGACTTCAAGACTGATATAAAGGACAACGGCAAGGAATATGTGCTCGAGGCAGAGCTGCCCGGATTCAAGAAGGAAGACATTCACGTCGACATTGAAGACGGCTACATGACCATCAGCGCAGAGCGCAGCAACGAGACCGAGAAGAAGGATGACAAAGGCAACTTTGTCCGCCGCGAGAGGTCTTACGGCTCGTTCAGCAGGAGCTTCGATGTCTCGTCCGTCAAGACCGAGGACATCACCGGCGAATACAAGGACGGCGTTCTGACCCTGACAATGCCCAAGAAAGAAGAAAACGTGCCGACATCGAGAAGAATCGAAATCGGCTGATAAAATGCAAGCGACCCCGGAGGGAATACCCTCCGGGGTTTTGTGTTTTTATATGTGCTTTTTATAAGAGTTACTTCATCCCGTGTTTTTTCATATAATTCGTGATGCAGTCGAGCTCGCTGAAATATATTTTTTCGCCTTTCACTTTCATGAAATGCTCATGCCCTTTGCCGAGCAGGAGGAGGATATCCCCTTTCTGCATATGGTCGAGGGCATATTCAATTGCCTCGGCACGGTCGGTTATCTTGACATACTTACCCGCTCCGCCGCCTTTTTCGACCCAGCCGGCTATCTCGTCTATTATCGCATTCGGATCTTCAAAGTCCGGGTCATCGCTCGTGATTATAATAAAATCACACATCTTTGCGCTGACAAGACCGAGCTCCCGCCTGCGGATAGTCGCTTTGTTGCCTGTTGAACCGAAGAGCGCAACAACGCGGTTGGGTTTATAATCGCGGACGGTCTCAATGACATTCTCCATACTAAGACCGTTGTGAGCGTAGTCTATAATTACGCTGTAATCATCGCTGACATGGACTATCTGCATTCTGCCGTCGATGCTCACATGCGAAAACGCCTCGCGCATTTTTTCAACAGGAATGCCCATCTTGCGCAGGAGCGCGACGGACGCAAGAACATTGTAGACGCTGAAAAATCCCGGCATACTGACCTGCGCGTGCCACGGGGAATCAAACTTGCTCTTGCAGTCGAATTCTATTCCGAGGAAGCCCGGGCGGCGCAGAGGATTTATATTCTCTGCATAGTAATCGCACTTTTCGTCGAGTCCGTAGCTTATCACCTCGCCTTTTGACGCGGCGGCGATATCATCAAAAAACGCATCGTCTCGGTTAGCGACAGTGAAGCCGCTGTGGACATAGAGCTGCTTTTTCCAATAGGCGTATTCTTCAAACGTCTTATGCTCGTTTCCGCCGATATGGTCGGGCGAAAGATTTGTGAATATCCCGGCGTAGAACTCGACGCCGTAGACACGGCTCATCTTGAGTCCTATCGATGAGACCTCCATGCAGACAGCCTCACAGCCGCCGTCTGCCATCTCGCGCAGAATTTTCTGAAGCTCATATGATTCGGGGGTCGTGTTGACGGTCGGTATTTTTTTGTCGCCGTAGAACGCGCCGATAGTGCCGATAACGCCTGTTTTTATGCCGCAGTTTTCAAGTGCACTGCGCAGGATATAAGTTATACTTGTCTTGCCCTTCGTGCCGGTTATACCTATCATTTTTAGCTCATCCGCAGGGTGGCCGAAGAAGTTTATGCTCATCTGCGCGAGGTCGCGGCGCGTGTTTTCGCTCATCAGCACGATTGCATCATCGGGCAGGCTGAGCGCCTCTTCCGCAACGAACACGCGGCAGCCGAGGTCATATGCGCTTTTTGCGTATTTATGTCCGTCAGTTGTCTCGCCTTTCATGCAGACAAATGCCGTGCCCGGTCTTGCCTTGCGTGAGTCGTAGACTATATCGCATATATCCGCCTGCGGATAATCACCCGCAACGGTCGTGCCCTCAAGCAGTTCTTTCAGAAACATTGTATCTCTCCCGTGAAGTCTTATTTTTCAAACGGTCTTATAACAAAGCCGAAATTGAGTTTCTTTTCATCGATACGGCGAAGTGCACGCTCAGGGTCGTTGTGATACTCCGCCTCGCTGATTCCCGTCATGCGCCAATCGAGGCTGACAACGGTATCTTCAAGGGGCTCAAGCTCAAAATCATGCTTCGTATCTTCGAGCATCTGTGCCGTGAAATGCTGGGCATTGAAGCTGAAATGTCCCATGCCGAACGGCTCGAATCTGAGTCCCGCCGCGTTTGAATAGACCTCGGCGAAACGGGTGCCGTAATGCGCGCCGTTCTCCTGCGGGCGGATATAATGCTCAAAATTATCCGTCGCCGTTGTGTTCCAGAGTCCGAGACGCTGAGACTTGTATCTGTCGACATAAGCTTCTCTCGGGCCGAAGCCGAAATAGCTGACGCTTTCATTTTCCGCAGGCATGAAGAGCCTGTAGCCGACTTTCGGCAGTATCGGGCATTTCTCGATAACGTCGCCGTCAAAGCAGAGCGTAACACAGCCGTCGGACGTGAATTTGTAATCAACATCGGCGTGGATAGCGGGCGGGCAGGACGGGCCGCCGATTGCTATCTTCGTCTTGATGCACACGCCGCCGTCAGTCTCGCAGACGAGGCAGGAGTATGTCTTTTGCGCGGCATATCTGAAGTTCTTGAGCCTCCACATCTCCGACGAGCCTCTGTTATAGCAGGGCGCGTGCCAGATCTGCGGCTCAACGGGTGCGCTCAGCAGCTCTTTACCGCCGCAGGTTATAGAAGATATGCGCCCGTAGGGCTTATCAAAAGTATAGGCGATATTTCCCGCCTTGATAACCGCGAAGCGATCATTTTCGCTGAGCTCGACTCTGCCGTCTTTTGGCACATAGGGCGTATAGTCCTTGAGTACAAACTGCTCGAATCCCGTTTCAAAGCCCTTTTCCGCCCAAGGGGTATCTTTCGTCGAGACAAAGCTCAGAGTCAGCAGGCAGGACGGGAGCGAGTCAAAATCTGCGGGGTCAAAAAGCTTTACAGTCGTGCTCCCCTGCGCGGGTGTTGAAAGCGCAGCGGTAGTGCCCTCTGAAACAGTCTTGCCACTCTCTGAAAGAGTCCAGTGGATCGCCGTATCGTTGAGAGAAGTAAAGCGTCTGCGGCTCGTGACGGTCACGCTGCCATCGCCATTATATTCAGCCGAATACTGCTGATAGACGCGCTTCATATCGAAATAGCCGGGGCGCGGAGTGCGGTCGGGATAGACGAGTCCGTCAATGCAGCAAATGGAGCTGTTCGGGAAATCGCCGAAATCGCCGCCGTAAAAATAGCGTGCATTGCCGTTTTCATCCGGGACATTGACCGCATGGTCGCACCACTCCCAGATACAGCCGCCGAAATTGTTGTCATACTTCTCGACAAGATCCCAGAACGGATAGACATCACCCGTGCTCATCGAGCAGACATATTCGCACATATAAAAAGGCTTCGTATATTCTTTATTATTGAGATAGTTCTCTATATATTCCGTGCCGGCGTACATACGGCTCTCGACATCCGAGATATCGGCAAAATTTTCGCCCTCGGGGACAGCCTTGAACTCGAGGTGGGAGTTCTCATAGTGGACAAGTGCGCGGTCGTCGCGCGAGCGGATATGCTGCGCCATCGCGCGGTGGTTGACGCCCGTTCCCGACTCATTGCCGAGCGACCAGAGCACGACGCAGCCGTGGTTCTTGTCGCGCTCGAAGAGTCTCTTTGCCCTGTCGACATAAGCCTCGCGCCACTCGGGAGCGGACGAGAGATGCGACCAGCGCGTCCAGTCCCATTCGCCCTCCCAGTCGTAGCCCATGCCGTGGGTCTCGATATCGGCTTCGTCGGTCAGCATTATGCCGTATTTATCGCACAGCGCGAGGAAGCGCGGATCGTTGGGATAATGCGACGTGCGGATCATATTGCAGTTGGCACGCTTTATGAGCATAATATCCTCAATCATATCGTCGAGCGTGACGGCGTGACCCGTGACGGGGTTTGAGTCGTGGCGGTTGATACCGCGAGCCTTGATTGCTTTTCCGTTCAGAAGGCATATCCCGTCCTTTATCTCGAAGCGACGCACCGCAGTATCAAGCAGAACGATTTCGTCGCCGACGGTCAGCCAGAGTTCATAAAGCTCGGGCTGTTCATCGTTCCAGAGAACGGGAGAATCGACGCTTATGCTGAATTTTTCGCCACCGACGCCTTCGGACACAACAGCACCGTTCGGCGCGACGAGCTTATATTTTATATCGCACGGTGTGCTGAGCTTCGCTTCAATGCGAAGTTCGACAGAATTAAAATCATCGGAGACATAGCTTTTGACAAAGATATCATCGAGCCTCTCTTTTCCGCGCGCGAGCAGATAGACCTCGCGGAAAATTCCCGAAAATCTGAAGCAATCCTGATCCTCAAGATAAGTGCCGGGGCACCACTTGACAACCAGCACGCAGAGGGTGTTCTCGCCGCTGACTGCAAAGTCCGTGACATCAAATTCGCTCGTGCAGTGCGAGACCTCGCTGAAGCCGACGAACTTTCCGTTGAGCCAGACATAGAAGCAGGAATCCACGCCCTCGAAGTTCAAAAATAAATCGCGTGAAGAGAGCTTTTCATCGAGCGTAAATTTTCTGACATAGAGCCCGCAGGGGTTCTCGTCCGGGACAAACGGCGGGTCGGTCGGGAAAGGATATTCGAGGTTGCTGTAAAGCGGGACATCGTAGCCGCGGTCGGTATAGGTCTGCCAGCTGCGCGGTACGGATATTTTATCAAATCCGCTCTCGCCGACATATTCGGGCGGCTCGCGCAGGACATCTTCAAAGCTTTTGAAGAAGCGGAAATCCCACTCGCCGCAGAGCGGAACAAAATAATCGGACTCACTGCGCTCGCGCGAAGCGGCGGTCTTTTCATCCGCAAAGGGAATGAAATAAGCGCGCGGCTCAAGGCAGTTTACATGGAGCGTTTCAAGAGATTTGTGATAAGCCGGTGTTTTCATCGAATACCTCACAGCAAAAGATTTTATACAACGATAATTTTAATGCTTACAGCCTTCAAAGTCAACAAAAAACAGAGCGTTCGATTGACCGCAGGGCAAATTTCGGATATAATTGAAAAAAAGCGAAAGGAGCGCCTATGGATATCTTTGACCTTGCCGTTATCGGCGGACCCGCCGGATACAGCGCGGCGATAACAGCCGCAAAGAGCGGACTGAAAACGGCGCTCATAGAAAAAGACGAGCTCGGCGGAGTGTGCCTGAACCGAGGCTGCATACCGTCTAAGGCCATGCTCCACAGCGCGAAGATTTTCAGGCAAACACTCGATTCCGAAAAATTCGGAGTTACCTGCAAAGAAGCGAGTTTCAATCTCGACGCTGCGCTCGCGCATAAAAATGATGTTATATGTCAGCTGAAATGCGGCATCGCTGATTCGCTCGAACACGCGGGAGTGAAAGTCATAAATGCAGAAGCTCATATAAAAGGCAAGGCGGACGGGCTGTTCATAACCGCCGCAGGCGAAAATGATATATATTCAAAAAATCTGCTCATCTGCACGGGTTCACGACCAAAGGAGCTTGAAATTCCCAGCGCGGATATCACGGATGTGAGTGATGTATATAATCTTGACGCAATACCGAGAAGCGCCGCGATTATAGGCGGCGGGGCATCGGGGCTTGAAGCGGCGGAATATCTGAACGCGCTCGGATGCAGAGTGTCTGTAATCGAGCAGGCGGAGAGAATCGCCCCAACTATGGACAAAGACATAAGCGCATTTTTGCGGCGCAGTCTCAAAAAGAGTGGGATAAATATTCTTACTTCGTGCAGGGCCGTTTCGGCGGACGGAGGGAGCATTAAATATACCGATACGCGCGGAAAAGAAAAGACAGCCGAAGCGGATATTATAATAAACGCATCCGGCAGAACGGCGTGTTATGACGGGCTCGGGATTGAAAACATCGGGCTTGAAAATCTCAATACAGACAGCCACATGCAAACTGCTGTTCCCGGCGTTTATGCCGCCGGAGACGCGAACCAAAAAGCCATGTCAGCTCACGCAGCATACCGCGAATCAGCAGCGGCGATAAACAATATTCTCGGCAAGACTGACGAGATAGACTATCTCGCGATTCCGCAGGTCGTGTTCACTTTTTCCGAGGCGGCATCGATCGGCGAGACGCTCGAAAGTGCGCTCGCAAAAGGCATTGACGCCGTTTGCGGCGAAGCGCCGCTGCGCTCGAGCGGAAGATTTTTCGCCGAGGGCGGGCAGGACGGATTCTGCAAGATAATATCAGAAAATACAAGCGGCAGGCTGCTCGGAGTTCACATTGCGGGCGGCAATGCGTCGGAGCTGATATACGGCGCGGCGGCGATGCTCGCGAACAAAATGACTGTTGAAGAAATTAAAAATACGGCATTCCCCCACCCCACGGTGAGCGAGGCGATAAGAGAAGCCGTTTTCAGATAAGGAGCACTGAGATGTACGACAAGCAATTCAGATTCAACGAGGACGGAGAGTTCAAAATCCTGCTCTTCGGCGACCCGCACGAGAACGACGATGTCAGCTCGGAAAAAGGCAAGGCGAAGCGCGCGGACACGCTGAAATTCCACAAGACCGCGCTCGACGCGCTCAAGCCCGATCTCGCGGTTTATATGGGCGACATATGCGCGGCGTCGCGCGACGACATCGGCATGGAGTCGTTCAAGAGGCAGTTCGAGCGGCTAATTGCACCCGTTGTTGAGCGCAAGATTCCGTTCGCGACAATAATGGGCAACCACGACCACGACTCCGGGCTCGAAGAAGAGCAGACGGAGATTTTCGTGAACACCGAATACTGCGTGACCCGCCGATGCGACGAGGATATCACGGGATATTCAAACTATTACATACCCATTTTAGGCAAGAGCGGCAAGCCGGAGTTCAATCTCTGGTTCATGGACTCGAACAATATTTTCTATGACAAAGAGATTTCATACTACGATGTCGTTCACAAGGATCAGATAGATTGGTACGAGCGAAACGCGGCGAAGCTGCGAAAAGAAAACAAGGGTGCTCCCCTGCCCGCTCTGCTGTTTGAGCACATCCCGGTCGTTGAAGAATATGAGCTTCTCAGAAAGGCGAAGCCCTGGGAGATGTGGAAAGCCGTGCGCGGCTACGGGCATCTCAATAAGAACTGGTATGTTCTCAAGGACGAGGACAACGGATATCTCGCAGAGGGTCCGTGTCCGGCGGATGTCAACAGCGGACAGTTTGAGAGCTGGAAGAAAATGGGCGACATAAAAGGCGCGTTCTTCGGCCACGACCACATGAACAATCTCGCGGGCGAAGTTGACGGAATACTGCTCGCGCAGTGCAAGACCTCGGGATTCCGCGCATACACAGACGGCGGCAGACCGTCCGTCAGGCTGATAACCGTTCACGAGGACGGAAGCTTTGAGACGAGCGTCCATTCGTTCAAGGATTTCGGGCTCAAATACACCTGCTTGGGACCGATTGAAAGCCGCATAACCGACCGTCAGAGCGTCAACGCTACAATTGCATCGCGCGCGCTCCTCGCAGGAGCGGCGACAGCGGCGGTGATGCTCGGCGCGGGCAAAATCTATCAGATTCTCAAAAACAGGAGGAAATAAAAAATGGTGACTCATATAGTATTCTGGGCGCTTAAAGACGAAGCGGAGGGACACAGCAAGAGAGAGAACGCGGAGCACATCAAAGAGATGCTTGAAGCGCTCGTCGGCGTTGTCCCGGGGCTTATCGAAGCGAAAGTCGGAATAAACGAAAACGGCGGCAAATATGACGCGGCGCTCTTCTCGAAGTTCGAGAGTTGGGACGCACTGCACGCATATGACAGCCACCCGGAGCACCTCAAGGTGCGCGCTTTCGTCAAGGCGGTTCGCCTCGAGCGCGAGAGCGTTGATTTTGAAAGCTGATTTTTATTTTTAACATTTAAGAGCCGATGCCCGAAAAGCCCGGCTCTTTTTCTTTTGTGTGAATAAGCTGTTAATTTTGCTTTTTTTTGAGAATTTTGTTGTCATATATAGCTTTGTATGCTACACTGAAAGTGCAGAGAGAAGCACAACGGCAGTTATATCTAAAGCTCACTTCAGGCTCTTGAAAGCGAGGTTTTCTTATGGATATCAACGACAATAAATTAAAGAGATTTTATACCGTATCCGCCGCTATAGGATATATTCTTTGCAGTTTGTACGCGCTCATATACTGTGCGTCCTACGGGCTCGTCCATCTGCACCTGCCGATTTCGTCGGAGTCGGTATTAAGCGGTGTGTTCGATGACTTTTTCTATTTCAGCGAAGCGACTATTGTAGTTTTGCTTGTCTTCGCTATCGTCTGCGTGGGGTCATATCTCGCGCTCCTGTTCATCGCGTTCGACAAAGGACACCGCCCGCTGCCGTTCAGGCTCTCGATCATAGCGTTTGCAGCGTTCGGCTTAAGCTGCGCGGAATTCGACAAGCCCGACACGGATTTGCGTATATTCTGCACCGTGCTGGCGGCAATATTCCTGCTCATAGGCATTTATACTGCTGTGCTTTGCGTGCGCAATGTGAAGAGATTAACGAAATAAAAGGAGGGGCTTCGATGAAAAAACTCGGAAAAGTTTTAACCGTGCTGCTGCCTGTCGTCGCTCTGTTTTTGGAGTCGCTGCCGTACGGTGCGGTTCTGATTTTCAAGGATTTCCCTGACGGGACAATACGAACGACTTACTCATATTTCAGCCCGACCCCTTGGGGCTACGCAAACTTTCCGCCCGGGATAACGGCGCTTCTCACCTGCGTTTTGCTGATGGCCGCAATCCTGGCGGCGGCAAAGGACAGCCGCAAGGCTCTGCTTCGGGTTTTCGGCATCTCTCTGGCGGCGGCCGCTATTTCGCCCATGCAGCTGTTATATAATATAAATAATTTCTCCGTCACAGGCTGCCTGATAACAGTCACGCTCGCCGCCGAATGTGTTCTGTCGGGAGTACTCGCAAGGAGAAAGTAAGAAAAATACAGAGCCGACATCAAAAGATGCCGGCTCCGTGTGTTATTTATCTTTACTTTTTTCGCACTGCGAGCAGCAGCCGCTGCAGCCTGAGCAGCCGCAGCATCCGCCGCGCTTTTTCTGCCTGCGGATCGAAACTATCGCGAGCACAACGAGCAGAGCGATAACGGCTATTATAACAAAATCAACGGGTTTCATGCTATCAGGCTCCCTATCTGATAAACGCCGAACGCGACGAGCCACGCGACAACGCACTGCAGAATAACTATGCCTATCGTTGCAAGGGTCGAGTTCATCTCGCGTTTTATAGTTGCAACTGCGGCGACGCAGGGCGTATAGAGCAGAGTGAACGCGAGGAAGCTCGCGGCGGTCAGCGGGGTGAACATAGCGGAGAGTGCGCCGCCGAGGGTCGATACGCTCGTGTTGAGCAGGACGGACATTGTGGAGACAACCGCTTCTTTGGCGGTGAAGCCGGAGATAAGCGCAGTTGCGACGCGCCAATCGGCGAAGCCGAGGGGCTTGAATATCGGCGCGATAAATCTGCCTATAGCGGCGAGCATACTGTTCGCGCTGTCCTCAACGGGGTTGATGCGCGTATCAAAGCTCTGAAGGAACCATATGATAATCGTTGCGACAAATATGACTGTAAACGCGCGCTGAAGGAAATCTTTCGCCTTTTCCCACAGCAGGAGCGCGACGCTCTTGGGCGACGGAATACGGTAGTTCGGCAGCTCCATAACAAACGGTACTGGATTGCCGCGGAACGCAGTATTCTTGAGTATCAGCGCGAGCAGGACGCTGAGCACGATGCCCGAGAAATACAGGCATATCATGACGAGCGCGCCGTGTCCCGGGAAAAACGCCGCCGCAAAGACCGAATATATCGGGATTTTTGCCGAACAGCTCATATACGGGGTCAGCATTATTGTCATCTTGCGGTCGCGGTCGGACGAGACTGTGCGGGTCGCCATTATCGCCGGGACGGAGCAGCCGAAGCCGATAAGCATGGGAACGAAGCTGCGCCCGGAGAGACCGATTTTTCTCAGCGGTCTGTCCATAACAAAGGCGATTCGCGCCATATATCCCGTATCTTCGAGAATAGACAGGAAGAAGAACAATGTCACTATTATCGGCAGGAACGAGAGAACGCTGCCAACGCCCGCGAAGATTCCGTCGATGATAAGGCTATGTATAACGGGGTTGATTCCATAGGCGGTCAGACCCGAATCGACGAGTCCCGTGAGTTTATCTATTCCGATGCTCAGCCAGTCGGAAAGGGCGGAGCCTATAACATTGAAAGTCAGCCAAAACACGAGACACATAACGCCTATGAACACGGGAATGGCGGTGTATTTGCCGGTCAGGACACGGTCGAGCTTCATGCTGCGGCGGTGCTCCTTGCTCTCGTGGCATTTGACGACCGAGCTCTCGACTACTTTTTCTATGAATTCGTAGCGCATTTCGGCGAGCGCGGCGTTTCTGTCAAGCCCGGTATCGTTCTCCATCTCGACTATGCAGTGGTCGAGCAGATCGCGCTCGTTGCTGTCCAGTTCGAGCTTGTCCGCCATATCGTCGCCGCCCTCAATGAGCTTTGTCGCGCAGAAGCGGCACGGCAGGTCAAGGCGCGAGGAGTGGTCTTCGATAAGATGCACTATAGCGTGGATGCAGCGGTGGACGGGCGAACCGTCGGAGCAGAAGTCCCAGACCTTCGGCAGAGTTTTGCTCTTTGCGACCTGCAGAGCCTGGTCAACAAGCTCGGACACGCCCTCGCCCTTTGCCGCGCTTATCGGCACGACGGGAATACCGAGCGCGTCGCTCATTTTCTTGACATCTATTGTGCCGCCGTTCGAGCGCACCTCGTCCATCATATTGAGCGCGAGCACCATCGGCACGCGCAGCTCGAGCAATTGCAGAGTCAGATAGAGGTTTCTCTCTATATTCGTGGCATCGACTATATTGATGATACCGTCGGGCTTCTGGTTGATTATAAAGTCGCGCGAAACTATTTCCTCCTGCGTATAGGGGCGCAGGGAGTATATTCCGGGCAGGTCGACAACGGAGCTGTCCTTTGCGCCTTTTATCGCGCCCATCTTCTGATCGACTGTGACGCCCGGAAAGTTTCCGACGTGCTGATTAGAGCCTGTCAGTGCATTAAAGAGAGTTGTCTTTCCGCAGTTTTGATTACCTACGAGAGCAAATATCATTTTGCGTCCTCCTCGGCTCTGACTTCTATCTTTTTCGCGTCGTCAACGCGGAGCGTCAGCTCATAGCCGCGCACCATTATCTCTATCGGATCGCCCATCGGCGCGACCTTTTGAAGCGTCACACGGGTTCGTGGAATGAGCCCCATATCGAGCAATCTGCATCTGAGAGCGCCCTCGCCGCCTACGGCGGTTATGACGGCACTCTCTCCTACTTTCAGTTCATTCAGCGTCATATTATCCTCCCGGAAAAGTTAGCCTTGCTTAATTTTAATTTTATACTTCAAGTAAACGCTTGTCAAGAATCGAGACAGAAAGACGGCAAAAAAATCCTGCCCCGCCGACGGTTCGTACAGTCGGCGGGGCGGGTTCGTTTAATCGGAAGATTTTCTTTTTTTGCTGCCGTTTTAAAGCAGGGCGCGATTTACGCACGCTCGAGTATCATCGTGCCGAGGTTATAGAGAAGGCAGTCATCCGGCAGAAGTGAAATCTCCGCAAAGGAATCAACCTCTTCGCCCAACACCTCGCCTTGAATCCCGGTGTCATAGTAGAACTTTCCGTCTTCTTCCTTCCATACGGTACTCTCCAAAACCGCATATCCGTTTTCGCGGATGTCCGCGCCCTGCTTTTTCGCCTCTTCGCGCACCTCTTCGGGCACGAATAAGAGCGTGTTGAGCGTTCCGTCCGGTGCAAATTCCATGATATATTTGCACATCTGGACAATTTCGGCATACATATCGTTATCGACCTGACTGTCTGCCGTAAAGACTTTCTCGCCGTCCGGGGTAACCAGATGCATTTCCCTGACTTTCCAAAGTCCGCAAATATCCATATTATTTCCCTCCTGTTATGCCCACGGGTCGGCTTCCTTTGGGGTGCGCACGCCTGCCAGCAGGTACTGCTCCCACAGGAACCACTTGCCGTCGGAGCCGCGCTGGCGCATCTTAATGGGACGGGGATCGTCCGCGCCGCCGCAGGGAATGAACAGCTTCATGTAGTCCTTCTCCTCGCCGGATACGTGATTGCTCTCAATGATTATCGTATAGGGCTGAGAGGGAGTGTAGTTATTGTCGGGCGTTGCGCCTACGAAGTAGGTGAACGGGAGATAGGTCTTGCCGTCGCGGAAGCGGTCGTTGAGGAAGGATATCTCCTGACCGTTGAGCGGACGGGGACCTCTGAGCCAGTTGAGCATCTCAAGGCCGATATTCTTATCCGCCGCATAGGCGCAGAGGGCAAGGACGGTCAGAGCCGCCGTCTTAAACGGTGTGTCAAGGCTCGCCTCGGGGAGCGCCTGCATTTCGGCAAGGCTCTCGGGCAGAGAAGCGAAGGTGAACTTCTCTCTCTTGTTGCCTATCGACTGTATGGCAGAGGTCGCCGCCTGCTGCGCTGTGCTCTTAAGCTTATCAAATATACTCATATAATCTCTCCTTTTTCAAATGCTATTGCTTCTTTTTCCTGAGGGCAACCGCCACTCCGGCTATTATGCCGCCTATTGCAAGGCAGGCTATCGCTATCAGGACAACCGCCTTCACAGAGAGTGTTTTCCCCGTGCTGTCCTGCTTCGCGGCCGTGGTAGACTCGACAGAGCCGGGCTCGCCTATATCGGTTTCCATACCGACTGCGCTTTCGTCCGGCGCCTTAACGCTGTCCGGCTCGGAGGTCTTTTGAACCCCGGAGGTTTTATCCGCGCCCGGGGTCACCGGGGCGGGCTTCTGTGTTGCAGTCGGCCTCTGTGTCGGCGCGGCCTTTTCGACTACCGTGACGGGAATGACGCTCGAATACGCCTTACCGCCGAGCTTTGTCTCAACATAGCAGACATAGTAGCGCGTCCCGGCCTTTCCCGTGTCGCAGACGAGAATAGGATCTTCCTCCGAGTACCCCTCGTTCGCGCCTATGGCTACAATATCCTTGAGCTTGCCGGTAGTTGTTTCATACCATAAATATGACTTAACCTCGTCACCGTCCGATGCCTTGGCGTCGCAGTAGAGCTTGAGGACCTTGCCCTTTTCCACTCTGACCGACGCCGACACTTTAAGCTCCGGCGGGAACTTGCTTCCTCCTACGGAGATATAAGCCCTCGCCGAGGTCACGCTGCCGGTTTTGTTCGAGACGATACAGTAGATTTCCGCCCCGTCAAGGGCGCTCCCGATACCGTTGATAAAGAAAGTATTACCTTTATCGTTCGAGCCGTAGCCGCTTCCGACAACACCTTCCTGCCACGGATGGCCCTCGGCAAAGGACTTGTTGGTGTCATATGTAACGCCCTTGTACACGATGAACCAATGGTAGGAAAGATTATCTCCCGCTGCCTCTACGCTCCAAGATGCCACACTGTTTTCCGGGAAGGTTCCGTTCTGCGGCTGACGGGTAATCACTATATTCCCCGCAGCAAGCGACGGGGTTAACGCAAATGTCGCTAAGATGAGAATGAAGATTAAAACTGCTGTTGCTTTTTTCATAGACACCTCGCTTTCTTTGCGGCGGCTCAGAACTTCCCGCCTCCGCCGCCGTGTGTCGTTCCGGAGGAAGATGTATGCGTACTGCTTCCGCCGGAGCTGCCGCTGTCAGTATTCTTCGGTTTTGCCGTGCGCGTAACGGTATTGTACAGAAACGTGTCCTTGCTCTCCGTTATATTAAGGCTGCCGCTCTTCATATAGTCGCCTGCCGCCGCCTGGAAGCGCACTGTCTTGAGCTGCGCTTTCATCCTGCCGACTATAAACATCGCAAGGCCGACGCCCACCAAAATCGAGATCAAAATCCAAACTATCGAAAGAGGTCCCTTGGGCAGATTGCTCTTGTCGTAGGGCTCTCCCTCTCTTGACTTTGTGATGAAATCATCGGAGAGCTCGGCAAAGGTGTTGAATGCGGCGGCATAGTTGCCGTCACCCAAATCCTCTACCATCTGCTCGCCGATATACTGGATTCCGGCATCCGTAAACGCGGTTATGCCGTAGCCGCAGGTGGATATCCACCAGTCGCGGTCCTCCATGCTGACGAGGAACAGCAAACCGTCTCTTTTTTCTCCGTAGCCGTATTTGCAATAATCATAGATATCGTCGGCATATTCCATGGGCTTTTTGCCGTCCAACGTATTGGTCGTCACGACTATTACATCCATTTTCTGACGTTCGCTGAGCTCGTCGAGCGTTTTTATAAGGGCTTCTCTCTCACTTTCCGAGAGGAGCTTCGCCATATCCTGAACGCGCTCGTATTCGCTTACAAAGCCGTCCGCATCCACCGCAAAAGCCGGGATAACCGTGCAGAAGCAGAGGGCAAGGACAAATATCATCGCAAGTATTCTCTTTTTCATTGTTATCCCTCCTTTACAGTATTCCTGCAAAATGCAGAAGCCACGCAATGCCGCAGGCGGCAGCGCTGAGCGCCGCGGCGAGTCCCACCGTCCACTTTGTGGCGGCCGACTTATCGAACGGAAGATTGCCGACGAATTTGCCGGTCTGTCCGTTCATGGCAAAGGTATATTTTTCTCCGTTCCAGGTTGTGTTCAACAGCCACACGGGATAGAGCGCATACTTTGCCTTTCCGCCATGGAACTGCACCGAGCTGCTCTCGGCATTGACCGTTGCATAGCCCTGAACCGTCGAGGCAAAGGCATCCTCCGTGGAGCGCCTGACGCGCTGATTGGCGCGGTCGATGCTCTCCTCGGCGGTCACATCGTACTTATCCGCAAAATAGCCCGCAAGATAAGCCGTCTGGAAATCCAGAGCATCGGAATAATCGTAGGGCTCGACGGACTCCATGAGATCGTCCGGCATTTTGGATGAGCCGTCCACCGGGACATGCTCAAAGCCGACGCTTCCGCCGCGATGAATCATATAATAGCTCGTCTCGGTGTATCTGTAATCCTCGTCGCTCCATGTGCGAACCTTGGTTGCACGGTAACGCACCTGCGCGTCGACATCGGTATCAAAGAGCCAGAACGGGACATAGACGCCCTTTACCTCGTCGATATGATTCTGATCCTTGAAAATCTTGGGCAGAAGCTTCTTTCCGTTGAGGTGCTTCATCAGCCCCGCCTTTGCCGCCTTCTTATCGAGCTTGAACGGGATCACGATGTCAGGCTTGAGCAAGCCCGCAAACTGGTTCATCATGACTACCGGATTGCCGCAGAACGGGCAGGACGTTGCCGCCGTATTGGCATCGCCCACTATCTCTCCGCCGCAGGATTTGCATACATAAGAGCGTAACCCCTCAATCTCGCTCTCCTGCCACTCGCTGCCCGCGGAGGTTTCCCATTCCATATTGTCCGCCTGTTCGCCCTGAAGCTCGGCGTCATAGCTCTTGAGCGCATCCATTTCAAACTCAGTGTCGCAGAAAGGGCACTTCATCTTCTGGAGCGTGCTGTCAAAAGCTATTGCGCCGCCGCAGCAGGGACATTTATATTCCTGCAAGGTTTGCATTAAAAAACTCCTCTCTTAAAAGAACATTAACCGTCAAGCGTCTTTATGTTTTTACCGCCGCAAAAGCCGCATGGAATTTTCGGTACCGACATAAAGAAAAGTCGAACTAACGGTATTTTGTTTTTTGCCGTTTTCAAAAGCTGTTCATTGTATTTGCAGCTACGCAGGTCGGCGATACACACACAAATGCGCGGTTCTTTTGCCGAAGATAAATCTTACAGCCCACCTGCGTAAACGCCGTAAAACCGATATCCTCCGCCGCATTAAACCTCCGCCTTTCTGGACGCCGATTACCACTGCTTTATCAGGCGAGCGGCTTACCGCATTCCGGGCAGAATTTGGGCATAGCCTGACCGGGCGCGGGCGACCAGCCGCAATTCGGGCAACCGCTAACCGAAGCGGGCTTCAGAGAGCCGCAGTTTGCGCAGAATTTGCCTGTATTCTGTGCGCCGCAGGACGGGCACATCCAAGCTGCCGCCTGCTGCTGAGGTGCGGGGGCTGCCGCATATCCGGGGGCGGGATTCGACGGTCTGTCGCCGCCGTATACCGTGCGGTTCATCATGCCGTCGCCGTCCCATGTACGGTAACGGTTATCACGGCGCAGAAGTATATCCTTGAGCTCGTTCATCTTGCGCTCATACTCGCGGTAGAGGTCGGTATACGGGCTGTCAGGGCGGCTTCCGTCGCTTATCTCAAGCTCGATACTGTCAAACCACGGGGAGTTCACGCGGATAACCACATCGAACTCATAGTCGCACTCATAGCGGGGCGGCTGATAGCTCTTTCTGTTTCCGTCGGAATCCTCGAAGAATATCTCTTCCCTGTTTTCTTTTATATTTGTGTCAACCGCAACAACCTGCGAAAGCTTAATGATATCGGGATTGGCGCTGCGCCAATTCGAGCTTCCCGTAACGATAAACGCCTCGGAGGCAGTGCTGATATACACTTTTTTGCTTCCGTCGAACATCACGTCGGGGTTAAAATCTCTGACGAGCTTCTCGTTTTCCTCGCGGTAAGCAAGCTGACGCTTGATATCCTCGACCGTCGAGCGGCGGCGTTCGCTGAAGAACGGAGACAGCTTCGCGGCGCAGTTCTTGCAGAGATTGCCGTCTTCGAGCTTGCGGTTTCCGAGAAGTCCTATTTTCTCGCCGCAGATATCGCAATATTTCTTATCAAATAATCCCATAGTGTTTCCCTCCTGTTATTTTTTCGGTCGCAGTAACGACCCGTTTTGCGCTGTCAGCCTGCAAACCGTATCATAAGAACGATTTCAGCAGCTCAAACAGCTCTTTTTCACCCATGCCGTTATATTTCATCGAAATAACGCTGCCGTCGGGCAGAAGCCGGCCTACGCAAAGCAGGCTGTCCGCTTCATCATACACATTCTCTCCCGCCTCTGTCCCCGGTTGAGGCTGTTAAGCACAGCGTCCTCGGGGATATGTGACAGCTCGGAGATTTTCGGTGAAGCTTGCTTTTTCGCTAAGCGGCGGTGACACCGCACGCCTGTGGCAACGCCCAATATGAGCGCCGTGAGCAGAATCAAAATTATGAGCAGCGCCTTCATCGGCCGTCTTATTTTTTATCGCTATCGTCAAATATATCTCCGCACTCGGGGCAGAACTTCGGAGGATTGGATGGATCCTCGGGCTCCCAGCCGCACTTATCGCAGCGGTAGAGAGGAGCGCCCTCGGGCTTTTTGGCTCCGCAGTTCTGGCAGAACTTGCCCTTATTGACGGTTCCGCACGAGCAGGTCCAGCCGTTTGCGTCAGCGGGTTTCGGGGAGCCGCACTCGGGGCAGAACTTGCCTGTCGCGGTAGCGCCGCACTGACATTTCCAAGCGCCTGCCGCCGGCTCGGGAGCGGGCTTCTTTCCGCCGCAGTTTGGGCAGAAGTTACCGGACACCATATTGCCGCACGAGCACTTCCAGCGCGCCATATCGGGGCCGCCCGTCGGCTGCTGCGCCGCC
>ERZ779922.228-NODE-228-length-50551-cov-6.485227_pt1 | contig 50551 bp, 39 predicted proteins | sample MGYA00511544_ERZ779922 | MGnify/ENA primary metagenome ERZ779922 (study PRJEB29588, sample SAMEA2154516) | human gut metagenome | biome: human gut; feature: human-associated habitat; material: faeces | place: Denmark | collected 2008/2010 ... | reverse complement strand
GCATACAGTTCAGGAGGTGTATTCTCTAACGCACTCAGAATAGCTGTTTCTATCTTCGAGATTGATTTCTCAAGACAGTGTGCCACTTCCTGGTAGCATACCGGCACTTCCATCGGAAGTGCAGTGATACGGTTCGGTCCGTGAACGATATAATCTTCAGGAGCATCCTCACCCAGTTCGGTCAAAGCAGCACCCACATTTATCTTAATACGTTCGGCCATACGCTCACTGACTTTCACGTTATGCTGGCGGCTCATGTATTCCTGAATATCGGCAGTCAGATCATCTCCCGCTATACGAATAGAGTTGTTCGAAACAATACCTCCCAATGAAATTACAGCAATCTCGGTAGAACCACCACCTATATCAACAATCATGTTTCCTTCCGGTGCTTCTACATCGATACCGATACCGATAGCCGCAGCCATAGGTTCAAATACCAGATAGACATCACGTCCGCCGGCATGTTCGGCAGAGTCACGGACAGCACGAAGTTCAACTTCCGTACTACCCGAAGGCACTCCGATCACCATACGAAGCGATGGAGAGAAAAGGCGGTTACGAGTATTTACCTGTTTGATCAGTCCGCGCATCATCTGCTCGCAAGCATAGAAGTCGGCAATCACTCCGTCGCGCAACGGACGGATGGTACGAATATTCTCGTGCGTCTTTTCGTGCATCAGCTTGGCCTTTTCACCTACAGCAATCATCTTGTCTGTCCGACGGTCAAGGGCCACCACCGAAGGCTCATCTACTACAATCTTACCACCGGTAATAATGATAGTATTGGCCGTACCGAGGTCCATTGCTATTTCTTGTGTAAAAGAGAATAATCCCATAATGAATAAATTTCTAATGCGTCAATATACCAGTGTGCCCATAACGGGTTGTCCGGCATACAACAAGTTTTTAATTAGTGCTTAAAGTGGCGGATACCCGTTGTAACCATTGCCATGCCATGTTCGTTGCAATAGTCAAATGTCAACTGGTCTTTCACCGAACCGCCCGGCTGGATCACAGCTGTCACACCTTCCTTATCCGCAATTTCCACACAATCGGGGAAAGGGAAGAAAGCATCCGATGCCATCACCGCACCCTGCAAATCGAAACCAAACGACTTAGCTTTTTCGATAGCTTGTTTCAGTGCATCCACACGTGAAGTCTGTCCCACACCGCTTGCCAGCAATTGTTTTCCTTTGGCCAAAACAATGGCATTCGACTTACTGTTTTTTACTATTTTATTAGCAAACAGCATATCTTCTACCTCTTCCGGTGTCGGAGCTTTATCAGTTACCGTTTTCAGGTCTGCAGTTGTTTCAATATTCAAGTCTCTGTCCTGAACCAATACACCATTCAATAAAGAACGGAATTGCTTTCTCGGCAATTTAGCCTCTTTACGAACCAAAATGATACGATTCTTTTTCTGTCCCAGAATTTCGAGTGCATCTACATCGTAATCAGGAGCAATCACAACTTCAAAGAAGATTTTATTGATCTCTTCCGCTGTCTCTTTATCAATAACCGCATTCGTGATCAGCACTCCCCCAAAGGCAGATACCGGATCACCGGCCAACGCATCTTTCCATGCTTCGAGTACAGTAGGACGAGAAGCCAGCCCGCAAGCATTATTATGCTTCAGAATAGCAAATGTGACATCGTCAAACTCATCGATCAAATCGACTGCGGCATTGATGTCAAGCAGGTTGTTATAAGAGATCTCTTTTCCATGAATCTGATCAAACATCTCATCCAGGTTTCCATAGAAATATCCCTTCTGATGTGGATTTTCGCCATAACGCAACGTCTTCTGGCTATTGGCAGAGCAACGGAAAGCAGAACCCTCTTCAGCATCAAAATAGTTGAAGATAGCCGAATCATAGTGTGAAGATACGGCAAATGCCTCTTTAGCCATCCAACGACGTTCTTCAAGAGAAGAAGTGGCCCCGTGCTCCATCAACATATCGAGCAAAGGTTTATATTGAGCTTGTGAAGCAACAATAATTACGTCATTGAAGTTTTTGGCAGCGGCACGAATCAAAGAGATTCCGCCTATATCAATTTTTTCGATAATAGCAGCCTCATCAGCACCCGAAGCAACAGTCGCTTCAAACGGATAGAGGTCTACAATAACCAGGTCGATTTCAGGGATTTCATATTTCTCAATCTGCTGGATGTCTTGTTCCAGTCCACGGCGGCAAAGAATTCCTCCGAATATTTTCGGATGCAGCGTCTTCACTCTACCACCCAAAATAGAAGGATACGAAGTCAAATCTTCGACAGCCTTACAGGGATAGCCCAGCGATTCAATAAACTGACGAGTTCCGCCTGTTGACAGGAACTCTACTCCTTCTTCGTGCAGTTTGGTAATGATTTCATCCAAACCTTCTTTGTGATAAACCGATACCAAAGCGGTTTTTATTCTTTTAGACTCAGACATTGATTTGCTTATTAAGTATTTGGTGCGCAAAGTTACGAAATATTGTTTATCGTACGTAATAAATAAGGTGTGAATTATTAATAAAAAAGCGCTGACTCACAATTGAATGAGTCAGCGCCATTTTTACTTTTATTTTATTTGCAACAATCTATTACCAAATTGACACCCGCTTATCTACCGGCAAGTACATCGGATCTTTTTCAGTAATATTGAAAGCTTCATACCATGCACCGATTTGAGGCAGTGCTCCATCTACACGCCATTTACCCAACGAATGCGGATCGGTCTTCGTACGCTTCAGGATTTCTTCAGGACGGATGTTTCCGGCCCACACATTGGCATAAGACAAGAAGAAGCGCTGTTCGGGTGTAAATCCGTTTTCAATTTTCAACGGAGCCGCAGCCGTCGCTTTTTTGAATGCCTGATATGATACCTGAAGTCCACCGTGATCGGCAATATTTTCGCCTAAAGTAAACTCTCCATTGGCATGAACACCGGGAGCTACTTCAATACTGTCGAAGAAGTTAGCCATCACCGCCGCACGAGCCTCAAAGTTCTTGGCATCTTCTGCCGTCCACCAATCTTTCAAGTTACCATCCTTATCATACTGACGACCCTGATCATCAAATCCATGGGTCATTTCATGTCCGATAACTACACCAATCGCTCCATAATTGAAGGCATCATCCGCATTCATATCAAAGAAAGGATATTGAAGTATACCGGCCGGGAAACAGATCTCATTCGTCGTTGGATTGTAATATGCATTTACTGTCTGCGGAGTCATATACCACTCGTCCTTATCGACCGGTTTACCATATTTGCCGATCATCTCGTTGTAACTCCACCGGTTGGCACGCTCAATGTTGGCCCAATATGAATCATCCTTTATTTCCAGAGAAGAGTAGTCTTTCCACTTATCCGGATACCCGATCTTGACATGGAAAGTCGCCAGTTTTTCAAGTGCTTTTTCTTTGGTCTCTTCACCCATCCAGCTCAGCCCCTTGATGCGCTCTCCCAAAGATTCCTGCAAATTCTTGACCAGCGCTACCATACGCTCCTTAGCCGCAGCAGGGAAATACTTCTCTACATACATCTGTCCGACAGCCTCGCCCAATGAACCATCAACAGTGCTGACAGCACGCTTCCAACGAGGTTGCATCTCTTTCTTACCCGACATGGTACGGCCATAGAAATCAAAATCCTGGGCTATAAAGTCGTCACTCAGATAGTTGGCAGCCGAATTGATCAGATTCCACTGCAAGTACAAAATCTGGTCCTCGAGTGATACCGTATCGATGATGGCATTCACCTCCTTCAATGCATCAGGCTGACCAATATTAACTTCTTTCAGGTTATTCAGTCCGGCAGTTGAGAAAAATACATCCCATGCAAAAGAAGGATACTCTTTTTGCAATTCTTCCAAAGTCTTCTTATTATAGTTGGCATGCGGATCACGCAATTCTACTTGCGAACGTGCCGACCGGGCCAGGCGAGTCTCGATATTCATCACTGCTTTCACAGCTTTCCGGGCAGTAGCTTCATCATATCCGGCCAGTTGGAACATCTTACTTACATGCTGCTGGTATTTATCACGAATTTCTTTCGTCTGCGCATCATCCTCCAAATAATAATCCCGTTCGCCCATGCCCAGGCCACCTTGCATGGTATGCACCATATTTTCATTGCTATTCATGTCATCAGCACTGACATACAGAATGAAGTACGGATACATCCCTCTCTTCTGCATTTCTACAATCAACGGATAGATTTCAGCTTTATCTTTGATGGCACCTATTTTCTCCAGTTCGGGTTTAATGGGGGCAGCGCCTTCCTTATTCAGTTTTACGCTGTCCATAGCTATATTATAAAGTTCACCGACTTTCTGTGCAATGCTGCCGGCTTCATGTTTTTCGGCAGCCAGCCCTTCAATCAGTCCACGCAACTGCTGACGGTTGTTTTCGGCGAGCATATCGAATGAACCGAAACGTGAATACTCATCTGTCAGAGGATGGTTTTTCATCCATCCGCCACAAGCATACTGATAAAAACTGGTGCCCGGCAGGGCAGTTGTGTCAAGGTTGGCAAGGTCAATGCCGGACGTAAGTACGGCCTCTTTCTTACTGTTGCATCCTGTTGCCATACAACAGATTGCAAGAATTGGTAAATACTTAATTACTTTCATACACTTAATAAACTATTATTTTTCATTCATCTCTTCCAACTCCATCGAAACGCGCTCCCACTCTTCCACCGTATGGTCAAGTTGCTGTTTCAGTTTTTGGTGTTGTTCATATAGCGACATGTCCGAAGCACCATCGGGCGTAGCCATCTTTTCTTCAAGAATAGCAATAGCCGACTCTGTCTGTTCGATAGCAGCTTCACAGTCTGCTACCAGGCGCTCCAGTTTCTTTATTTTTTTATTGAGTTCTTTTTGAGCCTCGTATGATAACTTATTCTCGGATATTCCTTCTTCGGCTCCTTCCTCTTTCTTACCGTTTGCGGGCGAGGCGGATGACGGATTCGCCTTCTGAAGTTCATTCAGGTTCTCTATTTTCTTCTTTTGAAGAAAATCATAGATACCTCCCAAATGCTCTTTCACCACGCCACCACCAAACTCATATACTTTAGTCGCAAGTCCATCCAAAAAATCACGGTCATGACTAACTATAATCACCGTTCCGTCAAACTCTCGGATAGCCTCTTTCAGCACATCCTTCGAACGCATATCCAAATGATTGGTAGGCTCGTCGAGAATCAGGAAGTTGACAGGTTCCAAAAGCAACTTTATCATTGCCAGACGTGTACGCTCACCTCCCGAAAGCACTCTCACCTTCTTATCCGATGCCTCTCCACCAAACATAAAGGCTCCCAGAATATCACGTATTTTCAGACGGATATCTCCCACTGCCACCCGGTCGATAGTATCGAAGACCGTTAGATTCTCATCCAACATCTGTGCCTGGTTCTGGGCAAAATATCCAATCTGCACATTGTGCCCCAGTGTAAGTTTACCCTCATAATCAATCTCACTCATGATACACTTCACAAGGGTAGACTTACCTTCACCGTTCTTTCCTACAAAGGCCACTTTTTCACCACGATTAATGGTCAGGTTGACATCATGGAAGACAACGTGTGCCCCATAGGCCTTTTTCACGTCTTCGCAGATCACCGGGTAGTTTCCGCTACGGCTGGAACAGACAAACTTTAATCTCAATGCGGAGTTATCCACTTCGTCAACCTCAATCCGTTCTATCTTTTCCAGTTGCTTCATGCGGCTCTGCACCTGCACAGCCTTCGTTGCTTTGTAACGGAAGCGCTCGATAAACGCCTCTGTATCTTCAATCTGTTTCTGCTGATTCTCATAAGCACGCAACTGCTGCTCACGACGCTCCTGACGCAAAACGATATACTCATCATATTTCACTTTATAATCGTATATCTGCCCACAAGTAATTTCGATGGTACGAGTGGTTACATTGTTTAAAAAGGCCCGGTCATGGCTGACCAGCACCACTGCATTGGCACGGGTAGAGAGGAAAGTCTCCAGCCATTGGATACTCTCGATGTCCAAATGGTTGGTCGGCTCGTCAAGAAGCAGCACATCCGGTTTCCTGAGCAGAAGTTTGGCCAGTTCGATTCTCATACGCCATCCTCCGGAAAACTCACTGGTCGGACGATTAAAATCTTCCCGGCTGAATCCCAATCCTATCAGCGTACGCTCTATCTCCGCATGAAAGTTAGTGCCTCCCATCATCAGGAAGCGGTCATTCTCATGCGTGAAACGGTCTATTAGTTTATGATACTCTTCCGAATCATAATCGGTTCGGTCAGCCAATTCCTGATTCATGCGTTCCAGGTCGGCCTGTAATTCAAAAATATGTTCAAATGCCAATTCCGCCTCTTCCATCACGGTATGGTTATCGGCAAGAATCATCACCTGTGGCAAATAGCCGATCGTTACATCACGCGGAATAGCTATAACACCTCGTGTAGGACTTTGCAATCCGGCCAAGATCTTCAACATAGTTGATTTCCCGGCACCGTTTTTACCCACCAGGGCTATTCGATCTTTTTTATTAATGACATAACTAACGTCCTCAAACAATGGTGTGGCGTTAAATTCTACTGTTAATCCTTCTACTGAAATCACTTCTTTCTATAAATAAGGGAATTGAGGCAGCAAAGATACTCATTTATACAGACTGCGAAAAAAGAAACGGAATAAATATACACCCCCTCTAAAACTGAAAGCCAAACAGACATACACTACAAAACACGATGAAATGATCTACCTCACAATGATCATTCATGTAGCAGTATGAGACAGAACAGAAAGACAACACCCGATTACTCTAAATATACTGATAAAAAGACTTATTATTCATTACCTAAAGTCCGAGTCAAATTTATCAACTTTCCATCTGGTGTGATTCCCTGAACAACAAGAGTCAGTCGACCCTGTTTCGGATTACCGAACTCCAAATGAGAAGCCGCTTTATCAAGCAGAAGATCCGGTGACCAGTATATTGTTCTGAAACTATTCCCACCGTTATTTATTGCACCATAAACAACCGGATAAGAAGGCGAATAAGACTCACGCTTCACCTGATATCCTATGGGACGAATTATCCTAAAATTGGATGCTTTCTTACCAACAGTGCCTAAACCTGATTTTGTACTAATCAAAATAGCGCCATTCGATGCTTTAGATCCGATATATGCCATCTGAGCGGCATCTTTTACCAACTCGATGGATTCAACTATGGATACAGGGATACCGACAAGTTCGGAATAAGAAGTTTCCAGCCCATCTACCATTAACAGAGCCGGAGGAGGAGTGGAACTTCTTCCTGCACGCAACCGTGTTATATAAAAGAAATCTCCTGAGTTCGAATCGACTGCCCACCCTACTCCGGGAGTATTAATCAACAAATCTTTAGTAGATGAATAAGGCGAAAGAGTCATTTCGTCCACATGATAAGTCTTATTCCAATCGGAGTGAGCCATTAAAGATTCGATTGCATACCGTTTCTTTTTCTCAATCTTTTTAGTGGAAACAACAACTTCGTCTAAATATTGCTCCATGGAAAAAGGGGCGGTAGAAGATCGTTGAAACACATTCGCACTGGTCGGAGAAGGATCATTACCGGATTGTTCGGAAACAACCGGTTCATCCATCTCTGCACGAAACCAATCCGCATAAACGGGAAGAGAAGAATGTACAGAAGGAACGGAATCCCGATCGACCAACAGCGCCACATCTGTACCTCCCTTTTTCTTACGCGCCTGAAGAATGAAATGCGTACCCCGGGGGAAGGAAAGACTGTCGAAACGGAAACAGCCCGAAGCATCACTCGTCGTCTGACGCATAATCTTTTTATCGAAAGAGAATAAAGTGACAACCGCATCAACGATACACTTCTTTTCCGAATATTCGGAAACCACCTTGCCACTGACACACTGACTACGCTCCACCGGAAAGAAACCGTAATCCGGAACAAGGCTGTATTTCACCCAGCCCTGAGTCAGCATCAACAAGTCCAACAGATACGAGGTACGGGAGTCATCACCGGAAAAATAGAAAGAGGGAGCCTCAACATAGCCCTGAAGGTCAGAACTCAGAAGAAAAGAAGAAAGGATATTCACCGTGGTATCCTGAAGAGCATAGCGGTCGTCGGTGACCGAAACAGAAAGGGTACCGCCCAACGGCTCACCCGAGGAATCACGAAGCCCCAAGCTGACATCCCAAAACGAACGTCCCTTCTCTTCTTTCAAGCGAGCCGAGAAATCAACGTCGGCACGCACGGAAGGACCCTGATTGAAAGCGGTACGACCACTTATAGGAACGCCCGAACCATCCAACAAAACAAAACGGAGTACACCCGGAGGCAGCGGAGAACGGGGAAGCCGCAAAGGCCTGGAACCGGAGAAAGCCGCATGCAAAAGAATACTATCCCGATATTCGACACGAAGGGAATGACCCGGAGACGGAGAAACACCTGAATTCAAACGCACCAGAAAGTCATCCTTACGGACATCGACACGGAGGCTGACGGCAGAAGGATCCGCCGGAGGTAATGGAAAGCGAAGCTCCATCGCCTCACGATTACGGCACACCGCCGTATAGCTGTCACCCGAAACAGGTTCAAGATTGAAGAAGCCCATCCCCCGATGGACGGAACGCAACGTGGTGACGGTATCTCCACGCTGATTGACCACAAAGCCCTGCACATCTGTTCCCAAACCATCGGGACTCAAAGCCTTGAAAGCGACACGGCTGACACAACCCGAAGGGAGACGTCCCCCTTCCGGAAAGAAAGAGACATGGTAGGAAGCCGCCATACGAGTCACGCTCTCCTTGCGGTAATCCTGAAAGGGACGCCCGCCGACAATGATCTGACGATAGAAGTAACGGGGAGCGGGCAAAGAAGAAAGATGACGGGTATAGAAACGAAGCGTATAATTGCCCGAACGAAGTGTATCGCCCAAAGAGAGGTAACCGGAAAAGACACCGTGATCATCCTTGACCATCTCACGGGAGATGACCTGACTGTCAGCCAGCAGTTCGGCATAAACGTAGCGGCTGTAAGCCGTTGCCTCGCGGCGGGTATCCATCAGGTAAGCACGGAAACGGACCGTATCACCACGCTCATAATTGGCACGGTCCGTATGGACATAAAGTTTCTCGTGAGGACAGATATGATCAGACTGGGCTTCCGACCGAATAAAAGAAAAAAGGAGTATTATCAGGCAAAGGAGTTTCTTCATATATAATCAGAGTTAAGCCTAAAGGAATATTTCAAATATAAACACATATTCTGAAATAAGCAACGAAAAGAATATAAATATCCGACACATACCGGACATTCGCCCTTTTCTCATCTGCCCCGAAGCCCTGCACACTTTATTTCCTCATAAAGAATTGACAGTCATTTGCAGACATAGACATCAAAAAGACACTGAATCGCAGAATTCGCTTACAAGCCCTTTTCATATTCGGGTGAAAGCAGAAGAAACAGAGCACAGTAAAAAGCTTTTTCTACAGGAAATCCGGGCTTTTGAGCCGGTTGCACCTTTGTTTTTTCGGAAAGAAGGAAGCATTTGCCCCAAAAGAAGTAAGTATTCGGGTGAAAAGAAGTAAGCATTTCCCGAAAATGTTTACTTCTTTTCTGAATATCTCTATATGTTTTGGCAGATTACATCTATTGTAATGCAAATCGGGCGACAAGAGTGACTGATTTTCTCCTGGTTGCCTCCCCCCGCCCGACCGCTGCAAAGTGTCAGAAAAGCAGGAAAAGCTCCTCAAAGAAAAGATTAGGAAACAAAAAAATCATACTTCCTTTCCTTTTATTTCCATTAGGGATGAAACAAGATCAAAACCATGAATGGATATTTGCCTGTAGGCCGTTTTTTATAGACTTTACCGGATTGTGGCCCGAAAAAACGAGAAACAGAGGGTTACGATTATCAATTTGACACATTGACAAACCGACCATCTCCTCCCTCGCGACTCCCGGAGAGTGATTTAAAGTTCACCGGCAGGGAGCGTACCAAAGAGGTGTGATCCGGCCTGATATTAAAAAAGGGACATCTTCGCAAAGACGTCCCTTTCAAAATCTACATTATAGAAATAAGCAAATTAGCTTTAGAACAGTTTATCAGGATATTCGCCTGCATCTACCAATGCCTGAATCTTATCTACTACACCCTGACGGTCGGCAGCATAAGTCACGCCGAACCATTTGCTTGTAGTATCCAGAACCTTTACGCGGGCAGTGCCTTCGTTCACCAGTTTGTTTACCATCAGCGGAATGAAGTATTCTGATTTCAGGTTTCCTTCGTTTTCTTTCAGGAACTCTTTGAAATACTCTTCCGAATAAGCGAAATAGTCGGGAGTGAATCCCCACATATTCATTGAAACCGGAGTGTTATCACCGATTGTCTGCATTTCGCCGTTCTCGTCCTTAAACGATACTTTACCATCGATACGCTCGATTGCAGTGCGTTCTACCACTGTAGTCAGATAGCCTTCCGCATTTGTCTCACAAACGCCACGAGCCACAGATCCGCTTTCTGAAAGCGTATTGCCTACACGGTAACCTACCATACAATAGTCGTTCTTTTTACCGTCCATCTGAGACAGTTCGGCACCCAATACAGCAAAGCTGTCGCGTCCGTAGAAGTCGTCAGCATTGATAACGGCAAACGGTTCTTTGATGACGTCTTTACCCATCAGGACAGCATGGTTGGTTCCCCAGGGTTTTACGCGGTCGGCAGGGCAAGTGAAGCCTTCGGGCAGGTTGTCCAATGCCTGGAATACGAGTTCCACCGGAATATGATTTTCGTATTTACTCAGAATCTTTTCACGGAAATCCTGCTCAAAATCTTTACGGATAACGAATACTACTTTACCAAATCCACCACGAATGGCGTCGTAAATAGAATAGTCCATGATAGTTTCGCCGTTGGGACCCAGTCCGTCCAATTGTTTCAAGCCTCCGTAACGGCTGCCCATGCCGGCAGCAAGCACAAATAATGTTGGTTTCATAACTGTGAATATTAAAAGGTTAGTGATGTGTCTCATCAGATATCGTTGCAAAAGTACAAAATAGAATGAAGAATGAAGAACGAAGTATGAAGAATTTTCTTACGCCGCCCATCGTCATCGACTATTTTAGAACGGATAGCCTACGGCAAAGTGTAGTCCCAACCCCTTCCAGAAAGAACCGGTCACATTGTAATATCCCTTCTTGCCGGTATCGTACGGATCATGCAAAGGCACACCACAATCCAGACGCAGAATCAGGAAGTCGAGGTCGTAACGTATACCGGCACCTGTTCCCAACGCAATCTGTTTGCCGAAAGTCTTCCAACGCAGTTGCTTTTCCGGTGCCTCTTCATCTTTACGCAACATCCAGACGTTACCGGCATCCAGAAAGACAGCACCGTGCAAGTCACCGTAAATGCGGAAACGATATTCCACGTTGGCTTCCATCCGGATATCTCCCGTCTGGTCCAGATAGAGCCCTTTCGAAGTCTTTGTCGGCCGGAATCCACCCGGTCCGATACTGCGTGCAGTAAACGCACGTACACTATTGGCACCTCCGATATAGAACTGCTCGCTGTAAGGTGCCGTATTTGTATTGCCATACGCCCAGATAATTCCTCCAGCCACACGGCTGGCTATGGACTGGTTCTTATCGATCTTCCAGGTATAACGGAAGTCACTGTTCACCTTCAGAAACTGTGCGAAAGGAACACCGAACAGTTTCTTGTCTCTTTGGCTGAACTTCTTTCCGAAAATACGATAAATACCGGAAGTTATGTTACCGGCGGAAGTAAACGTAGTCTGCCACCAGATAGGATTACGCACTCCGCGCAAAGCCGCGTTATCAAAAGTATAGGTATATTCCATTGCCGGAATAAACTGATTCTGCAGACTACGGTACAAGGCTTTGTTCTGATCAGCAATTTCCTCAAAGGCCTTCGTTGTGTGTTGCAGCACATTGAAAGTCACCCGGAGAGGTGTCAGGCTGTGACGACTGATACGGGTCGGCTGAAAGTCATAAGTGGCATTTCCTCCGAACGCCAATAGTTTATAGTATTTGGCACGGTTAAGCTGATCGATATACAAACGGAAAGTAGTGGTTGCCGGGAAGTCATACTCACGTCCTCCGAAAGAAGGGAACACGACCCGGGGAAAAGTCAAGGCAGTAGATACTCCCATCTCCCAACTATTCATCAATGAACTTCCTTTATTCTGTCCGGTCTGCCATTCGTAAGAGCCCTTTAACTTGACATTCCACGTCTCTCCTCCCCCAAATACATTGTAACGGGTCAGGCCGAAAGATGCACCGGGGCCTGTCTGGTTATTGCTCTTGGTGGTCAGGTTGAATTCCAGTTCCGCGTCGTACGGTTTATCAAACGTAGCCTGCAAACGCACGTTCAGCGTGTCACAAGTTGCCGTAGAATCCTGAGGGATATATTGCAGATCGAGATAGCGGAAAATACTCAGTTGCGAAAGGCGTTCCTGGATACGCGTTTGCCGATACTGGCTGTATAAACGGCTATGAGCAGAGTTGCGCAAAGAATCATTGCGGACATAAGCCTGATAATTCAACCAACGGTAAAGCATATTCGGACGCACCTGCATCTTCTTATAATAATGAATATCGAGTCCCCGGTATTCGAGTGTACTGTTCGGCACTTCTCCACCCTTTCCGTACAAAAAGACCGATGTCTTGCCGACATAATACGGGCGCTGGGCCGCATCCGGAAGTCCCGGTACAGGTATCAACCGGAGACTGACATGTCCGGGATTCAACAGAGTATCCGCCTGATACTTCATATAGTCCGGACGAAAGTAAAAATACCCGCGATTACGCAATAAAGTACTGATACGGCTGCGCTCTCCATCCAGATCACTCACGTTGAACTGTTCACCGGGGGTCAACAACGATCCTCTGCGTCCTCTCTCCATGATTCTCAACGTACGCGGATTGAAACGAGTGTAATAAACCGTATCGATGTAATAAGGGTCTTTCATATCGACCGTATAGCGTATACTTGCCTTCAGGCTGTCTTTCTTGTCGGGCACGGTCTGGAATCGGACCGTCCCATTAAAGTAGCCATAGTCGTGCAACAGGTTGGTGCCTACTTTGGCACGTATTTCCGGATTGACCGTAGAAATGAACACGGGAGGATTGGCGGCAAACCGGTTGAAGAGCCAGTGTCCGAAACCTTTCTTATAGCGAACCAGACTGTTATAAGCCCACATCTTGAAAGGGATGGGGACAAAGCCTAAAATTTTTGTACTCGGAGCTTTATCGAGTGCGGCATCAAGTTCGGTCAGCGCATCCTCTGTCAAAGGCGCTTGTGGCTCGTTTTCAACAATAGTCTTCGATCCGGTGTAGAGTATTTCCCCTTCGGGCAGGTGCTTGGTTGTGGAACATGCTCCCAACAACAACATTACAAGACCGGCTTGTATGGTAACCCATATTATATGAACTGTTTCTTTACGTATCATCCTGTTTAAATCTCTGTTGTTAATCAATTACTGATGTGCTTCGCCGTCAGACGGAGCTTTTTGCGTATCAGGAAGTGTCTTCTTCTTTTTACGGAAAATAAATAACTCACCCAATCTGTCGATACGTTTACGCAGTACCAGACCGATACCGGTTTCCGTTATCTCCCCTTCAAGCACACTTTCGTAATTCTTATTGTGGAAAAGGCGAATGTAACGGGTACCGGATGTATCGAGACGATATTCGAGAGAGATATTGTCGATAAACGACTCGACATCATTCGTAGCCTGCGCTCCGGTAGACACCTTACCACCCAGTACGATCTGGAAACGGTCATTGAAGAAACGCTGCGAATAACGGAAGCTGTAGTCGGTACGTTTTCCTCCCGCATCAGCCGCATCGTGGTCTTCTACTCCCATCGAGAAGCTGGCATTCTTCAGGTTTCCGGCCAATGCATTGATCTGGCTGGAAAGTATACTGTTCAATGCCGATCCCATATTTAGTCCCCCACCTCCGGAACTTCCCGAATTAGCCAGATAGAGCCCGGTAGCCAACATTGCAATGGCCTGTTTACCCCGTTCATCAGCACTCATAGAAGCCAGCTGATTCTGCACTTCCGCATCATCGGGCGCATCGATCTCAAAGGCCAGTGAAAGGTTATCCAAACGGTTCTTAACTACAATCGACACATCAAAGTTGACCATACGCGATTGCCCGTTCTCACTGCCTACGGAAGCACGAAGGCGCTCGGTAGCTTTGAGATTGAGCATCGGGTCCATCGGATTACCGGTCCATTCCACGTAACTGCCATTGTTTATATTGAATTCTTTCAGGGGTATCACGGGAAGTGCATACTTCATCATACCACCCGTAAGGGTATACCGGCCCGATAAGGACAAATCACCTTGCGGTGTATATTGCATACTCAGATTGCCTCCTCCCTGCAACTCTACCCGGCTGCTACGGTCAGCACTCAGATCGGCCTTCAACCGGACTCCGGGATCGATTTGTACAGTCATAATCATGTCGAGTCCGCCAAGTGACACAACAGGGGCTTCTTCTTTCTGTACGGTCGTCGTATCACTGAAAGAAGTAAAAGTAACCAGGTCTCCCAACCGGTCCTGCACGGTAAGCGGCGAGTCCATCAATACATAAGTGACATCCGTATTGCCCAGCAAATTCATATTGCCGCGCATCACCAACGCATTTACCGGTCCGCGCACGGTTGCATTGAAGTCGACAAACACTTTGCCATATACCAGGCTCTCCTTTGTACGGGGAGCATTGAGCAGCATATAGTTTTCTGCCAGCATGGACAGATTAACCCTGGGATCGGTCAAATTCCGAAAATCAACTGTACCATCAATCGTGAAAGGATTCTTTCCGGTAGTGAATATAGCGAACTTATCAAAAGTCAAACGGCTGTTTTTGATTTGTACAGGACGATTGTCGAACGTAAACCGCGCCCCTGCCTGACGGGCAAAGACCGACACACTGTCCAAGACCAGATCCCCGTTGACCAACGGCCGGTCTGTATCACCGGTGATGTGAAGCCCACCGTCCATATCGCCGGAAAGGGTGACTACCTGATCCGGTACAAAGGCATTGGCTATCTTTAACGGAAAATGTTCCATGATGGCATTCACCTCAATACTGTCTTTACCGGTCACCGAAGGATGAAGCGAACCGTCAGCCATCAATATCTCCTCGCCCTCATGGGTCAGATAAGTACTGATATAATGTTTTCCTCTTTCACCCGGAAGCCAGGTCACACCGAGTGCAACATCGCCGATGCGTTGACGTTCATAAGTCAATTCATCAATATTAGCCTCAGCCGATACTTGCAAGGAAGTAGCTGTCTGCACGTAATTAGCCTCAGCCGAGAAGAGCCCGGACAAGTCAGGCAGATAAGGAAGCACTTCACTGATCTCAGACAGGCGGATGCGTTGCAACTCCACATCAATGTTCTGCAACGATACAGTATCGTTCCGGTTTGATTTTATCCTGAATCCCATGTCTTCGTCATCCGCCATATCGACATTGGCATACAAGCGCATGTTTTTATGGAGGTATATCCAGTTGTGATGATCGACGAAGTGGAACTTTCGGAAGGCAATAATGGGATTTTCCGGTATCAGCGTAAAAGCAAGCCCATCGCCTTTTCCGTTTCCTTCGACCAATGGACGGACGTTCACACCGAAAAGTACCCCGGTTTCGCCTTTCGCATTTTCATAGCGTAGCGTGAGTTCGGCATCATCGTTGCGTATTTCTCCGGCAAAGCTCGATTTAAAAACGATCTGCGGATTCTTGGGACCGTTGATGACCCCTCCGTGCAAACTCATGCGAGTCGTGTCCTGCTTGACAGTAAAGTAGATCGTGTCCAGTTGCAAGGTATCCATCTTCAATGCATGAATAGAGGCTTTTCCGTTGATCCCCCAGTCGGGAGCAGTGCCAAACTTCACACCCACATCGTGAAAAGCGATATCTTTCGTTGCCAGATAATAGGCCAACGGATTTTCTTTACCGGCCGACATCGAGAATATAGCGGTCGGCAACGCCTCTCGCAATTCCCCGTGATCAAGTTCTTTCTTATCTATTTGCTTGACCAGCACATCAGCAAAATGTGCTGACTGTTTAATCAGCTTATCCAGGCTGGAACGTGCCGAAAGGTTAAGCTTCATATCACCGGCCGTAAGATGAGTGAAAATACGGTCGCGCCGGGCTTCTGCCGTAAAATTAAAAGCTAAAGGATATTTCAGGGGTTTAGGGGCAATCCCCAGTTCATACAAATCAAGTTGTGTAACATCCATATCAAGCTTTCCGTCCATATAAGGTTTGGCAAGGTGATATTCGGCATTGGCATTCATCTTTAACAAGCGGTTGTCACTCACTAAACGGGCTGTGGCAAGTGCGTTCTTTACATCACCGGTCACTTCAATTCCCGAAATCTGATAACGCCCATAATGCAACGATTGCAGTGAGGCCTTCAAAGAGGCAGTCATACGATAAGAAGTGAAATCGATCCCTCTTCCCACAGCAGCGACCGATGTAGTCAGTTCGTAGATCGAGTCTTTGGGCAGGAAATGATGAAGTTGCAAAGCGTCCACCTTCAGGTCAGCCCGATAAGCCTCAGTGCTTCCATTGTATGCAGCATCTAAATTCAGCATTCCCTCTCCTTCTTTCAACAGGAGTTGCGCCATATATTGAGGCCCTTTCATTCGGGCTTTCGCAACCAACGACATCTGATTGGGAATAACAAGTAAACTATCCGGCCTCGTTCCGCCCAGAGCGGTCAGGAAGTTAAGATTCTGTGTCTGCATCCTCAGGTCAATAATGGCGGACCTCTCCAGGCTATCGGTCAGATTCAATAACTCTCCACCGCCCGAAAGTGAAAAAGCTCCGGGCAACTCGGCACTGAACCGGGTTATCTGCATCTCTTTCAGGTTTCCTTCCGTACCGGCACGTATCACCAACGGACGGAAGGGATAGGCCTCTTTGAAGCTATCCGGCAATCCACCGGCCAGCAACAACACGTCTTGTTTCCCGATCATCGCATTAAAGCGGGCAGTCAGACGTCCGGTAGTAGGAATATTCACCAACTCCCAATAAGTCTGTGCAGTAAGATCCATTTCGGAATGTGGAGTCAGCAGTTTCAAACTCGGCACTTGGATAATGGTATCATTGGCAAACACACGTCCGGTAAGCGAAGTGACACTTAATCCGGAACGGTCGTTCATCGAAAACTCACGGATAACAGCATTCATATTGCGTCCGCGATAATACATCGAATCGAGTCCGATACGAATATCGCGCAAAGCGATGTGTGAAGGATCGAAACCTTCCGCCGGCTCCGCGGTGCCCACATCATAATTGACCGAGGTACCCGATACCAGAAAACTACGAAGCCCGTAATGCAAATTCTTCAAATCGGCTTCCGCATCATTCACTTGTGCTTCTCCCACATGAGCCGCCAAGCGCATACTGTCTGCCGGTAACTGCATGCTGAAAGAGACATTCTTCAATTTCAAATGACGCAGGTCTACTTTCCAGCGGACCTCACTTTGAGCAGTATCTTTAGGCGTAGCAGTGGTATCATTCAAAAGCAACTGTACATGAGTATCAGAGAGTTCGGCCCGGTTTATAATGGCTATTTCATTGGGTAGATCCACCCCATGGCTCTCCAGCCTAAAACTACCCAGAACACCTTTCAGCCGCATACCGTCTATCAGGTTGGCAGAATTAACCGCTACCTGCTGAAGGCTGATGTCATCTACCTCAACCTTGCCACGGAAAAGCGGAAGTGCCTGCACATGTACATTGAGGCTTTCAAGTGAAAGCAATGTATCGGGAGCCTGGATGACTTCAACTCCCCGTACCAACAGATTTAAAGGAAACCGTAAATCGATGCGACGTACATTGATCTGCATGCCGGTTGCTTCGGAAGCATAAGCAGCAGCCTCCTTTCTCAGAAAATTCTGTACGGGAGGGATATAGAGTAATACCATCAGTATCACAAAGAGTATGAGGGGGGTAAGCAAAATCCAGCTTACCCATTTGATCCATTTTCGTTTCATGAAGCTTGTCTCTCAATGTAAAAAGTGATACAAAGGAAACAAAATTTTCCGGAAAAAGATTAAAGTGACGACGATTTTGTATACGAATAGACACTTACGGCAATCACCGATTGTCAATCTCCCGCTGCATATCGTCTTGCCTCAGCCATTACGATATCTACCTGCCGAAGAGCTTCATTCGCCTTTTGTATCATTTCGTCCGATACGGCTTCGCCACGACGCTGCTCCAGCCATAATAGCAGAGGAAGTGCCTCGGAAGCCCCAAGCAACGTAAACAGAGGCAATAATTTGTGAGCCATGCCGGCTATCCCATCCACATCAGTGGCTCGGATAGCGCTTTCCATCCGGTTCCGGTTCTTCTCCGTTTCTTCAATAAAGGTTTGAATGATGGTAGAGGCAGCTTCCGGATCATCTTCGGAAAAAGCAGTCAGCGCCCGAAAGTTAAGGGAGTCCGGTGTCAATTCAGCTGACGAACCGGTCATTTCTTCACCACTGATAATCGTCAAGAGTTCCTTTACCGTAAAAGGCTTATGCAAACATCCTGCAAAGCCGTGTTCCTGAAAGTCCTGTTCATTCATCTCACTCCGGGCGGTAACAGCAATTACCGGAATAGTACGCGCCTGAGGTATATTGGATGCACGCAATAGTTTCAGTAAATCGAAACCATTGATGGCAGGCATTTGAACGTCAGTCAGCAACACGTCGAATGTAGCCGTACGAAGTTGCTCAATCAACTCATCCGGCTGTTGGCAGCAAACAGCCTGAATGCCTTGTTGTTCAAGCATAGCGGCAGTCAGAGCCAATTGAATCCGGTCGTCATCAATCAATAAAACACGGTTTAATTTTGGAGATGCCATTACCCCGTCCTCACCGGCTTGATCTGTCGTTGAAACCGAAGACACATTTCCTTCCCGCTTCTCTCCTGTCACAGGCCCCACAGGATAGAGCGGCAGAATGACAATAAAACGACTCCCTTCACCCAAGGTACTTTGAACACTAATCGATCCTTCGAGCAAGGTCACAAGTTTGTGTACAATGGAAAGCCCCAGTCCAAAGCCTTCCTCACCTTGCGCTCCCGGCAACCGGGTAAATTCCTGAAATATCTTTTCACGGTCACCGGGTGCCATACCTTTACCAGTGTCCACCACCTCGATGCGGACACTGGACGAATGATAGGTAATATTCAATGCAATGCTACCCTTAGCTGTGAATTTCACAGCATTGGAAAGGAGATTATTTACAATTTGCCGGATACGGAGCGGATCACTGATGAAGCGTCCGTCCAGTTCGGCGTCTATACTGCAACTTAAAGTCAGATGTTTGGCATCGGTCAGTGGTTTGAAGCTAATACGTATCTCTTCAAACAGTTGTGCCGGATTAAAAGTAACCCGGTTGACTTCTGCTTTATTCAGATCCAACCGGTGGAAGTCGAGCAAGTCACTTACCAGTTTAAGCAGATGTTGCGAGGAACTTTTCATATTGTCCAGATAGAAACGCTGTCTTTTATCCGTAGTCAACCCGGTCAATAAATCCGTATATCCGATGATAGACCCCAAAGGAGCTTTAAAATCATGAGTGATGGCAAGCATTAACTTTTCACGAGCCTCCAACAACGCCTCCGCACGCTTATTGGCCTCCTCCAATTCCTTCCGGTAACGATTGCTCCGGGTGATATCCCGCCAAATCATAATCAGGAAGCAGGCGGACAGCAACACGGCGGCAATGGCAATCCCGCCAATCGTACGAGTTGAACGGTTCCGAAGTTCTTGCTGTTCGGATGCGTTGTCCATAGCACGTTGGGTGACTACTTGCTCATAGGTCGTAATCATGCTGTCAATACGAGTGGTTAATTCCTTATTCATCCGGCGAAGACGGGCATTGTAGTTGGGCCGTACCACAGGCCTGGACTTCCGTTTGGTCACCGTTCGTATGCGCTGATGTAGTGAATCAATCGGATTGTAAGGTTCAAGAATGGTGTCGGTCGCAAATTCCACAGCTGTATTTACCAGCACAGCCGTATCTTCTTTCGAAGGAGCGAACACCTCGCCCAACCTCCTGAAAAAACCCTTTTTCTTTCGTTTCGTAATCACAGAGTCACGCTTGGTGATGATACGATGTTGCACACGCTGTTGAGTGATCACTGTATCTTGTTCGGCAATGATGGAATCCAATTCAACCGGAGTAATCATACTCTCGTTCGCTTCATTAATGATCTGAAGCATCCGGATGGTATTTTCATCTTTCTCTTTCAGTAAAAGCAGCAAACTATCCGTCTGCAAACTCTGTACATCGTCCGTATCAGACAGTTTCTCCATCTCCCTGTGTACAAACAACAGGGAGAGCAGCAGCACAACCAGCAACAAAGTATACCCCGCCGCGATCTTTACTTTTGTGAAACGGGAAGGAATAGCCATAACTTATCTTGTTTTATATCTGAAACGTAACCATAACATAATGGCCGCACTACTCAGTCCGAAAGGAAAAGCCATCCAGACCCCGAGTAATCCCCAGCCCATAACAAATCCAAAGAAATATCCGGCCGGGAGAGAAATGATAAAATAGGCGATAAAAGCAATCAGCATCATAGGCTTTACATCCGAAATACCACGCAGGGCATTAGCGAAATTGATTTGCATCCCATCGCCGAACTGATAAGCCAGAAAAGGCACCATCAGAACAACTACCATCGCAGAGACTTCGGTATTGTCGGTAAACCATCCTCCTACCTGATAGCGGAACAAGAAGACAATAGACAGCAGAACAATTCCCATAGCCAATATGATATGTGCCCCGGCATACGCAGTACGACGTACATTAACAATATCGTTTTGACCCTTGAAATTGCTGACACGCACAGCTACTGCCGCCCCCATCCCATAAAACATCATAAACGTGAACTGTGAGATAGTAAGCATTACCTGATGTGAGGCAAGGGCGATAGTCCCCAACCATCCTACCATCACTGTGCTCAAGCTAAATGAAGCGGTTTCCATCCCCATTTGAAAAGCTACAGGCCATCCTAAGGCATTCAGCTGACGGAACAATGTACGCGACCATCCCAAGCGAATAAATCCCAGTTTATAACGTAAGAAACGGCGGCTGCTAAAAAACACGAATACAAATATCAGCACCATGACAATACGTGAGAACAACGTGCTGATTCCGGCACCCAATAATCCAAGTTCGGGAAATCCAAGTTTACCGTTAATCAAGATATAGTTCCCCACGATATTCAGTACATTTCCACCCAAAAGTATCCACATAGCTGTCTTAGTATCGGTTATTCCATCGGTAAACTGTTTGAATCCGTTAAATAGCAACACAAAGACCAGCGAGGCAAGTAGTATCAGATAATAGGGCTTGATCAAGGGTAATAACTCTTCCGGTTGCCCCAATCTTTCAACATTCAGATAGAGAATGCCCATAATTACAGTTAATAAAATACCGACCAAAAGATTGGCAAGCAAACTGCAACGTAATGCCTGCCCAGCAGACGCAAATCTACGAGTCCCATAAAAGCCCCCTACAATAGGAGTCAATCCATATGAAAATCCGGTACTGAAAATAATGGCAAGCGTAAACATGTTATTGACAAAGGAGGCTGCTCCCAGTTCGTTGGTGCTGTGATGACCAATCATTAAGGTATCGGCAAAGCCAAGCACAATAACCCCCACTTGCCCGATAACAATGGGAAGGCCGAGAAGAAACAATGCTTTATAATGATTCTTATATATAAGTCTCATCCTTCTCTCCTCTACTACTCTTATAATAAAGTACTACTCCATTTTCTTCTCGGAATGCAGTTTGTGCCACCGCGTTCAAACGGTCGGCAGTCACGGCACGATAGCGTTCAACCTCCTTTTCCATATCTTCAGCCCGCCCGTTCAATTCGAACCAGGCAAGATTGGTGGCAACATTCAGATAATTGATATTTCCGAATATCTGGGTAGATTCAAACTTATTCTTTACCTTCTCGAGTTCCTGTTCTTGGATCAAAGCAGATTGCAGTTCATTCAACTCTTCACGCACCGCAGCCTCAGCTTCTTCCAACGACACACCGGCTGCCGGTTTCCCACTGATATGGAACAAGCCGGCATCAAGTGTTCCCGATATATAAGCATCGATACTCGAGAACAATTGCTTTTCTTGCACAAGATGCTGGTTCAAACGGCTGGAACGTCCGTTACTTAAGATATCCGACAAGATATCAAAAGCATAATAATCGCTATCCGCGCGGTCACACATATGGTACGCCATAAAAAGCGAATCAAGCGGTACATTTCTCTCCACTACCAAACGGCGTTCTTCCGTTTGTACCGGCTCCGGAGGCAATTGCCTCAAAGGAACTTCCCGGCGGGGGATAGGACCGAACCACTTTTCTGTGAGATGTAAAGCCTCTTCAAACGAAATATTGCCGGTAACAGCCAGAACAGCATTATTAGGTGCATAAAAACGAAAAAAGAAATCTTTGACCTCTTCCAATGTAGCATTGGCTATGTGAGACAGCTCCTTACCGATGGTAGGCCATTGATAAGGATGAACCCGATAAGCCAGCGGACGCAACAAATGCCCAACATCACCATAGGGCTGATTAAGGCAACGCTGCTTAAACTCTTCCATTACCACTCCCCGCTGAACCTCCAGACTGCGTTCACTGAAATCGAGGCTCAACATTCTATCAGATTCAAGCCAAAATCCGGTTTCCACATTCTGTCTGGGTACAGTGAGGTAATAATTGGTAATGTCATTATTGGTCCAGGCATTATTTTCCCCTCCTGCCAATTGTAACGGAGCATCATAATCGGGTATATTCACAGAACCGCCAAACATCAGGTGCTCAAAAAGATGGGCAAACCCGGTATGCTCCGGGTTTTCATCTCTGGCTCCCACATTATAGAGAATATTGAGCGCAACCATCTGCGTACTGGTGTCCTGCGCATGAACCAATCTCAAACCATTATCCAGAATATGCCTGTTGATTTGCAGCATATTTATTCAATAACAGAAACATTAATAATCTTCACATCCTCTTCCGGGCGATCGCTGCGGTCTGTTTTTACCTGCTGGATTTTGTCAACAATGTCCATGCCCTCGACAACTTCGCCAAAAACAGTATATTCACCATCCAGATGCGGAGTACCTCCGACGGTTGTATAAGCTTTTATTTGCTCAGGAGTAAAGTGGAAATCGGGTTGTTTGGCAGCTTCCGCTTCAGCCTGTATAAACAGAGTATCTTGTAAAGCATAAAGTCCGTCCTGATCATTGGCCTTACGCATTTTATAGATTTCTTTCATGTGTTTTTGCGCCAAAGCATTAAAAGCCTCAGTTACCTTATTCTGATTCTTCTGTTGTTCCATATTCAGAAGTGTCGAATCATTGAACACTTTTCCGGTAACAATATAGAATTGACAACCGGATGATTCTTTCTTGGGATTCACTTCATCTCCCTGTCGGGCAGCAGACAAAGCGCCTTTCTTATGAAAATACTTCGGATATACAAATTCAGCCGGAACCGTATAACCTACATCACCGGAACCCAACATCTTACCTTTCGGAGCATTTTTCGATTCCGGATCACCCGCTTGCACCATAAAGTCTTTTATGACACGATGAAACAACGTTCCATTATATGTTCCGTCTTTAGCCAGTTTAATGAAATTATCTCTATGTTTCGGAGTCTCATTATACAACTTTACTTTGATATCCCCCATAGAGGTCTCAATCTTCAATACAGTTTCTTTTTCCATGTTTCCATCTTTCTTTTGTCCCGACTTACAAGCTACTGCGCTGCAAGCCAGTATAATTAATAATATCCAAAAATTCTGTTTCATAACGCTTTTATTTAATTTAAGTCTGCAAATATACGACTTTACCTCAAAACCTCTTACCTTTGTAGCTCACAAAAAGAGGCAAAAGCTAACATCATGAGATCCATACTGATAGTTGAAGATGATATTACGTTCGGGATGATGCTAAAAACCTGGTTAGGCAAGAAAGGGTTTAATGTATCATCAGTGAGTAACATTGCACGTGCGCAAAAGCACATCGATGCACAACCGGTAGACCTGATTCTTTCCGACTTGCGACTTCCCGACCACGATGGTATTCACCTGTTGAAATGGATGGGTGAGAAAGAGCTCCATATCCCATTGATTATCATGACAGGATATGCAGATATCCAATCAGCCGTACAAGCAATGAAACTGGGTGCACAAGACTATATTGCCAAACCCGTTAATCCCGAAGAGCTGCTTAAGAAAATGAGCGAAGCACTTCAAAAGAAAGAAGCTCCTCTTCCCAAAACTCCCCTCACGGAGAAAAGCCCTAAAACCAAGCAAGAATCTCATTCCTATCTGGAAGGAGAAAGTGATGCTGCCAAACAACTCTATAACTATGTCAGCCTGGTAGCTCCCACCAACATGTCAGTCCTGATCAACGGTGCCAGTGGAACCGGAAAAGAGTATGTAGCCCATCGTATTCACCAATTAAGCAAACGTAGCGACAAACCGTTTATTGCCATCGACTGTGGCTCCATCCCCAAAGAGTTGGCCGCTTCTGAGTTCTTCGGTCACATCAAAGGCTCCTTCACCGGTGCTCTCTCTGATAAAACCGGTGCTTTTGTAGCAGCGAACGGGGGTACCATCTTTCTTGATGAAATCGGCAACCTGAGTTACGAAATACAAATTCAACTTCTTCGTGCACTACAGGAACGTAAAATACGCCCTGTTGGTTCAAACTCAGAAATTACTGTCGATATCCGTCTGGTGTCTGCAACCAACGAGAACCTGGAACAAGCCATCGAAAAAGGTACATTCCGCGAAGACCTCTACCACCGAATCAATGAATTTACTTTGCGCATGCCTACTCTGAAAGAACGTGGCGGAGACATCCTTCTTTTTGCCAACTTCTTCCTCGACCAGGCTAATAAAGAGCTTGACAAGCAACTGATCGGCTTCGATGCCAATGCTTCAAAGGCATTACTCGAATATCACTGGCCCGGCAACCTAAGGCAGATGAAGAATATCATCAAACGCGCCACATTGCTTGCTCAAGGCAGTTTCATAGGTCTTGCAGAACTGGGTAGTGAAATTCTGGAAACACAACTATCAACTCCCAAAATGACATTACGGGATGAAGATGCCGAAAAGGAACATATACTGGAAGCACTTCGACAAACAGGAAACAACAAAAGCCGTGCTGCACAATTACTCGATATTGACCGCAAAACATTATACAATAAACTGAAACTATACGGAATCGACCTCTAAAGAACACCAAGGTGTGGAATATTTCCACACCCTTTTCCACATTTTCCACAACATTCCACACTGCATCCCATTTCCATTCATTTCTTACTCACCTACAAATCAACAGATTAGTTCACACGTATTCTTTTTGGCACAAGATTTGGAAAATACTCAATACAAGTGTTTAACCAAATGAAAGATAAAACTAAAGAGTTAGTTTTATAGTAGTAGCAATGTTTATGTTTGTTTGTGATGGTTTTAACCTAGACCTTAACATGAAATTAAAAACAGACAATCAGAACTTTAACAAGAAAATAATTATGAAAAAGTTAGTTTTAGTAGTAGCTATGTTTATGTTTGCTTGTGGATCGTTCTTTACAATGGCACAGGATCCGGTGAAAAAAGACCCAAAGAAAGAGGTCAAAGACACTGCAAAAACTGAGCCTAAGAAAGAAGTAGCCGACACAACCGCTACAACGGTCGCAGCATCAGGAGCATTTGCACAGTTTGCCGAATAATAGTAAGCACACTACAACAAAAAAGCCATTCCTACTTCGTCTATTCAGGGAATGGCTTTTTTGCGTTTATATAGGAAAGTAGATAACCAAAGTTGTGCTCCGGTTGAAATTATTTGAGGATCCATCTAAATGAAACCATCACTCTTTTTCATTGAAATCCATGCCATAAGTTACTATCCGGTACAGGAGCATCGAGTTCAATCAATTCTTTAGACACCGGATGAACAAAACGCACATGCCGGGCATGCAAACAAATACTTCCATCCGGATTGGAACGTGCAGAACCATATTTCAAATCACCTTTGATGGGACATCCCATCTTTGCCAACTGGCAACGAATCTGATGATGACGTCCGGTCTTCAGATCAACTTCGAGTAGAAAGTAATGATCCGAATGTCCGATAAGTTTATAGTTCAGAATCGCCTTTTTACTGTTGGGAACCTCCTTATCATAAGCGTAGCTTTTATTCTGCTTCTCGTTACGCACCAGATAGTGAACCAATTCTCCTTCGGGTTGCTTCGGACAATTCTTCACGATGGCCCAATAGGTCTTTTTCACTTCACTGTTCTTAAACATCTCATTCAAGCGGGAAAGAGCCTTACTGGTCTTCGCAAAAATAACAAGACCGCTCACGGGGCGGTCCAGCCGATGGGTTACACCGATAAAGACATTTCCGGGTTTCTGATATTTATCTTTCAGATATTGCTTGACAGTTTCTGAAAGAGGAGTATCACCCGTTTTGTCTCCCTGAACGATTTCGGAAGCGGTCTTGTTAACTACTATAATATGATTGTCTTCGTATATGACGGTCATACCGAATATTACATATTCATACCACCATCTACCTGAATCACCTGACCTGATACATAAGAAGACATATCAGAAGCAAGGAAAGTAGCGATGTTAGCCACATCTTCAGGAGTACCGCCACGACGCAATGGAATCTTCTTAGCCCATTCTGTTTTCACTTCTTCCGAAAGGCCGGCTGTCATGTCAGTAATGATGAATCCCGGAGCAATGGCATTGGCACGGATACCACGAGAGCCAAGCTCCTGAGCGATAGATTTAGCCAAACCAATCATACCTGCTTTTGAAGCTGAATAGTTAGCTTGTCCGGCATTACCGTGAACACCCACTACAGAAGCCATATTAATAATGCTTCCGGCTTTCTGGCGCATCATGATCGGAGTACACGCATGCACAAAGTTAAAAGCAGATTTCAGGTTCACATTAATAACCATATCCCACTGCTGTTCGCTCATACGCATCATCAATCCGTCACGAGTGATACCTGCATTGTTTACCAGGATATCGATCACGCCTACTTCTTTTTCGATCTGTGCAACTAATGCATTTACAGCTTCTTCATTGGTAACATCGCATACATAGCCATGAGCCTTGATACCTTCTGCCTCATAAGCAGCCAGTCCCTTATCTACCAGTTCCTGCTTGATATCGTTAAATACGATGGTAGCGCCAGCTCCTGCCATTGCTTTTGCGATGGCAAAGCCAATTCCGTAAGATGCACCTGTGATCAGTGCTACTTTGCCTTCCAGTGAAAAGTTGTTTAAGTAATCTGCCATTTTATTTTCCTCCTGTTTTTTATAATTACATCATTTCATTTGGCTTCATGGTGTCCATATCATCAAATTCCATGTTTTCGCCGCCCATTGCCCAGATAAATGTATAATTGGAAGTGCCAGCTCCGCTGTGGATGCTCCAGGATGGACTGATCACTGCCTCTTCATTTTTCATAACAATGTGTCTGGTCTCTGTTGGCTCTCCCATCATATGGAATACGACATTGTCACCAGGTACTTCAAAATACATATAAACTTCCATACGGCGCTCATGTGTATGTGCCGGCATGGTGTTCCATACACTTCCCGGCTCTAAAACAGTCATACCCATAGAAAGCTGACAGGTCTTTAATACATCCGGATGGATAAACTGATTGATCACACGTTTATTGGAAAGAGCTGCTTCACCACATGGTCTCTTTGCTGCCTTTTCGATGGGAATAAAAGTAGTTGTATAAGAAGTATGAGCCGGAGCACTTACCATATAAAATTTTGCCGGCTTGGAAGCATCTTCACTTTCAAAGTAAACTTCTTTTGTTCCCTTGGTAATGTACAGACAGTCTTTGTAACCCATCTCATATTCCTGTCCGTCTGCAGTGATCTTTCCTTTACCGCCAATATTAAAAATACCGATCTCACGGCGCTCCAGGAAATAATGGGTACCAAAGTTTTTCCAGCAGTCGATGCCCTTTTCAATAGAAACCTTCTCTGTAACAGGCATACATCCCAATGTAACCATACGGTCTACATGTGAGTACACAGCAACTACTTCATCTGCCTGATACAAATTCTGGATCAGAAATTCATTTCTCAGTTCTTCCGTTGTGTAGCGTTTTACATCTCTCTGATTTGCAGAATAACGAATGTCCATTTTTGCTATCTCCTTCATTTTACGGTTGTGTTATCTTGTATACAGTTTTATGAAGTTGTATACAAGTTACTTTGCTTGTATACAGATTAGCAAATATATTCCCGGAAAGCAATGGGAATAATTTACAAAATAAGCATCTATTTTCTATGCATTATCACAAATCGCATTGCAATTAGACATTATTTTCGCTATACTGAGAGAAGTTGTTGTACTACCCACTTACATGAGAGGAGGATTTTTTTTGAAAAAAAATATTCTTGTAGGTCAGTCTGGTGGCCCTACTGCTGTAATCAACGCCAGTCTTTATGGTATCATTAAAGAAGCTGCCGCACATTCTGAACAGATCGGATCTGTTTATGGTATGATCAATGGCATCGAGGGATTTCTCTCCGGACATATTATGGATCTTTCTAAAGAGCTTTCAGATGAAGACCTGGAACTTTTACGCCTTACACCGGCAGCCTACCTTGGTTCCTGCCGCTATAAGCTGCCTGAAAATCTGGATGCTTCCGTTTACACCCTTCTTTTTGAAAAATTTGAACAGTTAAATATTGGCGCTGTTTTCTATATTGGCGGAAATGACTCCATGGACACTGCTGATAAGCTTTCCCGCTGGGCAGCTCATAATAATAAGGAAATCTCTTTTATCGGTGTTCCGAAAACCATCGATAATGATCTTCCTGTTACAGACCATACTCCCGGATACGGCAGCGCTGCCCGCTATGTTGCCTCTACAGTCCGTGAGATCGTACTGGACGCCTCCGTTTACCAGCAGCCAGCTGTAACCATTGTGGAACTTATGGGACGTCATGCAGGCTGGGTCACTGCTGCCAGCAGTCTTGCCCGCAAATTCCCGGGAGACAATCCATTGCTGATCTATATGCCGGAAGCTCCTTTTGAAATGGAAGAATTTTTCTCTGACCTGGAAAATGCTTTAAAGCAGAGTACCGCTGTTGTTGTATGTGTCTCCGAAGGTATCCGTGACGCGTCCGGAAAATTCATCTGCGAATATTCCAACGAAGCACAGTTAGACACCTTTGGCCACAAAATGCTGACCGGCTGCGGAAAGCTTCTTGAAAGCTATGTGCGCAACCGTTTTGGTGTAAAAGTCCGCTCTGTAGAGTTAAATGTAAATCAGCGCTGCAGCAGCCTTCTTTCTTCCCTTACAGACATTAACGAAGCAGATCTGGCAGGACGCACTGCTATTAAATGCGCTTTAGAGGGTGTTACAGGTAAAATGATAACCTTTAAGCGTGCAGATGGAGAGGAATACAGCCTGGAATACGGTCTGGTAGATGTATGTGATGTGTGCAATAAAGAAAAACCATTCCCAGCTGAATGGATCACCGGAAACAACAATGATATTTCCCCTGAATTTGCAAACTATGCACTGCCACTGATCAAAGGTGTACCGGAACATGTATTTGAGGACGGTGTACCGAAATATCTGTACAGAAAGTAATAGAATTGCGAACATTTCCCCGCTTACCCAGCGGGGATTTTTGATGTAAATAAGAATGTGCCTTGGCACATTCTTGCGCCGAGCGCGGTCGTTTGCGACAAACTTCCTCATCGCGCGAGTGCGCATCGTTGGCAGGTCGTGCCTTTTTGTGTACTAGGGAGTTCCAACGGAATTTCCTAGTACATAAAAAACGCAACCTCAGACAGATTTTTCCGCCTGAAACTGCGTCTTTAATGGGTTTACGCCCGTTAATTATTTGCTCATCTTCTCAACAGCCTCAAATAAACCATTCAGATAGGTAGCGCCCAGTGCTCTGTCATACAGACCATATCCTGCGCGTCCTGTTTCACCCCAGATCATACGTCCGTGGTCAGGTCTTACATAGCCGTCAAAGCCGTTATCTACCAGTGCCTTAACGATTCCGAACATATCAAGGGAACCACAGCTGGAAAGGTGTGCTCTCTCTTCGAAACCATTATCCAGAACAGCTACGTTTCTTAAGTGTGCAAAATGGATACGTCCCATTGCTGCATACTTAGCTGCCATCTTTACTACATCGTTCTTTCCGGAGCATCCTAAAGAACCTGTGCACAGGGTAATACCATTGTGCTTGTCATCAACCAGCTTTAAGAAACGATCCAGGTTCTCTTCGCAGGTAATGATTCTTGGAAGTCCGAAAATGCTCCAGCATGGATCATCCTCATGGATCGCCATGTTTACGTCACACTCAGCAGCTACCGGGATCACTCTCTCCAGGAAGTACTGTAAGTTGTTCCATAAATCTTCTTCGCTTAAGTTGTTGTACTCAGCAACAACTGCCTTTAAGCCTTCTCTTGTGTAGCTGGAATCCCAACCTGGAAGAGTTAAGTCACTGTCACTGTTTAAAGGATTTACAGCGTCTACCTGCTCCTGATAATAAACCAGGGAAGTAGATCCGTCAGCCAGTACATGGTCTAACTGGGTTCTTGTCCAGTCAAATACAGGCATGAAGTTGTAGCAGATACATTTAATACCAGCTTCAGCAACGCGGCGGATATTTTCGCAATAATTTTCAATGTATTTATCTCTGGTTGGCTTGCCCAGCTTGATATCCTCATGAACAGGGATACTCTCGATCACATCAAAGCCAAGTCCTGCGTCCTCAACCTGCTTTTTTAACTTTGCAATGCTCTCGCGACTCCATACTTCACCTACAGGAACATCGTAAACTGCAGTTACGATAGACTGCATACCCGGGATCTGGCGGATATTCTCCAGAGTCACCTTGTCATCTTCTCCGTACCATCTGAATGATAATTTCATTGAAACTTCCTCCTTTAAACATTATATATTTAAGTTTTTATCTAAATCGATTGCAAAGATAATACCCTGATATCTCACACATGTACCATCTATATTATGAATTATACCAGAACTTCCGTTTTCGTCCATAGTCATAATTGTTGTGCATATTGCAAAAGTTGTTCAAAAAATCATGTGACACATGAACCGCAACATAAAAAAACAGGGGATAGCAAACACTATCCCCTGAAAAAAATCCCATCAAAATCACTTCATTTTTATTAAAGCATATTGGCAAATACACCTGCTATCATAACAGATGTGATGGTAACTGTAACGAACCCGCCTACGATCATTGGCGCAAACATCTGTCCCATCAGATACTTCTTCTCTTCTTCTGTTTCTGCCAGAGCATTACAGGTTGACTCTGTGATGATCGCGTTCATAGGAAATCCATAAAGTGCTGTAAGTGCGGTTGCAAAGCTTAAACCAAATCCTGTATGTAAGACCTTTGAAATAACAAATACAAGAGCTGCCATTCCTGTAACACCAATCACTATGAGCAATATCATTGGTACTACGATATTTCCTAACATTTCCATTGTACAGTCTTTCAGTCCGTCATAAATAAACATCATGATCGCAAACATCACGATACCATAGGAGTTGCACTTATTCATGGAATCTTCGTCTAAAAATCCTATATGAGTAAGGATAACGGATAAGATCAGCACCCATACCAGTCCACTGATACTGCCTACAAATGGAACAGGTATCTTGGCAAGCATTGTAGCGATCCATCCAGTAAGTGCCAGCTTTGCAAATATCATTACATTGCTGTTATATTTCGCAGGAAGCGGAGGAAGCAGCTTTTTATGTGCCGCTGCCTTTAATGTACCATTTACTTCATCCAGCTGCACACCTGTATTCTGATATGCAGCCCCTTTATTTGCCCTGAACTCCTTTAACATCTTTCGTCCACCAAGCTGCAGGCAGACCGCTGTAAGAGGATAACCTGCAAATCCCTGGATACAGTACATGGCAATAGCAAATACAGCTGCATCCTTTAGCCCCTTTGCCTCAGCTGCCTGCTGCATGATCGTTGCTGCCACTACACCACCGGTCAGAGGCGGAAGACCTGCAACAACAAAGCTCTTATCCATCAGCATCGGGCAAAGGAACAATGCAAGTACCGTCATTCCCACCAGTCCGAACAGACAGATAACGATCACTTTCCACTGTTCAGCCAGCTGTTTTATACTGATGATCGTTCCCATATGGGCTACCTGCAGGTAGCAGCAGATAGTACTTCCAAAAGGGATCAATCCTGCATTGGTAACAAGATCGTGTGGAAATACCGTCCAGTATCCCAAAAGCATGACCACAGCGCTTACAAAAACAGACGGAACCCAGGCTTTGGTTAAATTAGAAACCATTTCACCTATAATATAAGAAACACAGCAGATCAAAAATGCCAGCATGAAATTATACATAAATCCCCTTCTTTCTTGTATGTACTCCCAAAAGCTTCTCACTTAATTAAGTGCAAAGGCTTCCAGGAGCATATCTGTAAAAATAATCATCGAAGTGCAAATGACAGTTCTGCACAAACTCCTAACAGTAATGCCGATTCATCCACATCAAAACGGCTGTTATGATGGGCTGCGCCAGATCCCAGATCTGGATTTGCAATTCCCAAAAATCCCAGTGCGCCAGGATATTTGTTTAAATACTTGCAAAAAGTTTCAGAAGCAAACCATAGGCCATGTTCTCCTAACACCTGGGGACCACACATCTGTGTCAGTTTTTGTGCTGTTTCTTCTACAACTTCCTGATCATTAATGACCGGCTCCATCAAAACCTTTGTATATGGTTCAAACTCCACCCGGCATCCATGTACATCTGCCACGTTTGTACAGGTCTTCTTGATCAACGCCAGCACCTTTTCTCCTGCTGGGCGGCTGAAATACCGGGAAGTTCCACTGAAAAATGCCTCATCCGGGATCGCATTCCAGATCTCACCAGCCTTCTGTACGCAGATACTGAAGGTAAGTGTTTCCTCGGCATTCATCTGATTTTGTAAAGCTGAATCCAATTCACAAACAATATGGCTTGCCGGGATCACAGGATTCTTTGCCAGATCCGGTCTGGAACCATGTCCGCTTTTTCCGATCACATGTACTCCAAAACAAACAGCCCCCGCCATTCTCGGTCCGGAAACCAGGTTGATCTTTCCTGCCGGCATGTCATTATACACATGAAGAGCAAAGCAGTCATCAATTGGATACTCACTTACCAGTTCCAATACATGCTGATAACCATCAAGGGCTTCTTCCCCTTCTTCAAAGCAGCAATATACTGTACCCTTTAATTGTTCACGTACCTGAGATAATACTTTTATCGTTGTCAGCATCATAGCCATATGTGCATCATGACCGCAAGCATGGCATACTCCAGGTTTCTGGGAAACACACGCTTTAGGCTGGATCAGATTATCAGTATCTTCCTTTACCGGAAGAGCGTCCATATCGCAGCGGAGCAGATGATGTTTTCCCGGTTTTCCACCTTTTATAATTGCTACCAGCCCCGTCCCGGCAGCCAGGCGGTACTCCACTCCCATTTTTTCAAGTTCACTGATGATCGTCTTGCGTGTTTCAAATTCCTTATTTGACAGTTCCGGGTTCATATGAAAATATCTGCGCATTTTGATCAGGTAATCTTCCTGCTCTTTTACCAGTTTAAGGATATCAGGATCATTCATTCTTTCTTCTCCTCCCTACATTTATAAAGCATCAAGTGCCTCTGCGATCCGGTTCAAAGCCTCTTCAAGCTGTGCTCTCGGGCATGAGAAATTAATACGCTGAAAGCCGCCTGCTTCCCCATTAGGCCCAAATTTAGGTCCATCATCTGTTGCCACTTTTGCTTTATGGCACATAAAATCCCATAATTCCTGATCTGTCATTCCATAAGCCCTGAAATCCAGCCAGCCAAGATACGTTGCTTCCGGAATACGATATTTCACCTTTGGCATCCGTTTCTGGATAAAATCTGCTATAAACTGTGCATTACCCCGTAAATATTCTTTTAATTCTTCCAGCCACTCCTCACTTTCATTATAAGCTGCGATCTGTGCTACCGCGCCGAATGCACCCGGCCATAAATAATATGGCTGCATTTTTTCCTGGAATGCTGCACGCATCTCATCATTTGGAATAATGATATCAGATACCAGCAGTCCGGCTACATTAAAGCTTTTAGACGGTGACGTGCAGATAATGCTGTTCTGTGCAAATTTATCACTGATCGTTGCAAAAGATACAAATTCCCTGTCTGTCAGGATAAGATCTGAATGGATCTCATCTACTACAACCTTCACGCCATTATCAATACAAATATTTCCCATGCGGGTCAGCTCCTCTTTTGTCCAAAGGCGTCCACTTGGATTTTGAGGGCTGCATACCAGGATCAGTTTTGTTTTCGGATCTTTTGCCTGCATTTCCAACTGCTCGAAATTCATCTCATAATAACCGTCTTTATTTACAAGGGCATTGTATACAATATGACGTCCTGTTTTATTAACATAATCATAGTAAGGATAATAAACCGGAGATTGGATGATAACGTTATCTCCCGGATCCGTGAACAGTTCAATGGCAAATACAAGTGGAAGATTTAATCCCGGTGTATATGTGATCCATTCTTTTTTAATATCCCAGTGATTACGTCTTTTCTGCCAGTTAACGCAGGCCATGAGAAATTCATCCGCAAGATACCCATATCCGTAATTCTCATGAGCTGCACGGTCCTGGATCGCTTTTGCCACTGCCGGAGCTGCCTTAAAATCCATATCTGCAATACCCAGTGGGATCACATCGCTCTCTCCATACATCTCCTGACGAAGCTTGGATGACCATTTAATAGACATAACCTTGGTACGATCAATGCAACTGTCAAAATCATATTTCATACAACATACCTGTCTGTGCTGATTCTGTAAAACATGTCCAATATATTAGAACAGGCGATTGGAAAATGACAGACTTTCAGACACAGCACATCCTTTCCTTTTTCTAATGAATGATATATAATACTGTTGTTGGGTTTGCAAACTCAATGTGTAATATATTGTACTTTTTCTCCAATATATTGTCAATAGATAGGAGGATTTTTTGTTTTGGAAAAAATCAACGAAATTGTTGCCAACAATATAGCTATATTGCGCAAAAAAAATCGTTTAAGCTTAGAGGAACTTGGAAAACTCAGCGGAGTCAGCAAAAGTATGCTGGCACTGATTGAAAAAGGAGACGGAAATCCCACTTTGGGGATTCTCTGGAAGATTGCCAATGGACTTGGGGTACCTTTTGATGAATTAACAAGACGACCGGACCCAATGAACCATGTAGTTAAGATTTCTGAGATTGAACCAATTCCTATTGCAGATGGCACTGCAAGGAACTATTCTGTTTTTTCTGACGATAAAAACCGCCGTTTTTCTGTTTTTTACCTGGAAATGGACAAAGACTGCCATTGGAATTCCGAACCCCATTTACAGGGAACTATTGAATTTTTTACTGTTACAGAAGGTTCTGTGAAGATTATAAATGACGGAGAAGAATTCATCCTGAACAAAGGTGATGGTATCCAATTTCGCGGAGATGTTCCTCACAGTTACCAAAATATAGCTGACTGCCAAAGTACAGCGTACAATATTATGTACAATCCGTAAAAATATCATTATGCATTCCCGATTTTTTTGTGCCTGATATTACGTAAGTACAGAAAGATTCCAAGTACAGGAGGGCATTTTTACGTGAAACAGATTTCCATGGATTTCAATAAACGGCAATACATGCGACCGGTAGATTTTGAACTCTTTTATTATAATGATACTGAGCTGCGCTCTGTTGCCTCTCACCACCATGATTACTGCGAATTTTATTTTTTTCTGGAAGGAAATGTCAAATACCACATCGGTAATGCCATATACAAACTTTCCTACGGTGACTGCCTGCTGATTCCACCGGGAATCCCCCATTTTCCGGAATTTCTCTCCTTTGACCAGCCATATCGCCGTTTTGTGCTCTGGCTGAACCGGTCTTATTATGAAAAACTCCATAAACAGGATGCTGACCTGACCTATTGCTTTGACACTGCTGCCTCTAACCAGATCTACCGCATTCCTACGGACCGTATTACAGCCCAGGATATCCAGGGAAAGCTGATGGATCTGTTAGAGGAAAATAGTTCTGAGCGTATTTTTCATGCCCAGGCAAGCGAACTGATGGCTGTGTCTTTCCTTGTATACATTAACCGGCTCCTTTACAGCAGTCTCCACGAACATTCCCAAGTATTTGAAAATGCCCTTTACTTAAAAATATGTGACTATATCCATCAGAATCTGGAAGATGATTTAAGTCTGGAACGGATCGCAGCAAATTTTTATGTGAGCAAATACCATATTGCCCACATTTTCAAAGACAACATGGGAATTTCCCTACATCAGTATATATTAAAAAAGCGGCTTCATGCCAGCCGCCAGGCGATCCTCTCCGGCGAACCTATCAGCCGTATTTTTCCACAATATGGTTTTAAAGATTACACCAGCTTTTTCCGTGCTTTTAAAAAAGAATACGGGATCTCACCGAAAGAATACAGGGAGCAGCACCGGCTGATCAGAACCGAACCATAAATACAAAAAGGAGTTTCTATATGAACTTACCTGACTATACAAACTGTACACTCTGTCCCAGAATGTGCCATGTAAACCGCAGTGTGACCATAGGCTACTGCGGCTGCTCCAGTCACATTTCAGCGGCCAGAGCCGCCCTTCATAAATGGGAGGAACCGGTGCTCAGCGGACCGGAAGAAGAACCAGGCGGCAGCGGCGCCGTATTTTTCTCCGGCTGTACCTTACGCTGCTGTTTCTGCCAGAACTCACTACTAAGCAAAGACCATTTTGGTAAAAAACTGACTGTAAACGAACTGGGAGATGCCTTTTTGCGTCTTCAGGACAAAGGCGCTTACAATATCAATCTGGTAACGCCTACCCAGTTTTTTCCGGATATTATTAAAGCACTGGATCTGGTCCGCCACAAGCTTCATATCCCTGTAGTCTGCAACTGTGGCGGCTATGAATGCCCGGAGATCATTTCCCTGTTAAAAGATTATATTGATATCTGGCTTCCTGATTTTAAATATTTTGACAATGAACTGGCTTTTCGCTATTCAAAAGCAAAAAATTACTTTGAACAGGCCTCTGCTTCTATCGCCCAGATGATCCGACAAACCGGTACACCCGAATATACGCTCCATCCTTCCTCTGTCCCCGGCAGACCGGATTTTCCCTTAATGGCGAAAGGCGTCATTATCCGCCACATGGTCCTTCCCGGACATAAAGATGATTCCATCAGGCTGCTTCACTGGATCCACCAACATTTTCCGGAGCATTCCTATCTGGTAAGCCTGTTAAGCCAGTACACTCCTTATACCAAAAATCCGGACTATCCCCAGTTAAACCGCCGGATCACTTCTTATGAGTATAACAAAGTAGTAGATACTGCCCTGGAGCTTGGCATGACTGACGGTTTTATGCAGCAAAAAAGCAGTGCGAAAGAAGAATACACACCGCCTTTTAATCTGGAAGGGCTGTAAAATGACAAAAAACAAGACGGATATCGAAATCTTTGATTAACCACTTCGCGATTACGATATCCGTCTCTTAACTATCTCGTCCATTGGACTAGCCTCTCTTTTCTGAAACATTTGAAACTTTCGTTTCTGTTTCTTCTTCTCTATATTCAGTTGTAATCCTCATTCTCTTTTTCTTCCGCTTTATTTCTTTACTTCTTATTTATATTATATTTCTTTCTATCTGGTATTCTCTCTTTCGTCCTGATCATACTTTCTCGTCATACGACCAAACCGAAACCGGATTTTCCAAATTTTTGTACTTTTCACTTTTTGATACTCTTGTGGATAGGTTCTCAAATAAGCGGTTTTTAAAGATTTGAGGTTGTCCTGGTTTCATTTATAAATCACGTCTTTTATAAATGAAACAATGTTATCTTTCTGGCGGTCCGTACCTCCTTTTCTTAGATTTTGTTTACGAAATTGATGGTCTACAATTTCTTTTCTTTTTGTTTCTCTGTTCTTTTGTTGTCTTTAATATACCAGATATCCCACATTTTGTCAAGACTATTTTGAAATTAATCCTATATTTTTAGCATATTTACGAATTGTATGTATTGATTGCAATTATTTATATTTTCCATATATTTTAATGCTTATAAATAAATTTAAAATGTATATTTTTAGAATATTTCAAAAATGCTATACAGAAACAGATGCTGTCTTTATTTCTGTATAGCATTTTCACTCATTTACTTTTCTTTTCCAGGAGCCGATAAACACACATCTTCTAAATTAGATGCCATCTCCGGTCCAGTTGACCTTCCACCACTAATAACTCCCATCCGGGTGCGAATCCCGATAATATCATCAATCTGTTGCTGGGACAGAAGTGACTTTTTGCCAAGAATGAAATTGTTCATCATAAGGATCTTTGCATAATATTCCGTTGTTTCCATTCGGTAGTACGCCTGGACGAGATTGTTGCCCCAAGTGAGAGCTCCGTGATTGGCTAAAAGCACTGCGTTGTAATTCTTACAGTAAGGTGCTATGGAATCCGGTACATCCGTTGTTCCCGGAAGGGCAAAGTGTGCAAGAGGCACACATCCCAAAGCCAGGATCCCTTCTACCAAAACTGGCTCCTCTAAGCTCATACCAGCGCATGCAAATGCTGTAGCTGTAAGAGGATGGGCATGAACCACGCCCTGTACCTGTGGATTTTCTTTAAACACACGAAGGTGCATTTTGATCTCGCTGGAAGGCTTGTAAGTGCCTTCCAGTATATTTCCGTCCAAATCCATTTTCACAAGCATTTCCTCTGTCATAAAACCTTTGGATACGCCTGTAGGAGTAGCCCAGATCGCATTATCTCCAACCTTACATGTAATATTTCCGTCATTAGATGCCACAAAACCACTGTGATATAATCTGCGCCCCACATCTAGGATCAGGCTGCGGGCCTGTGCATCTGAAACATAATCAGTCATTTTTCTTCTCCTTCTTAAAATTAAATTTAGAAGCAGATTCCCATACTCGCCAGTACTGCCAGAGCAAAAGCTGCGATCAACGGGATCACTACGGATATTACGAACATATCCAAGTAAGACTCCTTATGGGTCATGCCTACCAGTGCCAGAACAGTAATGGTTGCTCCATTATAAGGAAGACTGTCCAGACCACCGGCTGCTACTGCTGCCACTCTGTGAAGAACCTGAGGCGCAATGCCAGACGCCAGATAGGTATCTGCCAGTACTTCCAGTGCTGCTCCCAGTCCACCCGATGCAGAAGCGGTCATTCCGCAGAGAATATTAATAGAAAGAACTTCACTTAACAGTGCATTAGAGGAAATTCCCAGTGCAAAAGCCTGGATAATGCCAAAAATAGCCAGGGATTTTGTTACAGAACCAAAACCAACAACCGCACAGCTGTTGATCAGCGGAGCCAGAGACTCGTTTGCTGCTTTTTTCAGATTGTCTTTTAATCCGTCTTTTAATTTGCTAAAGTTAACAGCTGCAATGAAAAGGATGGCAACCAGCATACCAAGAAGTACGCTCCATGTACCACTGTTTGCAGCCAGTGTACTGTTAAAGCTTTCTTCCAGATAACTTCCATCAACATTGGGATATACCATTTTAGAAAGAACCAGGTTTACTACCAGAATGATCAGGATGGGAGCAAATGCAAGTCCGATACCTGGAACTTCTTTATTATCGGATACGATCTTATCCTGATAATTTCCATATCCTTCCCCTGCTTTTTTCGCTTTGTTAGTACGGTAAGACAGCCATGCCATGCCACCGCCAAACATAATAACAGTTGCAATGATACCAAGGACAGGTGCTGCCCAGGAGTCTGTTCCAAAATAAGTCATTGGAATGGTATTCTGAACCTGTGGGCTTCCAGGAAGTGCTGTCATGGTAAAGGTAAATGCGCCAAGAGCGATAGCACCAGGAATGAGACGCTTCGGAATATCAGCTGCGCGGAATACAGCGATTGCTACAGGAAGCATAACAAATGCTACTACGAATAAGGAAACACCGCCGTATGTTAAAATAGCGCAAGTCAATACAACAGAAAGTACGGCACGGCTTTTTCCTAATTTTAAAGTACAGAACTGTGCGATAGACTGTGCGTTTCCTGAAATATCCATTAACTTTGCAAAAACTGCTCCGAACAGATAGATTGGAAAATAGTTTTTCGCGTAATTTGCGAAACCGGACATATATGTAATGGTGTAAGACGCCATAAAATGTCCCTTCAGTCCATAGGAAAACAGTACCGCGATCAGTGCAGCAATAGGCGCCGCAATGATAACGCTGTGGCCTTTAAATGCAAGTACAACTAAAAGTGCGATGGCAACAAATAATCCTATGATCCCAATGGTAGTTCCCATAAATAAATCCCCCTTTATTCATGTGCAAGTAAAAGTACCTCATGTGCTACAGTTTCAGAAAATGCCTTCTCATTGATGTTTGCATCTACAATGACCAGTTTTACATTATTTCCGATCTTTTTCTTAAATGCGTCAACCATGACCTCATCTACTTCTGGATCATACATTGGTCCACCTGGAGCGGCAGCTTCACAGCAGCCTTTTGCCGGTATTACCAGTGTTACCGGACTGACCGCCTGGTTCAGCCTGCTGCAGACAACATCAACGATCTTCTCTGCCTCTTCTTTGTAGATCTTACAGTGGCAGATACTGGAATTATGATATACCTTTTTCCTCTGGTCAATATCATCCGGAAGCCCCTCTCCCTGTTCATTGATAAAATAATCTACCATGTCCAAAGCACCAGGCACCACTACCATAGGTATTTTGTGCTCTACAGCTGTCATCAGACGATCATTTGCACCTACGCAATATCCACCAATGGTCTCACAGGTAATCTCATGAAGGGTCATATCCAGCGCCACATCAATACGGCCTTCCCGCATCAGATTTTCCATACATCTTCCGCCAACGCCATTTGCGTGGAAGACTACATTTTCAAACAGACCACTTTCTTCGATCATATGAAGAGCATTTTCTGTTCCTTTAGAAGTTACGCCTAATTCTGTCGCTCCAAGGACTTTTTTGCCCTCTTCGCTCGGGAAGGTTTTAGCGTACTCAGCCAGTCCCATAGCTGCGCTGCATACGCTCTGGATCACAGTCTTAGTAATACTGTTCAGACCGGAAATATCAGCTACTGTATGCATAACGAAAATATCTTTGTCTCCTACATACTGCTCCATGGTCCTGCTTCCACATGCCAGAGAAGATGCTACGATCTTCGGCACAGCAAAAGGCAGTGTCTTCATTGCCATTGCCGCCATTTTTGCGTTCTGTCCGCCTCCAATAGAAATGACAACATCAAATTTTCCTTCTGCATACAACTGCGGAAGTACAAAGGCTGCAGCCTTGCTCATAACATCAATACTTGCGGCTTTTCCTAATGGATCAAAATCTTCCCACTCGATCCCGTAGCGTTTTAATATTTCCACCGGTGTGATATCTGCCCCGTCTACCAGATTTTTGGTACTGATATCAATGATATAGGTGGAAAATCCCTGTTTTTGGATCACAGATGCTGCATACAGGGTTTCTTTTTTCTTTGTATCCAAAGATGCGATCAACGCGATTGTTTTTGCCATACCCCTACCATCCTTCTTCCGGCTTTTGCCGGAATGTACTGTTATTTTCCAATGATCCTTCCAGAATTAATAAGATCGATCATCTCAGGTGCATGAGTAGGAAGGATGAATTCCTGGCTCTTTGCACGTTTCTTTAATTCTTCGATGCTGTGCCATTCTTCAACGATATTTACAAATCTGGAAGGTGGTGTAATATCATAGAAAATATCCGGGCATGGTTTTAAGTTATCATATGTAAAGATCAGATCGCCGCAGCAGTGGAACTGGCCTTCTTTTGTATTTACAACTACGGTCTGGTGTCCAACAGAGTGTCCTGGTGTAGGATATACACTAATTCCGTCAAGAACTTCACATTCTCCGTCTAATAAAACAAATTCTCTGCCTTCCCACTGTGGATGGATGCCAAGATGTGGCTCTTCGTAGGACTTATAGTACAGAGGAATTGGATTTAATGCAAATTCGTATTCCTTTCTCTGTGCGTATAATTTTGCATTCTTAAACATTGGAGTATAGTAAACATGATCCCAGTGTAAATGGGTGTAGATAATGTCAGTGATCTCATCGCAGCTGATGCCCATTTTCTCTAACTGCTCATAGATCGCATAACCTTCCGGCTGAACGGAACCTGGATGATGATATTTGTTGGCGATCTCAGTACTGGACATTCCGGTGTCGATCAGGATCTTCCTGTCTTCGCTCTGTACTAAAAATACAGTTACAGGAAGCTGAATATTTCCTTCTACATCATAATACTTATGGGTGCTGTTGTGATACAGATAATTTGCCTTGTTAGAGTTTACCATTCCAGTGTTAATAGGTGTGATTGTGTATTCTTTCATATATATTTATCTCCTTCTTTAAATTATTTCAACATCTCAAACTTTTTCTGTTCCCAGTTGATCATGGAAGTCTCTTCGATCAACTCTGCCGTCTGTCCTGCTTTTACAGCTGTCTTATCCATGGTTACAATGCCATGTCCCTTTAAGATCAGTGCCAGCAATCCCGGATTTTTATCGATCACTTCAAAAACCTTTGGCAATTCTTCTTCGGTTACTGCCTGAGTAGCTACGTCCACAACAGGAATCGGATATTTTAACTTCAATTCTGAATGCATGGTCACCAGGTCAACCTGGGAGAAATTCAGTGAATTTAAAATAGCATAAGGGCTGTGGGTGTGAACAATGCCTCCAATCTGTGGATATCTTTTATACAGATTTCCATGTAAGGTAGACTCTCTGGTAGGCTTGCCTCCCATGACTACATTTCCGTCAAAATCTGTGATACATAAGTTATCCTCTGTACACTGCCCATAGGAAAAGCCACTTGGCTTTACGATCATCAGATTTTCCCCCGGGATCCTGACACTTAAGTTTCCCCCTGTTCCTGTCTGGATACCGCTTTCATAAGTACGCTTGGCTGCAGCCAGGAAATCATTTTTTGCATTTAAAAATGCTGTGTTCATACCTCTTCTCCTTTCGGTTTATTTTTATACCAATTTGCGTCTCTGTTTTATATACCAATATATACCACAATCTTTTCTTCTTGTCAACAAAGTGATATATTTTTTATTCCATTTCGGCTTTTTATGCAATTTCACCTGTTTGTTTTTGTAGATTTCTTATAATAAGTTGGTTTGGTATACTTTGGTTCAAACCACTTTCATTCCAATAAGCACATGCACAAAAAAAGAACAGCTCTGCCTTTTTCAGTCAAGCTGCTCTTTTCCATCTTCTTTTTCTATTTTATTTTTCTTTCTTACCACTATTTTATTTTTCTGTCATACTATTTCCGTATCAAGTGGTGTACCACACCTTCGGCACCGGACTTTCCCCTTCTTTTTCTTCTGGTACTTTCCTTGCCAGCAGTTCTTCTACTCTGCTTAAATGAGCCATCATAGCTTCTCTTGCTCCTGCTTCATTGTGGATCAGGATATTTTCAAAAATACTGCAGTGATAAGTAACTACTTCATCCATAGGCGTAGTCATTTTTAAACTCCAGTACTGATGAAGGGACATAATATTAGGCATTGCTTCCAGGCACTGCTCAAATACAGGATTATGGGAAGCTCGCAGGATCAGACGGTGAAACTTCGCATCTGCCTGAAAGAAATCATTGTCCTGACCGGTTTTCAGTTTCCGGATCTCCTGGATTGTGGTGATCAATGCCTTTTCCAGATCATCGATCTCATCTTTACGGATATTTTTTGCCGCCTGGGCTGCCGCTTCTGACTCCAGCAGTTTTCTTACATGAATGGTTTCAAGAAGGATCACATCCGGCTGCATAAAGGTTTCTGTCTGTTCTTTCTCTCCATTCTGCATAGCGTTTGCCGTACTTTTTACAAAGGTTCCGGCTCCCCGCTTGATCTCTAATATTCCCATATCAGAAAGAGCTTTTAACGCTTCTCTTACCGGAATGCGGCTTACATTGTAGTATTCTGAAAGTTCACGTTCAGAAGGCAGTTTACTGCCAACGGGATATTCTCCTCTTAAGATCTTGGCCTTCATATCATCTAGGATCATTCTGTTTGCATTATTATTTTTCATATTTTATAATTTTCTCCAGTTTGATACCTAGTATTATACCAGTCAGACCAATTTCATGCAATTAGGAAGATACCAAAACGTACCAGTCATTTTCTATTTCTTTTAGCAAATCCAGACATAAAAAGATCCCGAAAGGATCTAATGCCCAGTGACTAGGCCTTATCTTCTTTCGGGAAATGTTTTCGTACTATATAATATGTAACCATATGGGATGCTGCTGTTATGATCCAGGAAACCGGATAGGACAGGTACAGCACTTCCAGCGTGCGGTTGACCGCAAAGATTGTAAAGATCCAGAATACACGGAATGCGCAGGCTCCTGTAAGGGATACAAACATGGGGATCACAGAATATCCCATTCCTCTTAAACTTCCTACCATACAGTCCATAAGACCGCAAAGGAAATAGGTACCGCAAATGATCCGCAGTCTTCGCATACCAAAGCTTAAAACTTCCGGATCAGAGGAATAGATACCCAACAGCTGATGGCCGCCAAGAACTGCTCCCCATCCCAGTACCAGTCCAACTACAGTAACAACTCCAAGACAGATATTTTTTATCTTGTCAATACGGCTGAATTTTTCACCGCCCAGGTTCTGGCTGGTAAAACTCAAACTAGTCTGATACACCGCATTCATGGCTGTGTATACAAAGCCTTCAATATTGGAAGAAGCCGTATTTCCCGCCATGGCAATGGAACCAAAAGAGTTAACAGATGACTGGATCAGCACATTGGATATGGAAAATATCGCTCCCTGCATACCTGCAGGAAGACCTACACGCACAATCTGTGTCAGCTTTCCGGATACAATACGCAATTTCGTAAGATGCAGCTTCATGGCGCCATTTTCTTTCATCAGACTGCGGATGATAAGACCTGCTGATACACATTCAGAAATAACAGTAGCCCAGGCAACGCCGTCTACTCCCATTCCCAGCTGGATCACAAAGAACAGGTTTAACATTACATTTACTGCACCGGCCGCAAACAGAAAGTACAGAGGCCGTCTAGTATCCCCCACTGCCCTTAAAAGAGCTGCGCCAAAGTTATAGATCATAAGCACCGGCATTCCAAAAAAATAGATCCGCAGATACAGCGCCGCCTGATCCAGTACATCATCCGGTGTTCCCATGAGTGTGAGCATAGGCTTTGAAGCATTTTCTCCAAGAACTACCAGGAACAGACCGCTTAATATAGCCATCATGATCGCTGTGTGTACCGTATCCTGGATATCTTTTTCTTTCTGTGCGCCATAATATCTGGCTGCTAAAACGTTAACACCCACAGAAAGCCCTACAAACACATTGATCATCAGATTGATCAAAGATGCCGTAGAGCCAACTGCTGCTAACGCTGTACTTCCCGCAAATCTTCCTACTACAATGATATCCGCTGCATTAAAAAGCAGCTGAAGGATACCTGAAAGCATAAGGGGAATTGAAAAAACAAGGATCTTGCCCAAAAGAGGGCCGTTACACATGTCTATTTCATATGATTTTTTCATTCTCTGTATGCTCCGCTCCCATCTAGCCTGCGGCCATCTATGGTACAGTTTGTCATCATCACGCCGTCTGAAGGGTTCAGATAATACAAGGCACCCATAGAGTCCTGCCAGCCTGTCAACATATATCCATCCATGCCAAAAAGATACCACTTATCATTGATCTTTGCCCAGGATGTAAGGTACTCTCCCTGATACTGGTAGCGCCATCCTTTTACATCTTTTTCCCATTTCCCCAGATGGATATTGCGGTAAGCAGCCATATCTGTTTCCGGAGCCATGGTAAAATAATATTCTTTGCGCTCATCATCCTTGGAAAATTCCACCATGTAGCAGCGTTCCAGGGAGTCGTAAACATCTCCTTTTTCGCTTTCGCGGCTGAATGTTTCCGGGCGGACCACCGGATAATGTTCTCCTTCTTTCAGACCATATACACGGCATTCCAGATTTTTCTCTGTTCCGCCGTTATAAGTAACCAGGTAATAGCTTAAGGTCACATCATCCAGATTTAAGGTATCAGAATTTTTTGTAACGGTAAATGTATCTTTTTCAGATGCCCGGTTTCCCATAATATAGGAAGTATATCCGTCATAAATGGGAGTCTGCCGGTTATTGATATCCATATGCAGGGTAAGGGGAACTTCTTTTTTAAAGGCAGAGCCAGCCTGAGAAGAGAAGGCGCTTCCGACAGCCAGAACTGCTGCCAGAAGCAATGTCACGCATTTTTTCACTTAACATCCTCCTCTCATCTGTCCTACTTTAAAATAACTTTCTTAAAATTCTTCTTTCCGCGCTTAACTACAACGCCGTCACCTGCAAACTGGTCTTTTGCAAATACTGCCTTGATATCCTTGATCTGAGTTCCGTCAACAGATACACCGCCCTGCTCTACGTTTCTTCTTGCCTCAGAACGGGATGCAGCCAGGCCGGACTTTGTAAGAACGGTTAAAATGTCAATATTGTCATCTGCGAAATCTTCTTCACTTAACTCGCAGGTTGGCATATTATCTGTATTAGCGCCGCCTGCAAATAAAGCTCTTGCGCCTTCCTGTGCCTTTGTTGCCTCTTCTTCACCATGAACTAACTTGGTCAGCTCAAATGCAAGGATTTCTTTTGCCTTATTTAACTGGCTTCCTTCCCACTTGTCCATCTCATCGATCTGCTCTAATGGCAGGAAGGTAAGCATACGCAGGCACTTAAGAACGTCAGCATCACCAACATTTCTCCAGTACTGATAGAAGTCAAATGGAGATGTCTTTTCAGGATCCAGCCATACAGCGCCGGACTGGGTCTTGCCCATCTTCTTGCCTTCGGAGTTTAATAACAGGGTAATGGTCATAGCGTGAGCGTCTTTGCCCAGTTTACGACGGATCAGCTCGGTACCGCCTAACATATTGCTCCACTGATCATCACCACCAAACTGCATGTTGCAGCCGTAGCGCTGGAACAGCTCATAGAAGTCGTAGCTCTGCATCAGCATGTAGTTGAACTCTAAGAAGCTTAAACCTTTTTCCATTCTCTGTTTGTAGCACTCTGCACGGAGCATGTTATTTACAGAGAAATGAGGTCCTACTTCTCTTAAGAATTCGATGTAGTTTAAGTTCATCAGCCACTCAGCATTATTTACCATCAGGGCTTTTCCATCGGAGAAGTCGATGAAACGGCTCATCTGCTTCTTGAAGCAGTCACAGTTGTGCTGGATGATCTCAGGAGTCATCATCTTACGCATATCTGTACGTCCGGATGGGTCACCTACCATACCGGTTCCGCCGCCGATCAGGGCGATCGGCTTATTTCCTGCCATCTGGAGACGTTTCATCAAGCACAGTGCCATGAAATGTCCTACATGAAGGCTGTCAGCGGTTGGGTCAAAACCGATGTAGAAAACTGCCTTTCCTTCGTTTACCATTTTACGGATTTCTTCTTCATTTGTTACCTGGGCGATCAGGCCTCTGGCAACTAACTCTTCGTAGATCTGCATTTTTTTCTTTCCTTTCGTCGCATTATATCTTAATTCTAAGTATAGCAATTTTTTCTTTCATGTACAAGGAACAGGGAATAAAAAAAGCCTCGTCCCCGCTAAAGGACGAAGCTGTAAGCCCGTGTTACCACCTTAATTCACAGACAGCTCACACTGCCTGCCTTAAAAGGTACGCTCTTTCGAGGATACCCGGGTACTATAACGTGTACCATCTCCGTTGCAGCCTACTAAACTTTTATGTTATTCGGTGCAAAGCTCAGGGATGTATTCATGTTCTGCTTTCCATGCGCCTCTCATCTGCCGACTGCTTTCTGTATGCTTTTGCAGAAAATTACTTGTTCCCATCATTGCCAAGTCATGAAATTAAGGCTATTATAGGCAGTTATATCATTTTTGTCAATGGGATTTTTTTGCGTTGCAACTTCCACAAAGTTATACTATAATGAGTCCTAAAGAAAAAGAAGTGACTGCACCGGCAGACATTTGTTTTCATAAGTTGTTACATCGGGAGGATAAAGAAGACATGAGTTTCAAACTTGTAAATGAACTTCCAAGCCCGGCAGAGATCTTAGAACAGTTCCCTCTGCCTGAGAAGCTGGCAGTTTTAAAAGCTGAAAGAGATGAAGAGATCAAAAAAGTAATTACCGGAGAAAGCAACAAATTCCTTGTTATCATCGGACCTTGTTCCGCAGATAATGAAGATGCTGTCTGCGACTATGCAAACCGTCTTGCAAAGGTTCAGGAAAAGACAAAAGACAGACTTCTCATTGTACCAAGAGTTTATACCAATAAGCCAAGAACCACAGGCGAAGGCTATATGGGTATGCTCCATCAGCCGGACCCGGAAAAAAAGCCTGATATGCTTCAGGGAATTTTAGCGATCCGTCATATGCACATGAAGGTATTCCGTGAAACCGGAATGTCTACTGCTGACGAAATGCTGTATCCGGATAACCTTCAGTATCTGTCTGATATCATGTCTTATATTGCAGTTGGCGCGCGTTCTGTAGAGAACCAGTACCACCGTCTGGTAGCCAGCGGCTGTGATGTACCGGTTGGTATGAAAAACCCTACCAGCGGCGATCTCAGCGTTATGTTAAACTCTGTTGTAGCAGCCCAGCTGCCACATGACTTTATCTTCCGCGGTGATGAAGTTTCCTGCCCTGGAAATCCATTAGCCCATACCATCCTGCGCGGTGCTGTCAATAAACATGGACAGTGCATCCCGAACTACCATTATGAGGACCTGCACCTGCTCTTTGAGCTTTACTCCAAGAGAAACTTAAAGAACCCGGCCTGCATCGTAGATACCAACCACTCCAACTCCAACAAGAAGTATGCAGAACAGGTTCGTATCGCAAAAGAAGTGCTTCACAGCCGCCGCCATTCTGATGACATCCGTCATCTGGTAAAAGGCCTGATGATCGAAAGCTACATCGAGCCAGGAAACCACAAGATCGGCGAACACTGCTACGGACAGTCCATTACTGACCCATGTCTTGGATGGGATGAGTCTGAGAAGTTGCTGTATGATATTGCTGAGATGGCTGATTAAAAATTAAGATCGGTATTAAAAAACTCCGTTCCTGATATGATAACAGGACGGAGTTTTTTGTTTGCGATCTTTTATCTGCCTGCCATGTAGGCATTTGGGGATTTATATTTTTCAGGCAGCCAGTGCTGTAATTCCAAAATACGCAAGCACTACAACGCCTAAGATAATACGATAGTATCCAAAGAACTTAAAGTCGTGTCTGCGCACATATCCCATTAAGAACTGGATGGAATATACAGATACGCCAAAAGCAATAGCCATTCCCAGAATGGTGTAAACGATCTGAGGACCAGTTAATACATTTCCTTTTACAAAAAACTTCACTAATTTTAAAAAACTTGCTCCAAACATGACCGGAATACCTAAGAAGAAGGAAAATTCTGCTGCCACGCCTCTGGAACAGCCAAGTACCATTGCTCCTAAAATGGTAGAACCGGAACGGGAAGTTCCCGGAACCAGGGAAAGAAGCTGGAACAGACCAATAAAAAGAGCTGTTTTAGTGGAAACATGACCAACTTTGGTAATGGATGGGTTAGCTGTAATAGAGCTGTTTTCCAGAACAATGAACAGCACACCATAAATGATCAGTGTAGCTGCTACTACATATGCGTTATACAGATGAGCTTCCATCCAGTCATCAAATAAAAGGCCCAATACAGCTGCCGGGATACATGCGATCACAATCTTGATCCACAATGCCCAGGTTGCCTGCTTCTGTCTGGCTGATTTAGATGGGCTGAATGGGTTTAATTTCTGGAAATACATGACCGCAACTGCAAGGATGGCACCTAACTGGATCACTACCAGAAACATGTCTTTAAATGCGTCCGGCTGGTTTAAATGGATGATCTCGTCTACCAGGATCATATGACCTGTGCTGCTGATAGGCAGCCATTCGGTGAAACCTTCCACAATTCCCAGAACGATCACCTTTAAAATTTCTACTATACTCATTATTACTCCTTATATTTTTATCTTTATTTTTATATTTATTTTTCTATGTTTTCAATCTGCCAGTCAATCGGCTCCAAACCATGTTCCCTGAGAAAATCATTGGTCTTGCTGAAAGGACGGCTGCCGAAAAATCCTCTGTAAGCAGATAACGGGCTTGGATGAGGCGCCTCTAAGATCATATGCTTTGGATTGTTTAACATAGCCTTTTTCGCCTGGGCCGGTCTGCCCCACAGGATAAATACCATCGGACGGTC
>ERZ779922.216-NODE-216-length-51425-cov-11.739790_pt1 | contig 51425 bp, 81 predicted proteins | sample MGYA00511544_ERZ779922 | MGnify/ENA primary metagenome ERZ779922 (study PRJEB29588, sample SAMEA2154516) | human gut metagenome | biome: human gut; feature: human-associated habitat; material: faeces | place: Denmark | collected 2008/2010 ... | reverse complement strand
GCGTTTCCTCCATTCTAAAGATTCTTCGTATCCGTGCCATGCTTGTTCATCTTTACTCTGATTATTAATATCTATCTGTGATTTAGCCATAGCAAGCGTCGCTTTCGCAATCGGCTTTAGTTGTTCAGTAGTTTCTCCATATAAGCCATACTCAATTATGGCTGTGAGAACGTCTCCCTGAACATCTCTCGGCAGATTCTTGATTGCTTCCCACCAGCTACTGTAAAAAACAAAACTATTTCTCATTGCGTTTCCTCCATTCTAAAGATTCTTCGTATCCGTGCCATGCTTGTTCATCTTTATTCTCATACATCTTTTAAATAGTCTGTTACCACTTCTATAAACTCGTCAAGCGAACGGACTATGACGTATTTAGCACCGATACTCTCAAACTCTTTCTGATACTCTTTCTGGTTCTCTGACTGCCTGCCAGTCTTTACCTTTAATTCTATGCCACAAAATGGATAGAACTTGTTGGGGATAAGAAGTATCAAATCGGGGAATCCTGCGCGGACTCCCATTTGCTTGAACTTTGCCGCTTCAATGGCATTACGTTTTCCTCCATTAGGCGCATGAACAAGCCGTTTCTTCCATTTAGGATATTTAAAGTCCCAATATTTAATTATAGATTTTTGGAGAGAATCTTCTAAATGTCTCATATATGCTTTATTTTAAGTTCAACATTCACCGGCTTGTCTTTCATCGTGGAGAAAGCGTCAAGCAGCTTTTCCTTGATTGCCTTCAAAGGCTTTGTCAGTATATGGCTCTCGACTATTTCGAGAGGTATCTTCCTGCCGCTATACGTGATTAGGGACATGGAGGTGATTATGTAAGGTTTCATATTACTTACTAAAGTTTCCCACCCAAATAAATAGATAGAAAAATAACAGCTTGTCGAATTTTCTTTGTAAATTAGTAATCGCTAAAGAACTGATTTTAAAGACAAGACAACAAAACTGTTATGGAAGCAAAAATAGAGAAAATAAGTGAGTTATCCAAACTTTTGAGTGTTAAAACCCGAATGAGTGATGATTTATTTCATCTTTTTGGCAAGTTTAGACATTAGTCTATCCATGTCTTTTTGACTGAATAAGTAGTATGATTTTAACTTCTCATCAATAACCATTTTAGCACCATCCAATGTCCTTTCGGTGTAAAGAATGCTACCTATCTTGAAATAAAATATCCCATCAGAATCAATGGATATTTTAACTTGTTTATATTCCCATTCCATGTTATTCTTTTTATTAAAAGCCCCGAAGCGTATTCTCCGGGGCACAACCATTATTTAAGACCCGTGCCATTTATGTGTGGCTCACATTATTCCATTCGGGGACACTATCCGTATGCGCATTACGGAAATATCCATTTGCAACTGAATACTTTCATATCCCCTTTCCAACACAAGTTTGTGGAGAAGCCCAGATTTGCACTGGGACGAGTTGCCAAGCTCGCCACATCTAAGGTTGGCATTCCTATTATCGAGTGGTGCGTCTACTGATTCCGCCACTTCTCCATGTTTGCCCGCCATATCTTCACAGACCGAGCAGGCTGGTTGAACAAAAAGTTCAGTCGAAATTGAAATTATCTTCACCGTCCGGCATTTCTTCCGGAGCGTCATTCCCGAAATCCATCGGAAGGTACCAATCACTTATAAAATCATTCATGGCCGTCCTCCTTTGCTTTATAAGGATATACGTCAATCAAAGCCGTTTCCACCACAGATGCAATAAGATAGTCAGCTAGTGTCCCTTTCATACCTTCGTCCAATTTCTTCACGGCATCACGTAGGTCGGCAGCTTGTACCAATACTTGAGTAAATGTTTTCTTTTCAGCACCACTCTTTTCATCAAGGGTGATAAATGCCAATTTACATTTAAACCACCTATCTGCAGATTCCTCGTCAGAGAAAAACACCTCTGAATAATTAGCCCTCTTAATATCAGAAACCGTGAATTCTCCACTAATAAACGGTGTCATTTCCTCAATGCATCTTCCTTCGCTTTCTGTAAAAGAAAGACTGTCAAAAAGGTATTTTTCGATTGTTTTCTTTCCCATGCCGTTTTCGGCTATTTTTTGGTATTTTATAGATACCTCGAACCAAGTGTGCATCATAATTTTAATTGATTAATAATTTGTCTTTTGATTTTCTTGCTAAGCTTCCCTACAAAACGTACATGCTTCTCCGTCGTTCCATCGGGCAGGCATTCCTTGTAGGAGTAAAGCAGCTTTTGCAGGAGAAGCACTTCTTGTTTTGTCAGAGTGATTTTCATTGTTTTAAATATAAAGGTTGTTGTGTTCGACCTTAATCATAATTATTTCTCCTTTGTCTTATTACGTTCTATTGCTTTTTATCCAATTGCTGAATATGGACTAACTGAAACATCCTATCCGTTGCGGACGAAAAGAGGGCATCCATGCTGAAGCCTTTTGGAGTCAACAGACTAAAGGTCTTCTTAAACTCCACAATGTTGCCGTACATATCCCATACACCTCTCATCTTTACTCCCTTCAGTACCATTGTGCCACTTACGGCAATCACGGTGGTTTGTGTGATGTCCCTAATAATGCGGTCTATCTTCACCGGAATTCCAGCCATGATTCCATATTGCTTGTTTCCGACCAAAGAATTGAAGTCGAACTCCTCCTGATTCAAATCAGGGAAAATCATCAGATTTTTTTTCTTCCATGACATTAAAATTTATACACGTTTTTATTTATTCGCTTTTTAGGCTTCCCATTGGATAACTCTCCATAAAAAAAAATCCATATTATTGCTGCTACCACTCCCGATAAAGGGGATATAATACTCATCATTAGCACATCCGAGAAAGGACTTTTGTTAAAATCAGGAGCTTCATAAAAGGTATGACCCAGGGCAAAAGAGACAACCATTGCTATTATTACCGCTATGATTATTCCCCAAGCACCAATTTCACATTCTTCTCTTTCCTCGTCTTCTCTCATAATAACTTTTTATTATTTTATTGAACATCATTAAACGTAATGCTGATTTTGCTCTACCTCAATCTCCATCAGTTGAATCAGACGTTCTTCTTCTGGAGTAGGAATGTATACACCTTGGGCACTTGCAAAATTCCGGAACCTTTCAATGGTAAGGCTCATTTCCGCACTGTCAAGGTCAGCCGAACTGCGCAGGTATTTTATTTTTCCAAGATACTTGTCGTCCCTCTCACGGACGAAAGTGTCCTTGTTGCAGAGAATCTTGTAATAGTTCTGCTTAACGTACTCCATCGTTTCTCCAATCTGGCACCCGAAGTAAGCCAGGCAAACATGAAGGTATTTATTTGCCTGGATACTCCTTTGAGGTTTCTTCTCGGTCAGTTCAAACACTTTCCGTTCCTTTATCAGCCTCTCAAGCTTTGACCTTGCCTGCTGGGCATGGAGGGGATTGGCACCGTCGTATTTCATAGTCTAAAAGTTTTATTTACTTACTCAATCACTGCGATTTATATTTATCAACGGCTTTATATCTACATGTATCAAGCTTTCACCTATACCGTTCATATCAAGCCATTTTCTAAAAAGCGATTTAGCCTTTTCTAATGTGTCAATAACAGCACCATCATGAGTATAGCAGAACTTATCTAAATAGTTTACTGATATATACTTGTGAATACATCTATGTGCCTTTTTGCTCAAAAGAAATACGGAGTTTGGTTTATTATAATTCCAATGGTGTGCTTCTTTCCCATTAGTGTTGTAACCTCTAACTCTAAGGTTTCTTGATATATTACTTTCTTCTTTACAAATAGACAAAGTCTTTTTAAACTTTTCCTTATAGTTTAGCCTTTTGAATTTTTCCCTTGACCTCGCACGTTCATTCTCCAACCAAGATTCATCCTTTGATTTTTCAGAGTATCTTTTAGATGCATCTTTTTTAGTACATTCTTTGCACTTGTTTAAATGGCCATCACCCATTCGTGGGTGAGAGTAAAACTCTGATAAAGGCTTCAATATTCCACACTTGAAACAAATTTTCTCCTTCATAGGCTAAAACGGTAATTGGTCATCGTCACCAACATTTTGCATTGGTGGGAAGTCGCTTTGTTGTGGAGCGTCGCTCTCTGTTATGGCAGGCCTTGAGGACGAACTTTCAGACCGACCTCCCAAAACTATGTCATAAGCAAGTATGTCTGTTATATACCGCTTGATGCCGTCTTTCTCATACTCCCGGTAGCTGATAGTTCCGAACACTGTTACCTTGTCCCCTTTGTGGATATACTTTTCTGCAATATCGGCAATGCCACGCCATGCGACAATGTTATGCCAGCTCGTTTTCTCCGGCACATCTGTCCCGTCCTGCTTTTTATAACCTCCCGTAGAAGTCGCAACACTGAATGTGGAAACCTTTACGCCGTTATCAAGCGTCCTTGTTTCTGGGTCTTTGCCCACGTTGCCTATAATAAGGCACTGGTTGACACTTTTACTCATTATTTTCTCCTCCAAATATCTTTTTATCGTTGATAAGTTCTCTGTTTTCCTCCAAGAACCGGATAAACTCCTCACAATGGTTGGTGAGAATGGGTATATCACGCTCCGGATTGAACACATAAGTTTCAGTATAGGTATCTACCACATAACTGCCTTTGTTGAACTCTACGATGTTGTACTCAAATGTCCGTACAATCGAACCGTTCTTCATCAAAGCGTAAGGATAAACCAAATGTTGATGATGGTCTTTGAACTTCCCCACGGTATAGCTTCCTGTTGTCTTGATGTCGTGAACACTGGTAGGCATCAGTTCGTCAATTACCCCATAAACCAAAACATTGCCGTATGCGGTTGGAAGAATCGCTTCTACCCTTTGTTGGGTCAATGCTCCTTTGAAGTAACCGGCGAACTCTCGGCAAAGTGAGATTGGGAAAGTAAAAACACGATTATTATAGGTAGCTTTCAAACCTATAACCTCGTTGGTCTGAACCTCATCGTAATACAAAGGTTTACCTGTTTCGTCACAAGCTCCTTCACGTATTACCTTATATATCTTTTCAACCTGCACAGTTTCGGATTTCCGATTTTCAACCATACAGTCAATTATCTCCCCAAAACATGTTCCTCTATCAGCTTTTTCGCTATCGAAAGGTACTCTGTTTATCCTATCGATAAGAGATTGTAATTGTTGCTCTCTGAACTCATCTTCATTACATGGGGGATTGTCGGAAAAAGCATAATATTTTTGATATATCTTATCACTGTCTATATAATTCTGATAAGAATCTAACAATGTCGGGTATAGTTTATAAGATATTTTACTCATTCGCATATCTCCATTTGTAACCACCTGCTGTATGATGACTTTTTCTACCTATACAGCAACTGATAATATTAGCATTATTAATACCCGTTTGCCTTTCAGCCTCTTTAGCACTTTCAAATGTATTTATTGATGTACCATCCTTTCGGCACTGAACAACGGCTTTTGACATCTTCGGGTGATTTATTTTCTTTTTGCTAAACCGTTCGTTTCTTGTTCCGTAATTAGCATTATATCTCCATGTGCACCATTCTAAGTTAGAAACAGAGTTATTGCTTTTAACCTCGTCTTTATGATTGACACATGGAAGATTCTGCGGATTAGGAATGAACGTTTCGGCAACAAGCCTCTGAAGAGATTTATATTCAACTTGTTGTTGTTTCCATAGTGATATTCGTAAATATCCACTCCATATTTTATTAGGCTTAATTATCTTTCCTATTATCTTTCTAAAATTACCATACCTGCTTTTAATAAGCCTATCTAAAGAGCGAACTCTACCAAGGGTACTTACTTGATAGAGCCCTTCATAACCTTGAATGTCTTTCCAAATCTCATTAGGCTGCATCTGAGTAAGTTTTAGTTTTCTCGTCATAAATCAGCCCCAAAGCATTCACTTTATCCCTGAAAATTCTTCTCGCCATCATCAAAGAACTACCAATATGTTCAAATTCATTGATATGGGAAGCAAAATCATTGGCTGACCGAGCATCAGTAATAAATTCAATGCTCTCTTTGATTTCCTCTATCACCTTGTTGTATTTGTCAATCTCGGATTTCTTGACTTGCAGCATTGCAAGATAGGGATTAATCACTTGTGTGGTGATAAAATCGTTCTTGGCCGTCGGATTGCCGTTTTTGTCAAGAATGGTAGGCACTTCCATAATGGACGGAAGGTTACAAGTGTTCTTCCCGTCATTACGGCTTGTCGGGTCAAAAGTGATAGTACATTTAACTCTGCCGTTCTCATTCCTGGCTTCCATGTAACCCAGCAAGTCAAGTTCGGTAACGATGGAGTTGTAGGACTTCTCGCGCAATGCAGGAATGAATACCGTATCGTCACCTTCCTTTCTTGTATCACGGTGGGCAACGAAGATGATGTTCTTGTTCAAGTTTGACAAGTTGCAGACAAAGCCGGAAAACTCCTGGTTAATTCCACCCCAGTCCCTTATTTGCGGCTGCCGGGTACCACATTTATAGGAGATGATAAAGTCCATCATTTTGCCGATTGTGTCAACCACGATAGTACGATAAGCGGACAAATCTTCTTGCAGAACTTGTTGGACATCATTCCAGGAGGTAATCTGAACAATATCCACTCCGTCCAGATGTGACATGTTTACACGCTTGACACCATTGTCGAAGTCCAATAACAAAGGACTTGGAGCACTAAGGGCGGTAGTTGTCTTTCTCATACCTGCCTGACCGTAAATCATCATCTTGATGATAGACGGTATCACTAATTCGTTTGATTTTTTAATAAGCGACATATAATTATGATTTAATAATTGGTTTGTGGGATATACGGGACTTGAACGCCGTGACCTGTGCATGAAACCTTTAAATAATACCATGACAAACTACAAATACCAATACCATGCACCGCTCTACCTCTGAGCTAATATCCCGGATAGCCGCCCGTCTTCGCAGATTGGACGGCACGAACAAATACTAACATTATTTTCTAAGCGTAATCACTCATTGTAAGTGATGTATATCCCAAGGCATGAAAGGGATGCCATCAGGGAGAACATAAATGCAGGGAACACTTGCCCCACATTGGTTACGGTTACCGACCTTACCAGTAATACTACCATCCACAATAAGCAGAAGGCAAAGAATACCGTATAGCAATTTATCTTTCTCATACAAAAATGATTTCGTCTCTGTAAACCTCGATAAAGAAATGCTTTCCAAACTCTATCGTTACCTTGTCACCGCTAATGCTGTATATGGTCCCGATTCTGTCTTCCCAGCCGGGAGCGTTGTACTTGACTTTTACTTTTTTCTTTCCCATATTTATATTGTTTTTAATTGATGTTCCTAAAAAAGAGTTCGGTCTATTTTCTCAAACCGACCGGACAAAAACTAAACTCTAACTTCAATCATTCATGCTCCCGTGGGTGTCCCAATACTAATACATGTCTGATTTAATTTTTTCCCTGGACATTATTCCGCTTACATTTGCCAACGATAAAGCTTGTTTTATTTCAGCTTTTGAATAGTAAAGAGGCGAATTTCGGCTTTCTCCTTTTCGAATAGGATTAATCAGCTTATTACCTACAAGAATATTAAAACGTTTAAAGTCTATTTTCATCATGTTTAACCACTTCTTAACCTCTTTTTGTCGAATAAGGTCTTGCGCAGGCTCGTAAGCCTTGATTGCTTCCATGTATCCGACTTGGTAGCTGTCTATCATTATGGATTGGATTTCTTCTATATTCATTCTATTCTCCTTATTCTTTCTATTCGTTTAATTCTTGATTCTACACCTTTTCTCATTTCTCCTTGTTCGTGATAAAGAGAAAGAGAAAAAATACATAATAGACAACATGCTACAGACACACGGATAGCAGGCGAAAAATCCATAGTGAATTTAATACCAGCTATTCGCTCGTACAGCATAGTTGCAAGCTCTCTTCCATTTCGCACATGCAGAATTCTCATGGCAGTCTGTATCTGATTACTAATTGTACTGACAGCCCGACATTTGATTTCCGCTATTTCTTTTTTCTCATACCCCTGGGCGTACATTCGTGCTGTAATTTCGCATTCAAGTGTAAGTTCTGTAAGGATTCTATTCATGTCGTGTGTATGTTATAACTATTTAAGTCGTATAATGGAAGAGAATCCCGGGTGTTCTTCTTTGGATACCCTATACATAAGGTCTATTTTACCTTTCAATTTTTTCGTCAACCTGGCGACTTTATTACGTCTTGCAGCTTCGCTTTTTATCCCAGAATGGCGGGAGTCGCTATAGGGAACTTTAACCACATCCCCTACTCTCATTTCATCGAACACTTTTGTTGTTCGATAATTCTCATCGATTACAATTTCTTTTTCCATATGTATATTATTGATTATATATATTTTTCATAAAAATCCGGCCTATCTTCACAGACCGCCCGGACAAAACCTAATTATGCAAATTTATGAATACATAAAATTGTTGCTCCCGTGGGCGTTCCGGTGGTAGCCTTACTGCCCTCCAACATCTATGAAGGACCACGAGATAATTACATAATTACTTCAATTTTCTGATTATATCACCGCCATAAGAATCTTGAGTCAACTCTATAAACTCATGTACGGTGTAAGTATCATTGTCAATGTCTATTCCCTTATTGGTACAGAATGACAACCTTCCTTGCTTGCACGAACCGGTCAGCACATGATGCCAATGGAACAATTCTTTAGCCGATACCTTTTTAGTAAAGTCTGGAAAATGCTTTTTAAAAGCTTCTAGTCTTTCCTCCTCGGTTGAATCGTCATACAATTTTTCTTGAAGTGAAGCAAAGGCCTCGTGCAATGTTTCTCCATGAGCGAATTTCCCATTCCCTTTTGCAACAAATGTCTCAGTCAATGTAAAGTCATCGTTCAGTATATATCCTTTAGCTACATTGTCATGAACATGCTTGATAATTGTAGGAATATCATCAATGATATATACTTTGTCGCCATTGAATGTTTTAATTCCATCGCCATAGCCAGAGCCATCGCCAGAGCCAGAGTATATACTAAGAAACTCTCTTATCTGTTCTTCCATACGTCTACCTCCTCAATGGATTTTATTGCTTCGTCTGTACAAGGTATTATTTCAATAACCCCTAAAATTGAAATTATCGGCACGGCCAATGTGAATTTACAATCATTAGGGCGTTTTGTCCCTTCTACTGCCAATTGGCTGATAGATGCAGCCCCATACCAACACCACAATCTTCGGCAGTCTGTCAATGTAACTTCACTACCATTCTTTTCTTTCAACGTACCGAAAAATACACCGGCTCTATCAGCGCGGATAATAACTTTTTTCCCAATCATAATTCTATATATTTAAAGATTAATAAATATTGGCTCGCCCTCAACGCAACAATGCGTGTTTAGCCTTTCAGCATACCCGAATTTGACGGGAGGGGAGATATATTGATAAGCGTGTACGGTCGCCTTTCATTACCACCGCATACTTTATACCGATTTAAGACTGTATCGGACGCTTATGTTGTCATTGTGACCTCATTCATACTGCGTGTCGGTTGCCTAATCCGTCATTACTTACTCCTAAAGACTTGGATACAGTATTAATTCTTTGAAAAAATCAAGCCCATATGGGATTACGGCGTTTCCGCTACCCATAATTTCTTGATTACATTAGGATTAGAATACAGTATCAAGAAGACTTGCATTCTAAATCTCTACATCAATACGTCAAAGACCTATCAAGTGCTCCCGTCCGGTCCTCGCTACCGGAAGCCGTTCAATCCGACTACGGGATTATCCTACATGCTCGTATCGCCAGCCGAGCATCGCGTATCCGAATTCATGGACGTTTCTTTGCTTGCCAATAGGTTCATCTTGAATAAGAGATGATTGGTATTCATCCATCTTTAAATGAGCATCTGTCCACGCATCCTTCAAAGCCTTAGCAAAAGAGTACCACTTAAAAGCCTTGCTTTGTTTCATATAAGCCCAAGCCCTCTGCATTATGGCGTGTCTGTTATATTTGCCATCTCTGACCAGTTTATAATCTCTTGTTTTCATTTTAATATGTTTATACTATTGCATCTTATTTGCAAGTTGCGTACCTTTGATTCGTTATCACGATGCAAATATAGAAATAATTTCTAATCAATATCTAATATTGATAGAATTTATTTCTATTTTAACCTTTATTAATTAGAAATGAGTGAGATTAAAGACAGAGTTTTATCCTTTATTAATTATAAAAAGATTAATAATAAGCAATTTGAGGATGCATGCGGCTTGGGTAACGGATTTGTTTCCAAAATAGGATACTCCATCCGAGAGCCTAAAATAGAACTTATTTCTAAGGCCTTTCCTGAATTAAACAAAGACTGGTTAGTACGAGGAATTGGTAATATGTTGAACACTCAACTAAACTCTCCTATTAATAATGAAGCAATACCATTAAATCAAGACTATATTATCAATGTGCCATTAGTAAACCAGTACGCACAAGCAGGATACCTATGCGGTTTTGAAGATGCAACATACATGGCAACCCTTCCTACCATCCCCTTTATTGTTGACCATGAAGCCAAAGGAAACTATGTAGCCTTTGAGGTTAGAGGTGACAGCATGAATGACGGGACAGAAGAAAGTTATTTAGAAGGGGACAGACTTCTCTGCCGCGAAATCGCCCCATATCTATGGGCTGAGTCCAAACTGCATATAAGAAAGTGGGATTTTGTAATTGTACACCAAGAAGGGATATTGGTCAAGAGAATAATTGACCATAATGTGGAGATGCATACAATAACAATACATTCTTTGAATGATATGTATCCGGATAGAATCATTGATTTAGCAGAAGTAAGGCAAATATTTAATGTGATAGAACTACAAAGACCTAGAAGAAGATAGAAAAGCAAATTGTTTTAGCATTGTTTTAGCATAAGCCATAGAAACAATCAATATAATACTATACAACAAAAGATTACGAATTTCAAACACTTAGATTGTGGTTCTGAATGTCGTGGGTTCGAGTCCCATCTGCCACCCGCAAAGAAGAGGAAATTCGGTTTGAATATTCCTCTTTTTTGTTGTATATAAGGCATTTATGAATACAACTCAATAGAAATGAGAAATACAGAAAAACAAGTTGAATTTAAAAGTGGCTTTTTTAATATAGAAGTTACTTAAAAATGTTTTAGCAACGTTTTAACAAGAGATATCATGGCAACATTTAAAGCAACTATATTTAAAGACAGACAGCGTGAGGATAAGACGTGGAATGTCGTCATTCGTTTTACACATGAACGAAAAATAAGGTACATATCAACGACCATGTATGTCACAAAGAAGGACCTTACATCTAGTTTTAAGATAAAGAACCAGCTTATTCTTGATAAATGTGAGGAAATAATAAAGGCATATAGAAACAAGATTGCCTCACTGAATCTCGAGTTAAATTCTATGGATATAGATTCTATCGTAGATTTTATAAAGAGAAAAGATAATAGAACTGGAATAGACTTTATATCATTTGCAAAGCAATGGTGCCAATCGCACGCTGAAATAAAAGGGATTAAGAACTATACCACAGCAATCAATTCATTTTGCAACTTCTTCGGAAGAGAAACAATTATGTGCAATGAGATTTCTGTTCAAAAGATGAAAGAATATGAAGAATTCCTTTCTGATAAAAAGAGAGCACAATCCCTTTATACTAATTCTATTTTGCGGTTGTTTATAGAAGCAAAGGAGTATTATAATGATGAAGACAACGGAATAATCAGAATAAAGCACAGCCTTTCGAAATTTAAACCCAAGCAGCAGAATGTCGCAGAAAAAAGAGCTTTATCTGTTGATGAAATAAAAGCCATATTCAGTCTCCCATATGACAACAAAAAAGTTAAAGGGCACACAAGCAGACATGATTTAGCTTTGGATTGTTTTCGCTTGTCTTTCTGTTTAATGGGAATGAACTCTGCCGACTTATATAATGCGACCGAATACGACGGGGAATTTATTACTTATTACCGAACAAAGACAAAAGAACGCAGGAATGACAATGCCAAAATGGTTGCTCGAATACATCCCTTAATCCAACCTCTAATTGATAAATACAAAGGGAAAGAACGCATGTTTAACTTTTACGAACGTTACTCGTCTATGGCTGACCTTAACCGAGCAATTAATATAGGACTAAAAGAGATTGGGAAAGAAATTGGTGTTGAAAATCTGCAATTCTATTCCGCGCGGCATTCTATGGCAACAATAGCGATAAATAAGGTTGGAATAAGTAAATGGCTGGTAAATGAGATGCTCTGCCATACCGAGTCATCCATGAGAGTTACAGACCTTTATATCAAAAAAGATTTTACCCCTATCAATGAAGCGAATTTTAAATTGATAGACTATATGTTTTGTGAACAGTATTAGGAGCAGTTAATCAAACATCACCTTTAGAGACACAACGATATCACCCTCACTATTACAGCGATAGGCACCAGCCAGTCAAGGACGCGAAATTCAAAAGGAAGACATCAATCAAAACAAATAAAAAAATCCCGGCAATAGAATCATGCCGGGAAATTCCATTTTGCAAGAGACGGTTATAGGGAAATAGAAAGGAGCTCTTCACCAAGTTTGTGCAAGGCGGTTTCTAATCTTAAGTTCTGTTCTTGACGGGGAACTCTATTGCCGGAAGCATAATGCCACAATTGTTTCTGGTTAATTCCTGCAATACGTTCTAATCCGGCCTTTGAAAATACACCCTCGTAAAAATCCAAGAATGATTTTATATCCATTTTGAAGGACAGTTCATAATCATCCTTGAATTCCTCGGGCAGTTCACACCCTAACTCGGAACATTCCTCGACAAAGGCGTCTATAGCCGTTATAATGTTCCTTTTTATCTCATCAATAGTAGAACCGGTTGCAGTTATACCATCAATGCCATCAATATAGGCAGAATAATTGTTTTCTGCCCGTTCGATGATTACTCTTAACAGTACCATGTGTAGAAGTTTTTTATATTAGTAACAAATGCAATCTTTAATTGTTTAAGGAGATAAGGATGGCAGGGCTTATTTCAGCCCCGCTTCCCGCAAAATGGAATTCAAGGTACCATCTTTCAGGTCATCATTGACATTCCCTGAAACTACTATAGGTCTCTTTGCTCCTTTCTTATAGTAGATGCGATGGTCGCCTCTCATTCGAACGAAAGTCCATCCATTTCTTTCAAGTAAAATAATGATTTCTTTTACTTTCTTTGTCATCCAGACCTCCTTTCTTTTATTAAAAATTTATCTTACAATGAAGATTTGACACCGCAAAGATAACTAAATTTCTACTATTAGCAAATATTGATAACTTTTTTTCTACTATTTAATAGCGTGGAGTTATATTATATGTGAAAACACAACGATACAGCCCTTGCAATTATTGCAAGAGGAATCATCCAGTCAAGAATACGCTCTATGCGTTCCATAGCATGACAAGCAGAAGCCGGCAGAAATCCGAATAGTAACGGTCGTCGGCCTGCGCAATCAATATGTCCAAATCATCGCTTCTCATTAGCCAATATGGATTTTATGTCATCTTCAGTGAAACCGAAGCAGGAGGCAAAACGCCTGAAAGCCTCACGCCTATTCTTCGGGATAAGAGCGTACATGCTGTTGGCTGGAGTTTCGCTCTTCAATGCCTTTCTAATCTGTTTCTTTCTCATAAGACTATACATTTGAATGTCCGAATTTGGATACCGCCCGGACACAAAAAAGGCGGTGAAACTTTGGAATCACCGCCTTGAAATCTCAATTGAGGATAAACATCCTTGCGTTGGGCATACCCACAATCATTGAAGGGCAAACGTGTGGCAAGGATATAATATGTATCTTCTACCCATGGTTTTCATTTACTTCATTTGATTTGTCATTTGCCAAGAAATGCCCCCTTAAAACAATCAATCCGAGACCGATTATATTAACGGTTGTGGTAGAAAGAATGGTTATCATTATAGGATTCGGAATGCTTATACTAAAATACGGGTTGACTGCCGGTATCGACACATAGCTTGCCAATACAATACACAGCACTATAAAAAGATATACAGCAATTACCCTCAAAGACCACTTTTCAAGTCTCCTTCTTGCTTTCGTGTTTTCAACTATGCGATGTAAATGAATCAGCTCCTTACTCTTCTTGATATTTCCGTCCGTTGTTTCTGATTCCAACAAGGACTGGACTGTATCGAGAATATTAAGGTCCTTCTTTTTCTCCTTGAATGGCTCTGAAAAGAAAAATTTAATCCAATATGGAATATAATGCCCTAAATGGATTAAGTAATGATACCATTTAATGGGTTTTCCGGTTCCGAATATAGAATCAAAAAGACTGGAGTTATCATTTGGACCTTTCATTGTTTTATCCTATTTTGAGGTTTTAGGAAATAGGCCTTAATCAGTTCCTTTGAAATAGGAGTATTCCATTTGTTTTGCCCGGCAATGTCCCCATTTTTATTTTTTATGTAAAGCGTATCATACCAAGGAGAACCTTCCTGATGAGACCATTGGGTTAATGATAATGCACTCATGTTATACATTGCGTCAACCGCGGTCTTTACCAATTCAAGTGCCTTAGAATGCTTGTTAAATTCGCACAACACATCTTTAGGAAAGGAAGTGACAATTTCATCAGGATTTATCTTTTTATTCACAATCGGGAATACCGGACCATAAGGCCATGCCTTGGGAGAATCGTCCTCAAACAATAATCGGTCAGTCTCCGCATAGTACACACCATACACATAGAACAAAATTTTATTGATTTGGGTCTTGTTCAAACGTACCATATGCAGTTTTTGGGCTGCATACTGAATCAGTCGGGCATAGTCTGTACTTTTTAATACCATTGCGCAAATCGTTTAACGGTGCAAATATGGCATTTTCTGCTGAATTTGCATCATATCACATCTCTTTTTATCGTTTTTAGGCGTTATTTAGTCTAAAAATCGCATTTCAGCGGTAATTCCAACAAGTCAAAGAACGATTACGAAGAGGATACTACAGCATTTCCCTCACCTTATGCTTGCAGCAGTTGCACTCACACAGCAACGGGTGGGCATACTCCCACGTCTTTTCTACTATATCATCCCCGATATACTGGATTTCTTCTCCATACGGAGTCATGTCAAGCGCCTGGCAGATATGGGTAGCCAGATGACCGCACTCATGACGCCAGGACTTCTCAAACTCCTTTGCGGAGGAGGTTATGGCTATAACCATCACCGTTTTCCTATCCCGAAAATTGGAATATGTAACTCCGGTATTCATTTTCCCGGAGCTCATGTTGTCATAGGCTGTGCGGAGCATTTCCCCGTCACATCCGATGGAATACATGTTGTCGATTATCTCGTCAATATAGTATGAGTCAACGGCATAATATACGGAAACATTCCAATGGTACTTCTCTATAACGAATCTCTGACGTATCATGGATTATATCATTTCATCCCATTCTATAGGTTCACCGGCAGCAATCATGGTTGCGTACCACCGTCGCATTGTGGTGCCGTCCGGAGCATCCGGATCATCAATCACATCCTTGACATATACGGCAAGATGTTGCTCGTCCGGAATAGAAGATTTAAAAAAATCCGCTTTCCCCATATTGGCCACGTACACAAAATCGTAAAGTGAATTGTTGTCCAATTTCATGCCATATTTTGTAAGAAGTTCTTCTACCTTCTCTTTTGAAATAGGTTCTATCCGTTCTTTTTTACCGGTAGCAGGATTTATCTTTTTCATTAAAGAAACGGCAAAATCGCACATCTTCTTATTGAAGTGCCATCCGAAGTTGCTCAGATACGCCTCCATTTCTTCTGGTCTTTTATCTCTTATATCCAACGGTTCTCTGTATCTCATGACATATCAATTATTGTAGGGGAGCCGCAAATGCCACTCCCCAAAGTTACACTTAACGGTAACGGGAATAACGCCCGGTTCCACGAACTCCACGTCTTTGTCCCATGCCGCCGCCACCATTGTTCCCGCTTTCCGGGAACACATAAGTCTTTGTTTCGCTCATAATATATACAATTAGTTCCGGTCATATGACCGTTTACAAAAGTATATACTTAATACCGGTATGGAAATCAGTTGTTTCCCAACGATTTCCTAATGTTTTCCCAATATATTCTCAACATTTTCCCACCTTCCATGCGCTCACGGAAATTGGGAATCATGTAGTTCACCGCACGTTTGGTCTTGTGGATATGAACTGCTATCTGTGAAGGGTACATGCCCCTATCGGCAAGGAGAGATACAAGGAGATAACGGGCATCCACCGTTTCCGCGTCCTTGTCCGGAGACAAGATACGTTCTGCCGGAATTTCGGTTTCTTGTGATACGAGATTGATTGTTTCGGCAAAGATTTCTGACTTGCACATGATTTTTCAGATTTTTATCCGTATCTTTGCCCTGCCACATAAAACTTGATATATACATGAACAAAGCACAAGATACCGTGTTGAAGATATTAAGCCTCCAATGTGCGGTATCTTATGCTTTTTCAAATTTTTATGTGGCAATAATTATTTGAGCGTTGGGGGCTTTCTTTTTACTCTAAGCCCCGAAAAGAGCGCATTTTACGATAAGTTTTTTCCTATGGGCGTTTCTACTCGCCCGGATGATTAACGCTAAGTCATGTCAGCCTCCTTTCTTAAGTTTATAAACCATTTTCCCAAAAACTATCAGTAGTACCACTACTATGGTAGCAATAGCGAAACCTCCCACTTCCTGCTTGAAGGACTGCCATCGGGTCAACTCCTTCTCAACCGGATAAGGGACCTGAATGCTGTCTGTCCTTTCGATATAAAGCGTATCATGCTTGACTTTATCCACAAACAGATATTTATACCTGAATTGATAGACGGTATCCCCCTTGTCAAGTACATATACGCTGTCACGCATATATATGCTGTCACGCCGGTAAACGGTATTATACACGCTGTCTGTACGCACCGTTTCCACCGGGACATATCTTATGTTTCCACACGATGAAAGCAATATGCTCCACAGCATAGCGGACAAGCCGACAACAAGCCAGAAAGAAAGCCTTCTGAACTCCGACAAACGCATATGTTCAATGAACCTTTTCATGACTCAAACTTTAAATCGTTAATGCGGTTCATCCATCCCCGTTTGAACTTGTTGTTTGCCGGGCGTTTCCTGCATATATCCTCGATGAAGTCGAACCGGGCAATCTTAATCATGTCGAACAACTCACGAGGGTTCCTGGCATTCACTGCCGCAATGGTCTTGGGGCCTACTATTCCATCCACGGCCACACCAAGCAATCTTTGGGGAATTTTGACGCCATGCGCACCGGATGCCCACACCCAATCGACAAGGATATTCGCCACGGATTGGCTTGTTATCAAATCTGCCTTCCATCTGTCCCAGTACATAGTTTTCAAAATTTCCGTCCATTCCTCTTTAGTGAGATTTTTCAATCTTTCAATTGTAGGCTTGGGGTATCCTTTCTTTCGGCAATATGCCTCATAGGTTCCGATAGTAACCCCCATGTTCGTAGCACCGCCCAAATCGTCGGGTTCATTCACGAAACCGCCCTCCCATTTGATAATGAACGGTGCAAGCTTATTCACATCAGCCATTTTTGTTTTCCTCCTTATCTTTAGTTATTATTTCACTCATCTCCTCCTTGTCAACATCAAGCATCTTTTTCCCGAACAGCCCCAGCGCCTTTAGCATGTTGAAGCTGTAGCCTTTCGGCGTAAGGATATTACTGATAATCGAGCAGAACTCAATGAAACAAACAAGCAGGCATGAATACACATCTATATTCCATTTGCTGCCAGAAGCGATGTTTATCATAACGACCATACATACAAATGCGAAGTACGTCACCATCTTTCCCATCGTCCTGCGTATGGCACTGGAAAACCGCACCTCTTCTTTCATAAGCAGACTTTTCCTTATTCCGAAAGCCAAGTCACACACGACTACTGAAAACGAGACTATAAACCAAGGTATCATGTGTTCGAGGGATTCCATTATAAATCCGCTCGCTATTACGGAGAAGCCTCCGGGGATGCTCTGGGTTATTATATTGTCTTTCACTGGAAGTAGGTTTTAAACACATTGACATGATAGATATTCACCCGTCCGTAGTTGGCGTCAAATATCTTCTTTATCTCATATCCCAGTCCATAGGACAGCGCTTTCATCTTTCGCCAGTTGATGGAACGCCAGTTCATATTATGCTCCTTCGCCCAACGCTTGATACTGTACCACTCCTTGGATTCATCAAGCTGCTCGGTCTTCTGTTCAAGAAGAGCCTTTGTTCTTTCTTTCTCCTCCACTTCATCCGCAAGCCGGCGTAACGCTTCCGCATATGTTTGAGGAGTTGTAATTCCTTTCAATGCTCGCTCCATTGCTTCAAAAGCGTCATAAAACTCATTCTTGAATTTCAAAGCCTTTATGCCATTCCACCCCATTACCAAAATAGAGAAACCTTTTTGATTCATGATATAAGCCGGATTACTTTTTCCGGTCGCATCTTCGTAAGTCGTTGATACAAAAGCTAAACGCATTTTTGCGTTGAGTGATTCGTCCTCTGTATTAAGAATATTGTCAATGCTTCTTATTACATCGGCATGTCTTTTTCCGAACTTCTCAGCCACCAAAAGGCTATTGGTTAAAACTTGGTCATTCTGACCTTTAAAAACTAAATCTGTCATATTACCTACTTTAATGTTAACTTTTCAAACTAACCAAAATTTTGTCTGTCAAAAACGACAAAAGCCCCCGAGCCGGATGCAAAAAACATCAGCTCAGAGGCTTTGATATATGTCGGATATTCCAAGTGCATAGTTACGGTGCCGTACATCTTCATACGGGTACTGCAAATATACTAATATTCTGTCAAACACCATACTAATCCAAACTTTTTTCACATGCAAAGCTAACCTTATAAGGACAGATTAGGAAGCTTTCAATGGACGCAGAACGAACCTTTTACAAAAGGTTCGTTTTTTCGGCAAAATCGCTATCTTTATAACAAAAAATGATTTACGCATACATTAGGGTAAGCACAGACAAGCAAACAGTAGAAAACCAGCGGTTCGAGATAGAGAATTATTGCAGGAAAAGGCAGATAGATGTAGACCAATACATCGAGGAGACGATAAGCGGGATGAAAGATGTGGACAAGAGAAAGCTCGGGACACTGCTAAAGAAGATGAAGAAGGACGACACCCTTATAGCCTCGGAAATATCCAGACTGGGCAGGCGGTTGCTGGAGGTTATGTCCATTCTCGACAGCCTTATGAAAAAGAAAATCCGAGTAATTACCGTCAAGGAAGGCTTTGAACTAAGTGGTGACGGATGTATTCTACATCTATGGAGAAACAGCGAATGGTTCGCAGGTAAAGATTAAGAAAAGCGATTTATTCACAAGTGTTTTTGCATATAAAGGACTTCTGAGAGAAGATAAAGACCTTAATACTATTTCAGAAAATGGAATATATTATTCTGCTAATGCGTTGAATTCGCCAGAAAGAGTAACTGGGTTATTGTTGCATTACATGGAAACAGATATGGCTTCCCAAATTCTAATAAATTCACGAACTGGGGAGTTATATACTCGTTCACAAGTATATAATACGGGAAATTGGGACAAGTGGACCGAATGGAAGTCAATAACTCTTACCTAATCTGATAATAATATTTATTACCCGTTCTGACCGATATGGCCGGAACGGGTAAGAGATTGGATAAGAAATGAAAGAGGTAAATCAAGCTGCTAAAATTGGTAATTTATATTCGCCTCCAATCAGTATAAAGGATGGCATTCCCATTGCTATAGCCTTCTCTGATATACGTGAGCCTTCCGCTTACCATCTGAAAGATAAATTGGCTACCACTGACATCTCCTTTAGATGAACGCTGCACATGAATACAAACACCATATTCTATCGGTGAATTTTCTGTCTTTCCTATATAAACAATGCTTAAACCTTCATTTAAAACCTTGTATGCTTCATTCAAATCGTTTAAAGATGTGATTCCAATTCCCTTAATAGACAGTAATGCACTTAATGAGGGAAGCTCCATCTTAGCTTGCCCACTATCTGTTTTTTCCACGTACACATAATCCGCATCAGTCACTATCTGGAACTGGTTCATTGCTATATCATCACCTGCCATAATCTTACATTTAAGGGGCAAGAACTATGGCGAGAAAAAAACATGAAACAAGTTGGGGCTACAATTAAACAATTATTTTTACTTTAGATATAGCTAATCCTTTTAAGATACAAGGCTACCATATCGCTACCGTTGTTTTTAAGGAAGAAATTGCCATTGGTCATTTTTCGACCGAAAACAATAGATTTAGTCCCATCTGCATAATCACAATAAAGGTTTCTACCAGCATCTGACACAAAACCATTTAAATAAGAACCGCAAGCGAATATAGCAGTTGTTGCATTGTTGGGAGATGCAACTAAATACATTCCGCTTCCCAAGTTACCAAGGTCTTTTTCTTCGCCTGCCGCCAACGTGAATCTATAGGTATATATTCCCATTGCGTTCATTACTTCTGTCAATGTCGGACTGATGCTATTGCCATTTGCGTCTAGTCCACGCAGCCGTGCCGGAGTACCACCACTCATTGCATTCTCTCTAATATCATCTGCCATAATATTCTCACATTTAAGGGGCATCCGCTTTAAAAACATGATACCCTAATTTAACATTTAAATAATTAACTCGTTTTTGTTTAAATAAATTCCCGAATTAACGGCATCGGGAAGGCCGAAAAAGAACAAGTTTCCTTGTTATAGAACAGTGTCTTCGGAAGATTCCTCGACCACTTCCACAAAACCACCGGACACCAGGTCGGCAAGGTCAAAAGACATTCCCATACCGCTGTCACGGATGCACAAGTAAAGCACATCCTTGTCGGTGTAATACTTGCCATTGAACAGCTCCATTCCCTGCTTCCACGCTATCGGGTCCTCCTTCGTGCCGGAGGCTTCAATCTGGACAACCTTGTAGAGGGATTCCGTACCCACACCCGGCACCCACTGGCTGGCAAATTCATGCTCCTGAATTACCTCATATAAAGTGTCTTCGTAGGAGAACATGAATCCGATTGGCTCAGTCTTGCCAATTAGGTCATCCCACTTGGGGAAATACTCCTTATGCTTAAGGCTCTGCTCAACTGTCAAGCCTGCGGTGTTGACGTTCTCCTTAATAATCTCATGTAACGTGTCCACCTTGTCCAGATACTCATCCGACAAGTCGGACGGGTCCAATATCGTTCCGGCATTGAGCATGCGTTCCTTTTCGGCTTCAGATACCTGGCGATATTTAGAAGCCTCCGAAGGGTCGCTGATATACGCGGTACTCCCGAACACCCTTTCATCTATGGGCACATCCTCACTCTGTGTAAGGTAGTGCCCTCCGTCTGCCTGCAAAATCATTGTTGTTCCTCCTTTCTTGTTTCATTATCATTCAAATCTTTTATATTTTTGTCTATGGACATTGACAAGGAGATGTTTCCGTAATTGTCCGCAATGAATTTAATCAGAGCTATTTCCTCGTCAGAGAACTCCGTCTCTCCATTGCTTTGGAACACCTTCATCATAAGCGCATATCCACGCGCCCTATTGAGGTTCTGCATGATTGTATCGGCAAAATCCTCCCGAATGTCCCTTGTTATGCAGTTCTGCATGGTCACATTCGTGTAAATCTCGAATCTTTCAAAATTAATCTTCTTCATAATCAATTATTTGTTTGGATATGAATTAGTTACTTGCCCGTTAACAGAGAAAACTAACCCGATAGGTCCCAATGTAAAGCTTAGTGCGTCGGTTCCAACCGTTGAATAACCATTCACGGATGTACCTGACATATCAAGTCTCCCGACCTCTTTACTTCCAGAATACCTTCTGAGCATTAATCGAGGGTAATAATTAGTAACCCCTCCGATAGATTCGGTAATGAAAGATATATTCCCTACTTCATTATTATCTTGGTTATACATCTTGATGCTGTTGGAACTTGGGTCCAGTTCAATGCGAGTGCCATTCAACGAAGTGGAAATCTTACCGACTAATTCCACATCCCCATTCTCCTTTATCTTGAATGACCCATTGGGAGAGGAGACATTTCTGAACGTGCCGCTTGTTGCATTTATATCGCCATGAACCTCCGCATTCATGCAGATTACTTTTCCGCTCTCCAATACCCGGAACGGGGCGTTGTCCGGTGTCGCGGAACCAGCCCATATACGCACCTTGCTGCCTTTTTCCGAACCGGAAAGACCTGCTGTCACGGTACCGTCATCCTTCTTGATAAGCAGCTGGTTGCCCTGCATGAAGTCAATGCTCGCGTTCTTCGCGATGATGAGGGACGTGTAGATAGGACCTACACCGCTTAACTTAGTCCATGTGGACGATGACACTCCCGGCTTGTTGCTTTCCGAGCTTGTATGGGTAGTGTTGCATTTGTAGACATCCCATCCGTCGATTGCGGCATTGTTCCTTATCATCGCAATATCCACATAACGGGTGCCGCTTGTCAGAGCTTCGTCGTTGCGGTAAGTCACGCCCACAGCCCATTCGGAATGCCGGGTGATGCAGCCTTGGATACCCTGCTCTCCATCTTTCCCGTCTGTGCCGTTAGTGCCATCCTTACCCGGAGCACCAGTATCTCCCTTTGAAGCCAGCAAGTCATACTCCGCGGAATTCATCTCCCCGGAAAGTATGTACCCGTATGTCTTGCCACCGTCCTGGGTCTGCTTGATTCGCTGACCGGAACTTGTTGTAACAGTCCACAGTGGAGGATTGGTCGTCTCCTTCTTGGCTATGTATGATGAGCCGCCCATGGTAACTACACCCTGCTTCGGCACGATAAGCCCGGTATACCATCTGCCCATGGCTGTTATGCTCTCGCCCTTATCGCCTTTGATTTTAATTGGCGTGCCCCATGTCCCATCACTTGCGGATGAAGCAACCTTCTGCGACATCCATATAGCTCCACTTGTAGCATTCGTATGCCAGCCTCCGGTAGTACCGTTTCCCGTAGGAACAGAAGGCTGGGAAGTGCTGTCATTGTAAGTTATGAACACGCTCAATCCGTTCGAACCGGCTGCACCGTCAGCACCGTCCGAGCCGTCAACGACCATCAACGACCATGCTGTCCCGTTCCATATGTATACACGACCGTTATTGGTGTCCCTATATGCCCAGTTGATTTGAGGATTGGAAGGTGGAGACTGCAGGTCGCCTTTCCATACGATGCTCAGTCCGTCCTTTCCGTTCTTTCCGTCAATTCCGTCAATGGTCATTTGATACCACTGGCCGTCTTGATATACATACGACTTCTTGTCGGTCGTATTCTTGTACGCCCAACCGTTCTGAGGAGAGGAAGGGGCAGACGAGAAATCACCTTTCCATACAATACTCGTACCAGCCACACCTTCTGCGCCATCAATGCCATCAAATCCATATTTAGCCCAGAGAGCAGGTGTGCTGAAGTTACTCCATATGCCGTTTCTCTTCTTCCTCTCGCTTATCCATTCAAAAGGCAGGGATTCGGAAACGCCAATGGGGTCATCATGCCAGCCGGAAGGGATATAATCATCCGTCTGTGAGGTTGCCGGGGTGGAGGGGCGGTTTTCCTCCGTGGTATGGATAAACACTCTTTCGTAATCGGTACCGTCGCTTCCGTCCTTTCCGCTCTGGACAAGCAGGTCGTATTCCTCCGTATTTGATTCACCGGACAGAATATAGCCGTAAGTCCTTCCTCCGTCCTGCGTCTGGGTGATGCGCCTGCCGTCACTGGTCGTAGTAGTCCATAACGGTGGGTTGGAGGTATCTTTCTTTGAGCAGAATGAACTTCCCCCCATCGTGACAATGCTCAGCTTTGGTACAAACAGCCCGGTATACCATCTGCCGAGCGAAGACACGCTCTGACCGTCCTTTCCGTCCGTAACAAGAGGTATCGTCTCCACATCGACCTCCTTCCCGTCCACGTAGAATATGAACTTGATGCTCTTCTGGAAGCTTGATACCGGTACTCCGGCATTGTTCCCGATTGAGACTTCGGCTCCACCGTCAAGGGAGTATTTAAGTTCGCCCGTCCCGGTCTCGGCCGTGCCTCCGGAAACCGAAGACTTCAACCGTGTACACGATACGGAAGTTACATTGAGATTACCATTGGCATCCTTTATCACAGCGGACACGCTCGGGACAAGCCGGTACAGAACGGCATCGGCACCGCCCTTGACACCTGCCATGGTAAACGTGAGCTGCCCGGTGTAGGTTTTGCCATTGTAGGTGGCGGTCAACGCGACGGGTATCGGGTTCCTGCCGTCCAGAGCCACGCCCTGCTTGACACTGAAAGTTATCTCTCCGGTGGATACGTCGTGCGTCTCGGTGACGTTGGCGGGGAGCGTGCATGTTATGCCGGTGAGGGTCATCTTCTTGGTACCGTAGCTCATCCATACAACTGTGCTTATCAATGTGTCCTGGTAAACCTTACCGTCATTGGTAAGGGTGACGTTGTCCATCTGGTTGGTGAGGTCTGCGAACACTGCCGATTCTCCGGGGTCACCCTTGTCGCCCTTGGAGGCAATCTTCTGCCAGTCATTGTTCGTGCCCGGCTCAGCTGACGAACCGTTCTTGTTCATGCAGGCCCATGTGCTTCCGTCATGGGTCACGCTGTCGTAGTAGTCATATTTTCTGCCGGATTCCCAAACGCCCTCATAGCTCAAGTCCTTGGCTGGGGTGCCGTTGGGCTTCAGGCGTTCTATCGTGCCGGAGATGTACACATTCTTGCCGTAGAACGAATATCCGGAGAAGTCCATGCCGCCGATGGAAAGACCGTTGAGCTTTCCTACCTGCATCTCGATGTTCGTCTCCGGGTCTATCACCCAATTGTTGACATGGGTAATACGACGGGTGTAGTATCTGTTCTCGTATGTAATGTCCTGGCGGTCCTCGTCGGTGAAGTTACCGTATGCGAAGAAGTTCATGCCCGGCATCGGATGAACGGACGTACCAACCTGAAGCTCATACTCGAACTTCATGATTCCTGCCTCGTTCTCCAATATATTGGTCGGAGTAAAGTAGGATGTGGCGAAACCGGAATACTCAATGAAACCGTTTGCGCCAATCGTATCCTTGTCGGTGTTTCCCCCACCTATGTTATGGAAGATACCCCTGCATATGTCGCTCACATGAAGCGTACCGTATTGGCCTTCCAAAAGGTCAAGAGTGGCGATGCGGTTCTCTGTATCCACAGTCTTTATCGTTCCGTAGGCAAACGTATTGGCTTTGTCACCCGATATAATGTCTATGCAATTGAAGGTAATCTGAGGTACAATAAGCTCCTCACGGAATACAGCCTTGTCTGTCTCGATAACAACCTTGCCGTTCTCGTCCAGATAGATGGAGCCTCCGCTTCCTCCGATAATCCCAGAAGCGAAGTTCTTGCTTATCTGCAATCCTTTCTCCGCGGTCAGCTTGTCGCCAACTTCCAGCTTGAAGGGGGTGCGGTCGTGGGTGGTCTTGCTGAGGAATGATTGCAGAACACGCAAAGCCGAATACACATTTCTGTTTGTAGGGGATGTAGTGTCATTCGTTCCGATAACATATATGCCACTTCCACCTCCACCGGTGTATGTCTGTCCCTTCAAGGTAATATTCTCTATTTGCTCTTCCAGTTCCCCTATCCGAGAGTAGGACGCCGTTTCGCCTACCGTATATACCGGGCTGTCATACGGCTTATCAAGATTGCATTCGTATCCTATGATTCTGGACTGACGGTTTCCGCTTTCAAAGAATGCGGAATTGACTAAATTAACCTTATCTCCTACATCAAAATGCTTTGCATAATCCGGGTTCTGATTGCCTCCCTCATCCAGCCCATACATATAGTCCGACATCATTGTGCAGGAATATGTATTGGGGTCTATCCTGGACTTGGCAACGTACTCTTCAGCCTTATCCTTAAGCTCTTGTTCCGCGGCCGACACAAGCCCCAAATCCGCAATTTTGGAGCTGTCCCACCCATATAATATATAAGTATCCCCCTCTTTGGGTTTTAAGACATCATCAGGTAATTTGCGACCATAATCCTCATTAGCGACAATCCCCCAAAGCTGGGCTTTCGGATTCCATGAACCGTCCTCATTCTTTTCCGGGTCTCCCATCGGATTAAAAGTCACACCGAAATCCATACCGTTCAAAGAGCCGGACTGGAAGATTATATGCAATTCCTCACCCTCAAGAATGTAGTCCTTTGAAAATGTTATTCCGGTATCGGTAAATTGGTAGAAAGTTTCGGTGGTCTGAGTTCCATCCTCATTATTCACTGTGTCTGTATAGGTGATGACCTTTGATATATGACCGTCAGTACGAGGATATATATCGTCAAACACAACCACCTGCTCTACAGCTTCCTCAGTAGACATGTCAGGATATGCGTCTATGTACGGAGTTCCTTCGGGAAGCATGAGACGCTTTTGTACAACTCCATTAACCACGATGCTTTCATCCACTGGACGATAGTTTGACGGAATGTTACGGGTAGAGCCGAAAGCATAGATACGGGTAGCGTATGTACTCTTGCTCTCAGAGCTTGTCATCTCCACCACATTGTCCCCTATCTCAAAGTCAACCGGAGTGCCGTATTCACATCTTCCGAAGTTGATGGTCTTGTCAGTTACCCACCATTCGCAATCCCAGGTTTCTGCCATAGCAGAAAGGGCGTCTATCATATTAGTGTTGTCGTAACTTACAAGCTTCGCGGATTTCTCTACTGTAGGGGCTATGGAGAACTCAAAAGCCTCTCCCTTGTATGTATATCCCAAAGCGGCAAGATTACGCAGGAAAATGCCCATATGTACATCAAGAGTGGCGGTCAGGTTCCATGATGCCTCCTGCCCCCCTACTTCCGGGGTAAACTTGAATACCTTGTTCTTCCATTTCCAGTAATATGCGTCAAGTCGAAGCTCATAGTCATATGCGCCAGTAGCAGTGTTGTAAATAGGATTGTAAAGGCTTACAAGTTCGAACAGACCGAAACGTGAATCCTCCACATAATCACCCAGATGGAAGGTGATGGGAGAATTGACGCTGAAAACGAGTGTCATATAGTCTTCGCCCATCAGCGTATATTTCCGCTTGCTTCCCCCGTTGACAGAGGTTGAATATATTATGTCTCCTTTTACGTCCTTTATATCCATGAACACAAATTTCGGAGATAAAAAAAAGAAGCCCTAATTTTCAGGACTTCCAGAACGAACCTTTTATAAAAGGTTCGTTATTTCTTGTTTTAAGCACAGAAAATGCCTATTCCAATACAAGAATAATAATTTTTTGGGGCACCAATCCTTGCATGTTTATAACAAATATGTTATATTTGCACCGTAAACAAATGCTCTTTGATTCATGAAAACAACAGAGTTCTTGAAGAAGGCTGCAAAGATAGGCTGCCATTTTGTGAGCCACGGCAAAGAACACGATGTGTGGTACAGCCCTAAAACCGGGAAGTATTTCCGTGTGGGCAGGCATGGCTCTCAAGAAATAAAAGGCGGCACTCTGAACAGCATGATGAAAGATGCGGGTCTTAAATGACCCGCACATTTGTTTACCCTAAACTCTAAATAACAAGAAATATGAAAGTTACTGCCATTGTTGAAATGTGGGATGACAAGACAATCAGTGTTTATGTCCCCGAATTTGACGGTTTCAGTTTGAACGGTCAAGGCAAAAGCGTTGATGAAGCGAAACGTTCATTACATGAATGTATTGATGATTATGTCGCCATGCTTAAAGAGCAAGGCAATGAGGTGCCAGAAGCATTGAAGGATGTAGAGTTTGATTACAAGTATGATATAGCTTCATTCTTTGATAATTTCAAGTTTATAAGCGTATCTACTTTCGCGAAGTATGCAGGTATCAATCCGTCTTTGATGCGCCAGTACAAGCAACGCATAGCCTTTGCTTCCGAAGCCCAGAAAGCAAGAATAGAGGAAGCCATACATAGGGCAGGAAGGGAAATGCTGGCGGTGCAACTTTAAATTTGGCATTTGTTTACGCAAGCCCTCTTCGGAGGCAATATGAAGGCAGTGGAATTTAGTGTTCACTGCCTTTTTTAGCGTATAGATAGCTCTGTTCAGAACAATTCGGAATGACTTCCGAATACGCTTAAAGTCTCTTTTGAATTGGCTCGTCGGGTGCAGTTTCTTTTTCACCTTCGGCTATTATTACTTTCATCAATTCCTCCATCAAGCTTTCCACACTATCAAATGTTTCCTTATTCCTTGCCTCTCGTGCTTCTTTTATAGCCGCAACCGTTTCTCCATTCGGCTCTGAATAGACCGCGTCCATCAGAGTGCTTTCCACGAAGTTGTTCAGGCTTCTGTTCGCCTTCCTTGCATGTTCCTGCAAGACTTGTAACAAGTCCTCACGCAGACGGAACGAGGTTTGTTTTCTTACTACTGCTTCCATATTATCAATGTATTATATTGTATCACAAAGATAATGCAATGTACGACACAAACAAACTATTTTCCGATTTTTCTTTGTACAAAAATGCCCCGAACCATAGGAACGGGGCAAAAACAACTATGTTATTTCAATTTACCAATTATCGTTTTCATTTCCGACAATTCCATTTTTTACAGCTTCTTCAATTTTGTCCATTATAACATTAGAGTAAGCATGGGTCATAACAAGCGCTTTTGATGAAGTTTTTTTTGCCTTGTGCTGGTCTTTTTCCACAAAAGGGTAGCAACTATCAAGAGCCCATTTTTCGTTCATATTTGTGGGTATAGTTCCTCCTATTGCTCCCATAATACCACCGCCTGAAGACTTTATTACATCATAATATTGTACAGTGTAAGTAATGCGTATTTTTTTATCTTTTATATCTACCTTTATAATTGGACGAATACTAATATTATAAGCATTCATTCCTCCTGCATGACCAGCAATATCCGATATGTATCCTTCGGCTATTATTACTCCCGTGTCTTTATCATTTAATTTTATAACGGAATTTGCATCATTGAATGTAGAAGTAAACCAATAGTTTAATGTTACATACAACTGCTCTTTAGTCGATTCTCCGCACTCTATTATTTGGGTATAGGTTAGAGAATTATTCTTGTCAAGAGCAAGTTGAGAACCTAATGTTGCTGCTGCTTCAGTCCACTTATCTCCATATTTCTCTTTGGCATATTCTTCTAATTCTTCTGCCCTCATAACTTGGGCGTTCACCGATATACAACTCCATAAAACAATAATTACAAATAAAATCTTTTTCATAATCAATATAATTTTAAGTTTTATTTGCAAAATAACCTCAAATAAAGCATTCTGACAATATATTCTACTGAAATCTTCATAATTTATACTCCATCTAAATAACGCAAATCCTTTGCAGATTAACAAAATGTTCGTATATTTGCGGTGTTCAAACTAATTGCGGTACGAAGCCGCACAAATAGCGGCATTTTTTGTGCCCATACATATTAAGTGTATCTTAAAATATTAAAGATATAACTGCGCCGTGTCGGGAAGTGGAAACACTCTCGGAGCTTGCAATTAGGCTTGAACAACACGTAGCGCAGTTTTTTATTGTTCAAACTAATTGTTATGGCAGAATTAGTAATTCAAAGCAGTAATGGCAACGATGTTACCACTTCTTTAATCGTTGCACAGGTGTTCGGAAAGGAACACAAGAATGTGTTGAGAGATATTGAAAGCCTCTCATGTTCAGAAGATTTTAATCGGCTCAATTTTGAGCGCATCACTTACAAGGATGCAAGAAATCGGGAACAGACAGCTTACGAAATGACCAAAGACGGTTTCAGTTTCCTTGTCATGGGCTACACAGGCTCAAAAGCCGGAGAGTTCAAAGAAAGGTTCATCAATGAGTTCAACAGACGGGAAGCATTGCTAAAGGATGATGATTATATCCTTATGCGCTCCCAACAGATTTTGCAGAAACGAGTAGAGAACCTGCAAGCCGAGAACAAGCGTCTTGAACAACAGAACGCCTTGCAAGAAGAACAGCTACGCCAATCCGCACCAAAAGTCGAATACTGCGACAAAGTTCTTTCCTCCAAAGGCTATCTTACTATCAACATGATAGCGGCATGTTTAGGAATATCCGATATCAAGCTAAACAAATTCCTTTGCCAATGGGGAATACAGTACAAGGAAAGCGGAGTGTACTATCTCTATTCCAAGTATAGGGACAAAGGCTTTACCGTGCACAAACCTCATGCATACACTGATAGTCTTGGGAATATCAAGACCAAACAGCACATGTACTGGACGGAGGCAGGAAAGAAGTTCATAATTGAACTATACAGTCCCCGAGTAGCAGCCTAAGTATAATATTATCAGCAATTTGTTTATCCGAGTAACACTCGGACAGCCCAAACTATACCCAAAATTATGGTAGAACTAATAATAATATTCGTCAGCCTATACTTAGGATATAGACTGTTCAGAAAGCCGGGAGAAAGATTCTTCTACAACGATTAAAACACCTAATACGCAAATTTATGAAACTGATGATAAAAACCCCTTCCATGAAGGTATATACCCACAAGACCGTGGGAGGAAGCATTACCATATATCACCATGCAAACGGAGATATAGTGTTCGGAGCGAAAAACGCCAAAGTGTTGAACCGATTTGAAAGAACACGGGTGTACAAGAAATTATGTGAAAAGATTGCCACGTAAAGAAGCATGAGAGTGCGTTGAGGTTTCGACCAACGCTCATGTATGACGCCCCGGCAGCAATACGGTTGCCGGGTTCCCTTCACACGACAAAATGCGGCTTGCCCATTATGGGTAGGTCGCATTCATTTTAGGGAATAACAAACCTTTCCCAAAAGGTTCGTTATTGCTAATCCATTTTTTAGGTCGAAAATTTGCATATATGTAACTTCGCTAGAAAGAAACGAAATTGTCATTTACCTATAGCTGCCGGTAATGGAGTGAAGATATTGGGGAGTCTTGGATTGAATGTTGGCAGCTATATTAAGCATTCAAATTCAATACTCCTTTTTTATACTATCAGCGGATGGTATGGGACAGCAGGAGCGAGTAATGGCGTAACGGGGTTCGATTCCCCACCTGCTACAAATTCAGTCAAATTAAAATCCCCGAAAGCGGAAGTGACTGAGCCGCTGACGGGGATAACGTAGAACAATTGCAAATATAAGGATTATGACGCAATTAACAAAATCAAGTTCAAGCGAAGAAATAAAGATGTATTTCAACGCTATTTTAAAGTTACAATCAGCAAGTGAGGAATTCCCGGTAAATCTGGATGAGGTTTGGATGTTGGTATATAATCGAAGAGATTATGCCGTAGATGCTTTGAAGAAAGACTTTATTGAAAATGAAGATTTTATTTGCACTTCGGTAAAAACCGAAGTGGGTAGTAACAAGTTTGATTATTACTTAACAGTCTCATGTCTTGAATACTTTATCGTAAAAAAGATACGTTCAGTTTTTGAAGTGTATCGCAAAGTCTTTCACAAAACAGCCAAACAAATATCGACAGGAAAGGTAAAAGTCGGTCTTACTGCTAAAGTTCGTGCTTCTCTTGAGTGGGTGAAAGGTGTTAAAAGACTTTTGAACTTGAACGATTCTTCAACCCTTTTAATGCTCAAACAAGTTGCTGAACCGTTAGAACTTCCAGTTCCCGATTATACACCCTCTAAAGGTGTGCTTAAATCGGCTGGTGAACTGCTGAAAGAAAATAAGTGTGCAATTAGTGCACAGTTTTTCAATCAGAAGATGATAGAGAAAGGCTATATGGTAGAGCTTACCCGTCCATCAAGTAAGGGCGGTGTGAAGAAATTCAAGTCAATAATAGGTGATGGGCTGCATTTTGGCGAAAACCAAGTGAATCCGAAGAATCCTAAAAGCACGCAACCGCTTTATTATCAGGATAAGTTTATAGAATTACTGGGATTGTTACAATTGAAGCAAATAGCATAACTTTTTACACTTTTCGATTATGGGAATAGAAATGAGCCTAAATCAAGATAATATATCATTTGAAGATATGGCAATAAAATTGGGTATAACCCTTGATGAATTAGTCTCTTTTGCAATAAAAGATGGGTTGATAAATGAAGATGGGACTCCAACTGAAAGGGCTCTAAGAGAGGGGCTATTGACGATTGAATAGAAGCATAACAAATAATGCGCACCTCATTAGGTTGGGGTGCGCTTTGTATTAGCAACAATTATTTGATATGAAAATAAAAGGAGATATATCCGGGCTGGACGAGTTTGTGGAAGAAGTAAATCAAGAGCTTAACAAAGCATTGATTGACGCTTCTCACAAGTCTGTAGACCTTCAGAAAACAAGGAATATCAGTAGCAGGAAAACATACCAGAATCACACTTGGAACCTTAGAAATGCTCCCGGCTCTGCTGTTTATCGCGATGGCACCATTATAGATTTGTATGTGCCTGCAGATGGCTCACATGGAAAAGCTAAAGAGAAGACTGAAAATCTCCTTATTTACGGGAAACATCCCAAAGATGGTATTGTACTTGCTGATGGAATGGAATATGCCAGTTTTGTTCAGAGCAAAGGGTATGATGTGATGGATAGTGGCGAAATAAACTTAAAGAAAGAATTAGGAAACATTTTAAAAAAGAAATAATATGGCTGGATTAAAAGTTGAAGCAAATCTTGAGAATACGATTGAAAATATTGTAGCTCTAGGAGAAGAGATTGACAGATTAAAAAAATCTCTTATAGAGGTGGCAGGTGTCCCTAACAGCGACAAGGCTGTCAAGAAACTCGAAGCCCAACTCCAAAAGGCTATGAAAAGCCTTAGAGAATACCAAAGCAAGTATTCTCAGCTTAAAAAAGCGTATGACGATGTGATAGGCTCCGAAGAAACCATCAAAAAGGTACATGAGGAAACCAAGGGGTTGCAGTCTACCAATCAATGGATTGTCGCCAATACAAAAGCTGTAAAAGAAGCCGATGCTGAAATAAAAAAGCTAAAAAACAATTTCAAAGGGCTTACTGACGAGGAAAAGACTGGGGAAAAGGGGTATGGTATCCTACGACAAGTAGAATATCAAGTGGCTGTGCGAAAGAAAGAGGAAGAAGCTATCCGGAGAACCATAAAAGCACAGAAAGAGCAGATTATACAAAGCGAATCTGAAGAAGGCAGCATAACTTCCCTTCGCAAGCAGCTGAATCAACTTATTATCACGTATGACAATATCGGTAGAGCCAATCGCAATGGCGGAGTCGGGAAAGACCTTCTTACGCAAATAAAGGCAGTTCAAACAGAGCTTAATGCTGCAGAACAAGCCACGGGACGCTTTCAAAGGAATGTAGGTAACTATTCTTCCGCATTTAACGGTCTGGACATGTCAATACAACAGATTGCAAGAGAACTTCCGTCCGCTACAATGGGAATAAACATGTTCTTCCTTACAATAAGTAACAACTTGCCTATTTTCTTTGATGAAGTCCAGAAAGCGCGAAAAGAATATGCAGCGTATCTGGCAGAACTTAGTAAGGGGAATAAGGATATACAGAAGGTGGCTCCCGTATGGAAACAGTTGGCTGCAGGCATATTCTCATGGAATACAGCCTTGGTAGTCGGTATCACTTTACTTACCGCTTATGGAAAGGAGATATTCGACTATATAGGAGGGCTATTTAGCGCAAAGAGTGCTTTATTGGATTTATTGACAGCAGAGCAGGAAATGGCACTTGCTCGCAAAGAAGCTGTGAAGAGTACTGCCAAAGAACGGGTGGAACTGGATATATTGTATAATAAACTAAAAAATGTCTCCTTATCTGCCAAAGAGAGAACTGCGGCTATAAATGAGTGGTTGCACAAATATCCGCAGTATGCCAATATTCTTGAAAACGAAAAAGTGAATTTGGGAAATCTGGAATCGGCTTATAGAACATTAAGCAAGGAAATATATGCTAATGCGGTAGCACGAAACTATGCAGATAAAATGGCAGACTTGTCCGTGAAAAAGGAGAAGGAGGAAATGAAGCGGTTGGTCCAGAAAGCTACCTTGATGAAAGCAGAGGCGCAAGTGGAGCTTGCCGAAAAGGAGCAGGAAGCCGCCCTGCAGGCACGACGGCAGCGATTGTATGGTTCCGGGAATCGCGTATCCGTAGCCAACGATAATCTTTCAGCCGCTAATAAGAATCTGGAAAAGCAACAAAAAATATACGATGACATCGTCAAGAACGTTAAGACATACGACGATAATTTAGTGGCTATTTCCAACCACATAAATACACTTGACCTTTTCCCCCAACCCCAACAGGGAACATACGAATACTGGACGCAACAAAAGCAACGGGCAGAAAGCGTATTGAAAGAAATCAAATCTGATGTGAAAAGGACGCTGGATGATGCTTTTAAGAAAGGTGCAGACTTCTCTTCTTTGGAAGTGGATGAAGCCGTAATAGAGACTTATGTAAAAGCTGTAAATGAAATTAAGGAAGCTGAAAGAGAACTTAAGGCTTATGATTCCACTTCTAAGCAAGAAGATACGGATGAGAAACTAATAAAACAGCAAGAAGATATTCGTTCCAAGAATGAAAAAATTCTTTCTCTGGAAACGAAGTACGCCATTGAGCGCCAACGCCAGCAGCAGGACTTGGATAACCAATTGGAACAGTCGCGCATTGACAGCTTGCAGGATGGCTACGAGAAGGAGCAGGCGCAACGTGAACTGAACAACAAGAAGGAGATACAAGCCTTAGAGCGCCAGAAGGAGGACTATATACGTGCCTATATACAAGGTCAGAAGGAGATATTCGATGCCCAGGAGGAATTGAAAGCCAAACAGACAAAGGGATATGTGAAGAAGTCTTTCTCTTCATCTTCAATTTCCGTTGATACATCTATTTTTGATTCCATAATAGGAAATACGCGAAAACGACAATATAGTGACGAAATACGTGAGCAGGAGGCCTCATGGAATGAGTATCTTGTAAAATTCGGTAACTACCAGCAGAAAAGGAAAGCCATCATAGATAAATACGACCAAGCAATAAAGGAAGCGTCGAATGCTGGTGACGAGGGTATGCTTGAAGAGGAAAAACGGCAACAGCTTAATAACCTCGATGAACAGTACGGCAAGACAACCCGTGCAATGGCTGATTTGTTCGAGGATGCGAGCAACAAATCGGTTTCCGCTATTCAGTCCATCATTGATAAGTATGAAACACTTGTCAAGTACATGTCTGGTACAAAGGAAAGTGACGGAACGAATGTTACACTTGACGAATTGAAAGCACTCGGATTCACTGATAAGGACATTGAAAAGATAGAAAAAGGGGAAATATCCATCAAGGATGTTACAGACGCAATCAAAGGGTTAAAGGATGAACTTAAAGGAAAATCACCGTGGCAGGCTTTCGTCTCTGATTTGGATAAGGGTGTCAAAGCAATAAAGGATGCCGGAAACGATTCAAAAAAACTTGGTCAGGGCATTACCGACATAGGTAATTCTATCATTTCGTTCACTCCTGCATTGAATGAGTTCGGAACGGACATTGCAAACATATTTGGTATTGATGATTCAAAGATTACCGGAGCGATAGAAGCTTTGGGGGGGCTTGGACAAACAGCCGCCGGTGTCGGTCAGATTATGAGTGGTGACATTGTGGGTGGTGCCATGAGTGCGGTTTCTGGAATTTCCACTGTAGTATCTGCGTTAGACGGGATGTTCGGTGCTGATTATTCCCGTTACAACGAGATGGTCGAGGAATACAACAAGCTAAATGAGATATGGGATGAACTGATAGACAAGAAAAGGGAATATATTGATATGTCCTACGGCGTTGAAGCCGACAAGGTGGGGCAGGAAGCCATTGACCTCGTAGAAAAACAGATAGAGGCATACAGAACACTGGGAAAGGAACGGCTCAATTCCGGTGCGTCTGTCGGTTCCCATTCAATTGGTAAGCGCATGGCAAAGAACACCTCTTCAAGCGACTGGCAGGACATCGCCAACGCACTCGACATGTCAGTCAATGCCGCCAAAGAGTTTATCGGGACCGGAAGAATGACCGGACTATTTGACCTTACCGTTGAGCAATTGGAGAAACTCAAATCCGATGCTCCAACATTCTGGGCAGACATGGACGATGATGTACGGGAATATCTGGACAGTATCATTGAAGGGGAGGCCAAGATAGAGGAAATACAGAACCAGGTAAAAGAGCAGCTCACCCAAACAACCTTTGACAGTGTTTTTGACAGTTTCGTGGATACCCTTATGGATATGGACAGCTCCGCCAAAGACTTTGCTGAGGATTTCAGCGAGTATATGCAGCGCGCCATCCTTACTAACATGGTGGGGGAAAAGTTTTCCAAAGAGCTGCAGGACTGGTATGACTCCTTTGCAGAAGCAGGGAAAGACAAAGAGGGAATAACCAAAGGAGATATGGAGGAGCTTCGTAAACAGTACGAGGAAATAGTGGATGCTGCAGTTGCTGAACGTGACAAGCTGGCCGAGATATTCGGATGGACCGGAGAAGCCACCCAGCAGTCTGCAAGCAGTAAAGGATTCCAGTCCATGTCCCAAGACACCGGAGAGGAACTTAACGGACGTTTTACCGCCTTGCAAATTGCCGGTGAGGAGATAAAGAACCAGAATATAGCACAATCCCAATCCTTGAGCATTCTTAATACGAGAATTGACACCATATCTTCCACAAGTTCGAATATAAGAGACATCGCGAGTGAGACGCGTGACATAATAGCCAACTCTTATCTTGAGCTTGTGCAAATTTCAGAGAATACGGGAGCGATTGTGAAACCCGTACAGCAAATGCAGAAGGATATTGCGGAAGTGAAGAAAAATACATCAAAATTATAGGCTATGGAAGCGAAGTTATTAATTAACAACAAGGATGCTTATGTCACATGGGGCGTAAGAATGGATGACGGATTTCTAACAGCATTGTGCGCTCCCTGCACGATGAAAGAATATATAGAAAACGAAAGCCGTCTTGAACACGGGAAAAGAGTGGTGACAGACAATGCCAAAGTTGCTTCAAGAGAAGTGACCCTAGCATTTACAATAACCGGAACGTCACAATCCGATTATTTGTCAAAAAGGGAAGCCTTTTTCCAAGAACTTTATAAAGGAGCGGTATCAGTAAAGGTCCCTGCCAACAGCAATGATGTGTATCACTTGATATATCTTGGGAAAAGCATATCTTACGCACATAATAGAGCAAGGACCTCTGGTAAATGTGCCATGAAGTTTGACGAGCCAAACCCTTTAAATAGGACATAGCTTTTGTTTTTATCGGGAATTGATTAAATTTGCAGTCCCCGAAACAATAGAAGCAACATGAATCCTCTATGAAGGAGTGTAACCCGTAGTCAGTCGGGTTCCGGTATCTATGCCGGTGGGGACACTTCTTTATAGAGGATTCGCCATTTTTTTAATTAATACTATGAGAAAGAATTTAGCTATTGCAATATGCGGATTTTTCGCCATACTCTGCGTAGGTAGTGCTATTGGAATGTGTCATGTTAAGACAGAACCAATGAATATTGATTTGATGGCTTCATTGGTAGGTGTGTTATCGATATTGGTTACGGTGTTAATCGGATTTCAAATCGTTAATTATTTCTATGCCAAGGATTATCTTCTCAAAACCATCAACGAAAAGGTTGATGCGAAATTAGGAAAGATAACACATACAATCAAAGGGTATTCTTTGTACGCAAGAGACCAATTTTATTTTCATTCATTCTTTATCAATGCTTTTGACCTATATATGGAAGCCCTAAACGAAGTTATTATAGGCGGCGATACAGAATCTATAAATTACATTGCAAGCAAGGTGATTATGGTAATAGAAGAAATGGAAAAACGAAAGGAGTGCTACATCATGAAGATGTATAAATTGAAGTATATTAGAATTGCCGATAAGCTGAAAGGAAAAAACTCCGATAGGATATTAAAGTTCATCTTGAAAGCGGAGGGGGTCGATGGAGACGGAAGCTCCTTTATTTATCCTCCTCAGAGTTCTCAAACTCTGAAGGATAAGGGAAAATAAAAGTAGCCCCACTATCAACGAGGAGTTTGGATATAAGTCTGCATATTCCTATGAATAATGCGAATCCTCCAACTGTCAATAGTGTTATTAAAGCGATGTCAATAAAGTCTTTCATGTCAAGAAGTGTTAGTCCGTGTATCTACTTTTGTTATCTTTTTCTTTAGCATGTATCATCCATGCTACTATCAAAGATATGATAGAGCCGTGGATAATAGTACCAATCATTAGATAGACGATTGTTTGAATCATAACCTTTTCTTTTTCACAAAGATAGCGATTTTTTTCTTATTCTACACGAGTTGGGGAGAAAAGTATTATTACCTTTGCCGCAAAAATACCAAACCATGGCACAAGAAAGTAAATACTCATACGACGAGGAAAGCGTGAAAGCTATCGTCCATTGGGCTTTGACGGCCCCGCTTCCCAAGGAAGTGACATTAAGCGAATCGGAACACATCATCGATACGTCCATGTACGTCCACGCCAACATCTGCGACATCAACCAGCACTATCCGGACCCGTTCTACAATCCGGCGATTGACAGGCTGTACAGATTGAAAGAGGTTATGGAAAAATAGGAGGTTGTGTCAGAACACTGGCACGCCTCTATCAGTCATCAAATTTCCGGTTTTTGAACATATCGCTATCCGTGACTTCCTGCATCCTCTCACCGTAGCATACCCGTAGCTTATCCTTCTGCATTATCACAAGATTGCGATATGGTATTTTATTCACTACTTCATCGTAGGACAAGTGAAGTACATCCATGAACGTGGCAATTTGCCCCAGGAGACAATCATTACCTATAACTTCTGTTTTGCTGTCAGATTTACAATATTCCTGGCTAAATCCGACAGCCTGATAAAATTTTCCATAGAGACCAAAGAAAAGGCTATTCCCAACGCATTCAGGAGCTCCCCCTCATGCCCATGGCACAATTCATCCGCAATGCTTTCATCATCCATTATAAACCATGACAATGCCCTACCCACGCATTCCATATTGCTTAAGGATGCGATATATTCTCCCATAGTCTTTACCTCTTCGCCAATGTCAGACAAACACTTTGCGGCACCGGCTATTCTATGTATTGTAGGTGGGTATATCGTATATGCTTTTCCGTTTATCAGCACAGTTTTGAAATCCTCCCCAAGAATGGACTCATTAACAATCTTCCCAGCTTTCATAACCTAAAATGAATAAAGGTGGTGAGCCGATACCCACCACCATGATTTAAAGGGTTTCAGAAGAGACCAGTGTAACATTTTTATTGACTGTCTTCCCGGCATCGGAAACACTTGTATTAATTGTTCCCGATTGTGTAACATACCCCGTCTTAGACACTTCATAGCTTACGGTTTCCCCGACGTTCACCCGTTTGGACTTTACCGTATCGCCGTCCAGTTTAACGGTCGCATCAGAAGGGGTAGGTGTTACCATGACTGTGGTTCATACGGCATCAACCTTTGCGCCGTCAAACAGATAATCGCTCTTGACGCCCTCATTCTCATTTTCCATAGCAATCGCAGTAACGCCTAGACCGATGTTCTTCTCAGCCATAGTTCCCTTAGCAATCACAGCCGCATTGGTAAACACGACATAATTACCGGTCTTGGTCTGTCCTACAATAGCCTTGTTCACAATTCCGGGAGTATCCGATGCTGCCCAACCAGCGTCTGTATCAACCTTTTCACCTCCCTGCAGGTCCACCTTGTCATCAAAGGTGAATTCTCCCATAGTGAAAGTGATTGTTTTCGCCCCGTTCTGGGTCACATCACGATAATAGATTTTCCCGGTAAGCTCATTGATATAGTCAGTATAAGTAGGGTCGTCCTCCGTATACTGCCATGTATCCTGATGGGAATTCTTCACTTCTGTGGCTGTTCTTAGCCACGTTTTAAGAGTTGTTTTGGTAACAGCCTCAGTTATCACATCGCCATACCATATTTTCTTGATTCCAATAAACGGTTTCATATAATTTTCAATTAATGTTTAACACTTCAAATGATAATCTAACACTCACGTAACTACACTTCAGTCCTTCGTCCCTTTCTATACCAATGGAAGACTTGGATATAAAGTACCAGCTTCCGTCGTATTCATCTACAATTCCGTCTCTAATCCACAATTCAGCAAGCCGCTCGACCTCATTCAGCCTTACAGTATTGACCTCATGCAGATAGTCAGGTACGCAAATGTTTACATAAGCAAAGGCACTCTCCCAATAGGTGTCTGGGGATATTGGGGTAGAGATGACAATGACAATAGCCTCTTCTTCAAGTTCGGACTTTATAGGATTCCAGCTGTCATATATCTCCTTGATTCCAAAGTCTTTTACCCTTTCAAATAGTATTTTGTATATATCACTTGTTACTATCATATCCAATATTCTGAATAAGAGAAAAAGTTTGTACTTTTAGGTATATATACCTCACCCTCTCCCCTTACCTTATCACCATCCAAACAACGGATATAATCACCAGCTTTTATCATTGGATTCCTCTCGGAAACCACATGGTATAACGGGCGGTATATTTTACCATTCTCAGACTTGAATTCCCTGGTGGTATTGTCATCGCAGCGGCATCTTCCCACAGTCTTCCAGCTTTCACTCCCGGTCCCAGGAATGGGACGATTGTATTCATCCCTTTCTGGAGAAGTAAAAACCTTCAATTGTAATATATGCGGGTGAAAATACATTACCATATTTCTGATATATCCCTAATTACACTCAATCCGACCAGTTCGGCAGCATCACCATTCAGCTCAATGCCATATTTCCGAAGCATCAGTTTTATATGTGACTTTATGGCATCAGTCCCCCATGATGCAGAAAAGCCATTTTCATCTACCGATGTGGGATGCATAATGTTACCCTCAATAAAATTGTTGATGGAAACGCCAATTAGCCATTTGTCATCATCGGAAGCCTCTTTCCCTGCATCGAACCCGAAGTCAACCGCAAAGTCAGAGGCTCCCGCATCAGATATCACTCCGATATAGGAAAACCTCTGCTTTATGTAGTTTGCAATTGTCATTACTTCTCTACTGTCAATGAATATATGCCATTAATCTCAGTGATAATCGGTAAAGACAAAGACTGTGCCTTGGCAAACTCAACTCCATTGGAATTGTCTGTTTCACCCTTACCCCATTGGGAAACACGTATTCTTCCGTAATTGGAATAAGTGACACCCGGCTCTTGTCTTAATTCATTGTCTGCATACGCATTCTTGATAACTCCCAGCTTGCCTGCCGGAATAAACACCAAGTTTTTATCATTCCATGGAGAATATTCCGTCAATTTACCGTTATTTTGAATACGGGTAGTACGTCTGATAACCTCAAAGATAGGGAATCCGTTCTGACGCATGAATTCATTCAAATTAGACAGCAATAAGGGCGTGGAAGATTTATCTTGGCCAAAGATGACCAGTTTCATCTTCCTGTTCCGAAGAGTGTAGGACAATCGATTCTGAGAAATAAGTATTCTATCAAAAGTAACCTTATCCTGAGAAGCGTCCAAAATCATTTGAATATCTTCAAAACAATCCACAGTATCGCTATTATCCGTATTCCAATCTTTTGTCACACTGGCAATATTCTCCGCAGGCATTTTATGGTCAATCACACCACGAACGCCTCCTTCCGGGTTGTTGTTTTCATCAAAAGTAAACACCCCTTTGTTAGACAACGCGCCTAAGAAGATAATGTCAAGCTTTGACTGAACAGAGTTAACCACCTTTGTAACATTGTTCCACATCAAATTGATAAGCTGTTGCGTCTTCTGATTATCTGTAAGCATGCGGGAATCAAGAATCTGCAATACTTTACGATAATCCTCAATAGGCATGGAATAACTCATCTGATGTGTGAGGACTTTCTGCTTCAAAGTTTCAAGTCCTTCCGTACCCATAATAGGTTCCTTACCCTTTGAGTCCAAAGTCGCAGCAGCCACACTTAAGTTATACTGTCCAATCAGCTCCTCAAAGTTAAGTCCGATAGTCGGTATGTCCCAATCCAGAAATCTTTCATAAATATTCTGGTCAAACAATCTTTTGTGCAGCTCAGAAGCGGCATCAATACGAACCTGCACCTGCTTGGTGAGTTCGCCAAAAATCGAGCTATAAAATAATCCCGGCATAGTTTTATTGTCTTACATATTTAATACTCGGATTATTCTTCATGCACCATCCTCCCAGCAACCATTCATCAGGCATGGGATAGGCTACATCTTTTAGAATAATCACATCATAACCTGCAGAAACAGTCTGAAAACTCATATTGGTTTTATATTCATAATCCGTTTCCACAACAGCATTCGGTTCACTTCCCGCAACGACGGCAAACGCATCTTTTGTCGCACCAGTCAAGGCAGCTGCCAATGTCAGCACATCATAATCAGCATTCGAACTGTCTATCGCCGTAATAGCCTGCTTATTTTCTCCAATGGTCAGCTCTTCCCCCACCTGCACCAGACTGCCTTTAACAACTCTCGGAGCGGAAGTAGTTCCTCCCGACACGATTTTAACAGCCTTGCAAACGGTACATTCCATTTTTGAGAAATCCAAAGCAATGGGGGTCCCTTTTCTTATCAGAGTTCCTTCCGGGAACGTCTGCTTAAGCTTGAAATCCCCTGGAAGGACTTTACATTCACCTCTCCAGAATACGGGAAAGTTTCCCTTAATTGTTCCTTTTTCAAATACAATAGCCATAACTTATTATTATTAGTTAGCGTCCGGCAAACTTTCAGCCCATTCCCTGGCCATCTCTTTACCTTGGGATTCAGGAGTAGATAAGGAGAACGCCGAACCTTTATCCTCCAAACCTTTTGCCACCTCATTTTGTCTCACCTTGGATAAGTAGGAATCAATTGCCGACTCGTCCATATCCTCTGATATGGCAAATCCTTCATCGATTCTTCCTTGTGAGATTTTGAGTTCCTTGGCTTTTGACATGATTAAATTAGCCCTTGCCGCTTTCGCCTCCTTCACCTCATAGGAATTTAGCTTTTCTTGAAGGGGATTAAGCCTTGCCGCAATTGCATCATCAATCATTTTTTGGATATCCGGTTGCTTGCTATCGCCCCCTTCATCCGCTTTTGCTTCCTCTTTCTTTTCCCTCGCTTTATTGACGGCGTCTGTCACCCGTTTGTCAATGCCGCTTTGAAGAGACGAAAGGAATGCTTTTTGAGCAGCCACTATTGTGGCCAGGTTATCCTCAGTTACAAGACCGGTAGCTTCCAGAGCTTCGGAATGTCCCTGAAAGATGTCATCGCTTAACCCAAGATTTGAATAAGCTTGTTTTAAGGCTTGAAATATTTTCTCTTTCATACATAACTTGTTTTAATTCTGTATAAAATTATACATTGGTAATTATTGGGTAAAATTTTCTGGACTTCCAGAACGAACCTTTTATAAAAGGTTTGTTTTTAATTAGAATTCGGGGGATAATTCCCCTTCTTATCTTGATGTTTTTCTTGATTTTCACTCTTTATCCGTTCTATTTCCTCTTGGGGGTTGTCTGCCAGAGCAAGTATATTGACAGCCTGCTCCAGAGATATGATGCCATCATTATATGCTTTCCCTATAGAGGCCCATTTCTCTTGGACGTCTTCACTGAAAGGTTCTGAGAATTCATGTTCAACAACCATTTTTGAAAGCTTTTCACGCAAATGAATATGAGTGACATTCATCATTATAGATACAATCAAGTTCTTTTCTCTATCCACCAAAATATCATATATTTCCTTCAGATTGTCCCTCTTAATAAATCCGAGAGCCATAGCTCTCTTCAATGCTTCACCGGAAAGAGTACCCAACCCCTTCATATTCTCAAACGAAAAATCGGGAGTAAATGAGTCAAACAAGATAGAAGAGTTCAAATCCTCCTTCTCGCTTTCTTTCATGGAAGAATATTCTGGAGGAACCAGATAATCGACAGCACTGATTTCCTTATTGGTCAATTGTAGAACCTCCCCTACTGTTTCTGCCCCCCGCAATGACTCGATAACATCAGCAGTAGCTTTTAGTTTAGGGTCTGCAAAATAGTTATTTGTATCGGCCGCCTTCGAATCAATCATCTCTTCCCGTGAACATCTCCTCTCAGTGCCGGCCCATGCCTTTTCCTGACGATAATAGATAACATTTATTTTCCCGGTAGGATTAGACACGGGAACCACCTCCCATCCAATATCAGCCTTCCTACATCTAAAAATAAAAGACGGTGTCTGTAAATCAAAGTGTTCCACGGTCTTTCCCCCCTCCTTTATATAATAACCATAACCGAACGCGATTAAGTTCTCGTACTGGTCAAACAATGGGCGTAAGGTATAGCCTTTCGATTTTGATATTACAAGCCCTTTAACTGCAGGCTTCCCACCATCATTATATATATGGTATACTTTAGCACTCTCCGTCTCTGCCCCAGCAATGCGCTTAGCCTGCCGCATGGTAGTATTGAAACGGGTATCTTTTAGGAATTGGGTATATGCTTCAAATGCTTCATCCTTTCCTTCTTCACCGGTAGGAGTTTTCCATTTTATAGGATTTCCAAGCAGGAAAAAGAGTTCTACCTCATTGATATACCTTTGTCGGCAACGAGGCAGTTTTTCAACCTTATACGGCTCCTTTCCCTTACGCATTTTATCGGGTCGATTCATTACATCATGTGTAATAGGATTATATTCCTTTATGGCTTCCTCCACACACAAGTCACGATTCTGCATCATTGACTGGATGCGGCTTATATCCTTGTCGTGGACCAGCTGCATTAAATCACGCTCAACTCCCATGGAGTTTAAAACCTTGTTCCGTAGAACACCGAATATGGCTTCTATAAAATTCATATACCAACCGTTTAATAAAGTCCTAATTCTTCTTTACTATACTGTTTACCGACCAATATCTTACCCAACAGTTTCCCTATCGTCCAATAGCGTGATGCGTCAATCAAATGGTTGTATGCATCAATCGGGGTATTGATAAATTTGCCGTCTTTATTTTGCTCATAGACATAGTTCTTAAGCTCCCTTATAAAGTTTACCGACCTCCTGGTTACACACAGCTTATATTCCATCATCTTGAAAAGCCCTCCCATTACCGAACCCTTGTATTTATCTGCAGGGAATATAACAATTCCTGCATTTGAGATTTCCTGGATAAGTCTTGGGTCCGCACTGTCCGCATACACAAACAGTCCAATGGATTTCAATGCGCGAATTATCTCGCTTGTAAGCATGTGGGTCTGATAACATAATTCATCAAAGTACATCCGGTCATCCACAATGCCACACTTAACAATAGCAGTTGGGTCCGAACTGTAGCCAAAGTCCAATCCCACCGCCACATGCTTTGCATATGCCGGAAATTCGTCCACAATCTCGAATCCAGGGAAGACAAGGCCTTCTGCCATGGCCTGCATCCCCAATCCATAAACCGTCCACAACGCCTTGTTTTTATACTGGAGGGATTCTATCTCGTCGATGATGGTCTGCTCCAGAAAGGGGTTATCCTTATATGTGGATATGAAATGGAAAGTTCGTGGGTCCTTATTCAACTCGCATAGCCAATGTTCATCCGAAAATGAAGGATTGTAGTCTATTATTGAAAAACTTGTCGTACGCATGACTAGTTGTTGCCACTCCAGGAAAGAAATCTCATTTCCTTCATTACAGTAAAGAATGTCACGCTTTCTACCGCGTATTTTCTGCTCGTCATCAGTAGAAAAGAACTCACAGAAAGAACCATTAGGCAATGTATACACCATTTCGGACTTGTTCATGCACCGGTTATCCCATATCTGAAACTTGTCCTGCATTATTTCCTTGAAATCCCGGAATACGGACCCCTTAAGTGCCGGAAGCGTCTTTCTTACAACTGACAAAAATGTTCCAGGGCGTTGAATAATGTATGCCAAAAGATATATCAATATGTTGTATGTCTTGCTTGACCTGGAACTTCCTTGCGCCGACACGACCTTATACCCAGACCTTATAGCGTTATCCACCGTGGAATATATCTTAGTCGTCTGTATCAACATCTATCACGTCCTCCCTCTTGTCTATCACTTGGATAGTAATGGCATCATTCTTATTTAGTGATACATCCTCCTTTATCGGAGCATCCCATCCAAACATCTTTGACAATTTATCAATAGCATCTATCTTGTTGTACATTTTCAGCTCATATCCCTTGTCTGTGCTCTTTATGGAAAGTATAGCACGTTGTAAGCTTAACGGCAATGCCGTCACGTCTTTTACTACCACCGTGGTAAAGACACCGTTGTTCCTCGATTCTATGGCGTCAACGATATTGGCTCTTGCTATATCAGCCAATATACCAACCACTTCATCCTGGGTTATATCCGAGCGTCGCTGCATTTCAGCACGCAATTCTTTCAATCTTGCGGTAACCTTGCGGTTATTGAGCAAATCAAATGCCGTCCGGTTAATGGTCTCATCCTTCATCTTCTTACATGAGTAAGCACGACGATAAGCCTCAGAAGCATTGCCGCATTCAAGGTAATAATTACAAAAACTTTCTTGCTTTACTGTAAGCCCCATAATCGCTTTATATTTATTTCAAAGATACCCCATTGCAAATAAAACAGTAAATAAAAGAGAAGCCAATAACGAACATTTGGCAAAAGGTTTGTTATTTCATAAAAAAAGCCAGAGTTTCCTCTGGCCGAAATCACAAATTCATAATTACTTGATTAGACCTTTGACTTTTAAACGATTCATGATTTCTGTGTATACATGCCCTACATCCATACGAAATTCCTTGTATTGTCGATATAGAAACGTGATATCCGATATATTGTTTGACAAAGTGCATGGCTTCACATTGGGAAACAATTTCTCAAAAGCCATTCTTATTCCGTTCGGCATTCTTCCTCCAGCAAGTACACTAGGAGAAAAAAGGAAAAGAACTATATACATGAACTTCTTTCTCTGTATCACAGAATCCAGGTTTGGGGGAAAATCCATTTTTGATAAGATTTCCGCAAACCATTCATACATTTGCGGAATTATTTCTACATCCACCAGCATGGGGGTTGACAGTTCGTTCTCACGCTCTGATAACCTTGACTTTTGCTCCCTTATATATTTAAGTTCAGATATTGCAGAAAATTCCTTCACCATAACATAAGTATTTTAAAATAAATAGTATCTTTGCACTATGTCGTGTGAAGGAGTGGTGGAAAGTCGTGAGTCCGCTGCTCCTTATTTTTTTACTTGATAGGTCCTTGAACTAATCTACCCTTTGTCTCTTAACCCGTACTTCCTTATGTAAGTGCTTATGGTGGATGCCGCCACGCCCATCTCATAGGCAATGTCCTTGGACTTCATCCCGTCGTTTACCATCCTCCTCAGCTTGTCCATGTCCACAAGTCTTGATGCATGTCCTTTCACTTCGACAGCAGGGGCAAGACCCAACGTCTTGCGCTTTTTTGCGGCATATTCGGGAGTGCATTTGTCTTTGGTCACGTATATTACGGTACGGTGGTCTATGCGTAAGGGATATTCCCCCTTTTCCGTTTCTCTGTGCATCTCCGCGAGGCGTTCCACGTCCCCGTTGACCGTTGTGTCAATCTTCTTGTATTTGTCATCAATAGGGGCATGGAGCTTTTTCAGTCTGTCTACTTTTCTCATGATTTCAATATATTATTCCAATCTTGTGATACCATTTGTCCGCGTGGCTGAACCATCCGAGAATGAACGGTTTGCCGAAGAGGGTTACTTTGTATAGTTTACTCATGAATAATTCGGCTTTTGTTCCGGATTCTGGCTATGCCTGCTAAAACGTCCCTGCCAGCATTCAAGAGGAACACGTTGCATGAAGCTATAGCGCATACCCAATTCCTCCCATTCCTCGCAATACTTCTCCAATATAGCCGACATCTCGTCAAGCATACGGACATAGGCTTTATTGGCTTCAAGGCCACGCTCTATAATAGGGATTGCCTTCTTCCACTCTTCATCCGTAAGCAGATTGAGGGACAAGGAAACACGGACAGCGGCTATAATTTCATCTGTAGTCCAAAAGTCGTTGCCGTCCTTGACGAAATGATTTATTACTTCGTAGTCAAAGTCTTTTTTCAGCCTGCTCTTGAATGCCGCAATGTTATGCTCTCTGAAAGAACTGTATGTCGTGTAGATAAGCCTTTTTTCGTAATATTCTGTTTCCGGGTAGTCTTCAAGCCTTTTCCCTAATAATATTATCTCCATTATCATTCCTTATAATTAAATCAAGGTTATCAAACACATTACCAATCACCTCTAATTCATATACAAGAAGGTTGGTAAACCAAGAAAAAGGAGAATGGTTCCCATCGACATAGCAAGCCATAAATGCCATTGATTCATTGCTCCATTTCACTACTATGTTGAAAGCTCCATCTTTTGCATATACTCTTACAATGTCGTATTCATAGATTTCTTTCACGTTCTTATCACAAAAGCCGGTGAACTGCCCCAACGTCTCTACCTGTATGGGGATATCATTGGCTCCGTCTGTTATCACGTCCAAAAGATTGCCGCTCCATAATTCTTTCGTATAATAACCATACACCCATTCTCCTTTGAAAAAATCGTCATTGATGGCTTTTGCTCTGAATTTTATTTCACGTCCATTATTAATGTCTTTTCCCATTATTGTTATTCTTTAATTTGTTATACTCATCCTCAATACATTTATTGATTTTAGCGACTTCCTCGTACCGTTCCTCATTAATCATTCGATTTTGATGTTGGTAATGCGGATGTGATGGGGCATGAGGTCAGCGCGGACAAACATCTTATTTTTCCAACCGGGTGCGAATTTGGTTTTAGTATAAAATCCTATTCCGTCCTTATCATCAAGTGCGATTTCGGGATTCATCCCTAAACTTTCATAACTTTGCGCAATGGCAACAACTTCACCGACTTTGTATTTAGGAATATTCCAACCCGTAAAGTCTCCTTTGTCGTTTTTCCAACCAAAAGCATAATTTAATGGAGATACTATGTTCCCGTCATTATCGTAATCATTTGGTTCAAAAACGGGGAATACAATATCATAAGTTTCATTTGGTCTGTCATACTTGCAGACCCTTCTCGTCATAGTCTTCCGACCTTCCAACACAGCTTGGGTTAAGCTGTATTTATCATTAAACATTATTTTCTTAGCCATATCATATAAGTTTTAACGCTTCTTGTATTCCTGCTTCAAGTGCTTCTTCGTAGGTGTCCCACAGACCGCCATCATTAGTCCCCCTGGAATCATCATCTTCCTGCCACGTTCCGTTATCGGCTTTCACTATAGCATAGCCGTACCCTACAGCACTTCGGTATATTTCGATATGCAGGTTCTTGGTTTCACGAAGCCACCTTTGGGCAATAGATTGAGTTGGAGCAGAGATAGAGTAAACGTCTGTATTATAATTCTGGGCATCGTAGCTTTCATCTATCTCATACTCAGGACCACTACCTCCTTTATACACCAATTCATAAAAGCTATTAACATCTTCTTTAAATCCTGCCGCCTTTAGTAGCTTCGCTGTCTCTAATGTCACAAGTTCTTCGGTCATAATTGTATAAATAATCTAAATGTTAAAACAATAGTCGTAATGATAAAGATTAATGCGAAATGTTTCCATATTTTTACAGTAGCCTCTAAACCGTGCTTCTGTTTGTCAAACTCACTTAAGGCATAATTCAAAGCCTCGTCTTTCAACCCCTTAAGCTTGTCATTCAAAGCCTCGGTTATATCGTCTGCGATAATATGCTTCACCCTTTCTGACACGGATTCCGGATACCCTCTTTCTTCATAATTTATTTCATTCAACAAACTATGATGGAATATATAGGGTATTCCGTTTACTTCATAGGAGAGCTTGATACCGCTTTCTTTGATGTATTTCAAAAACTTTTCCTCGACAATCTCGTTTATCCTTTCTTGGTTAAATTCTGACTGCTTCTTTATCTCATTAAAATATTCCTCGTCAACAATTACACAGTTGTTTTCGAGTTTCATTACATGTGCTTTCATAATTATTCTCCTTTCAGTTTCTTAAAAAATTTCATCGGCGACACTAAGAAACCCGACGAAATGTCTTTGAAAATTTCACTATCATCATTCACTCCTAATGCAAGACAATACTCCTGCGGATTAACTTTTGCCAGTTCCTGGAGCTTCTTTTCCCGATTTACACCAGCATAAAGAATCCCAGTATATTCCAAAGTAATAGAGCCGTGCATATCTTTCAAATCTGATAGCTTTAATATTTCTCCTCTTGACATTATTCAATCTCCTTTCAGTTCATTAATTAAAGCATCAGCACAAGCAATAGCAAATCGGGCAATGCCTTTAGGTACTGTATGTTTCTCTCCCTTCTTGTAATCCGCTTCCGAACAAGCGTAGCGAACTTCTTCCTCGTCGCTTAATATTCCCTGCATTGCAGCTTTAGCCAGTTCATAACGCCTCTGTTCCCAGTCAATTACTAAATTCCCAACATTCAAAAAGTCAAGTTCGCATTCTCTGAAAACCATATTATCGCACACATATAGATTATCTCCGCTATGTTGCGCGTTGATATTTACTTTTGGGATTACATCTATCAGAACTCCGGTCGCTCTTACTCTTGCTTTCATAACTAATTAGTTTTAATATATCCTTTTTCAATACACCAGCACAGCATCTCGTAGGCTGCGTCAATCAATTGTCTTGATTTAAACTCCTCGTAGTAATCAAATTCATCTGACATTGAATAGCATACATACCATTCTTTGCAATCATAAATGGATATTCCCAGCCAATAAGTATCTGTACTTGTCTTTATTTCTTTCGGCAGCTTATCAAGAATATCCTGCAAAGTGTAAGCAGGGTATTCATGTTTCATGTTCGGCTGACTTACAAAAAGGCAAGGTTCTTCCTCTATTTCATCAGTTCCATTGATAATAGCATCGGCAGTAGGTAAATACTGCCAGTGCATACTTGCATTACCCGTATCAAATCCAAGCTCCTGCAAGTGCTTCATCTGTTCGACTGATAATACTTGTTTCATTTCTTTTCCTCCTCCGTTTTAATCTCTGTTACTTTACCACGACTGACAAATATATCTCCACCCAGCATGTAGCACATTAATATTGATTGATGACAAATACTATAAAGAGAGCAATCATCACAATAAGCCTCTGAATTAGTCTTCACCAGTTCATGCAGCACCCCATCTATTATTATTCCGTTCTTTACTTCCATAATCAAATACAATATTGAACAATTTTATGTTTCTTGCAAAATCTGATTGAATACCTTACTGCCTTCCGTATGTCTT
>ERZ779922.205-NODE-205-length-52804-cov-4.419951_pt1 | contig 52804 bp, 40 predicted proteins | sample MGYA00511544_ERZ779922 | MGnify/ENA primary metagenome ERZ779922 (study PRJEB29588, sample SAMEA2154516) | human gut metagenome | biome: human gut; feature: human-associated habitat; material: faeces | place: Denmark | collected 2008/2010 ... | reverse complement strand
GGTCTCCTGCACGGTAAGTGATCGGAGTGCCTTCTTGTAGCCCGAGTTCCCGGGCAGCCGTACCTGTCAGTCGCCCCTGTTCGGCGAAAGTAGGCCGGATGTCGGCTATCAGCGAAGGATCGATTCCGTAATATTGCATCAGGAAGTCGGCCGGGCGGTTGTTTCGGAAGTCCCAAAACATTCCTTCGGAGAGTCCCTCTATTGTCGTACATACTTCACCGCTCAGTTTCATGGCGATGTAATCTCCCGGCAACATGATTTTATCGATCTGTTCATAGATATCCGGTTCGTTTTCTTTCACCCATGCCAGTTTTGAAGCAGTAAAGTTTCCGGGAGAATTAAGCAAATGTGCCAGACAGAACTTCTCACCGATTGCCTCGAATGCCCTCTGCCCATAGGAGACCGCACGTGAATCGCACCAGATAATGGCTGGACGCAGTGTGCGTTGCCGTTTGTCCACACACACCAGACCGTGCATCTGATAAGAGATGCCGATGGCTTTGATGTCTTTGGCATCTACCCGTGATTCCGATAGAATGGATCGGGTGGAGAGTTTCAAGTTCTCCCACCAACTTTCCGGTTCTTGCTCTGCCCATCCGGGACGTATGGCAATGATGCCCGCCTCTGTTTTCGGAAAGAACGCAGAAGCGACACATTTACCTGTTTCTGCATCTACCAGGCTCGCCTTGACCGAAGAGCTGCCTATATCATAACCTAATAAAAACATGATACTGTTTATTAATTTATTTGTAGTTTAATATTAAATCCCGATTGGGGGTTATCGTCTTGTCTTATTATATATCTTCCTGTCGAACTTATAATAACGGGCTGCCCGATGGGCTACTCCGGTTTGTTTCTCTTCCAGCGGTACAACGTAGTCCATCAGAGCTATCTTTTTATGGAAGTTACGCACATCCACTGTTTTGTCATATACCAGTTCGAACAGGATTCGTAACTGAGATGCAGTGAACTTACGCGGCAACAAGTCGAATAGCATCGAAGGATTAAACTCTACGAATTGCCGGATATAAGTCAGCGCCTCTCTGATTATCAAGTTATGGTCGAAAGCCAATGTCTTTATGTCTTTCAACGCTACCCAACAGGCTTGAAATTCATCCAGATTCTTGTCCAGTGCCCGGTCTATCTTTACCATCGACAGATAAGCTATGGTGACTATGCGTTCCACTTTCGATTGCATAGCCCGTTCCAACCAATGTACATCTTTGGGATTGCTCGTCCGGTTTTTGGAACCGAATGCCTTAAATTGCATCAGGTTGACGTTTCGGATACCGGTCAGTTCGAATAAGACCCGCTGGGCTGCTTCGTCCAGGTCCTCATCCATATAGATCAGACTTCCGGGAAGTTTCATGTCACGATAAACTTTTCCGTTTTCCTCTCCTATCCGATTAATCAGCAGAACCTTGAGCTGTTCTCCGTCAAAACCGATCACTACACAGTCCACTGAGATGTGATTGTTTGCCAATGGGATTTGTTTGGGTATGTCATGCATAATATTGAGTCTTTGATTGCTGCAAATATAGAGATATTATCATGCGGTAAACAAATAAATAATATGCTATAAAGCATTGTTTTTCATATATATACATATCGTAAATTTTACACTAAGGAGTATTCATCTTATTGTATCGATAACAATATGTATTTCTACCCTCGGTGAACGATAGTAATTGTAGAAAGTACAGAAAGCCGGGGAGTCTTTATAATCAGTTCTTTCGGTCGTCGCATACCCTCAAGCGATACGAGGGACTTATTGTATTTTATAGGGTATGTCATTTTGTATCTTCTTTGTTTTTATCCTATCTTTGCCACCAAATTATTAAAAAAACTAAAATGAAAACTTATCCGGTCGTTCTTTCCATTGCCGGCTCCGACTGTTCGGGCGGGGCAGGCATTCAGGCAGATATAAAAACGATTTCTGCTTTGGGAGCATATGCGGCATCGGTAATTACTGCTGTTACCGTGCAGAATACAAGAGGAGTAAAAGCTGTGCATACAGTTCCCGCTGAGATAGTGCAGGGACAGATTGAAGCGGTTATGGAAGATTTGCGTCCGGATGCCCTGAAAATAGGTATGGTGAGTGAACCGGCGCTTGTGAAGATTATTGCCGGGTGCCTGCTAAAGTATCCTCATTGTCCGATAGTTTATGATCCCGTCATGGTTTCAACCAGTGGACGGAAGTTGATGGCAAAAGATGCAATACAGTTGATCAAAGAAGAACTTTTTCCACTTACAAGCCTGATCACTCCCAATCTGGATGAAACGGAGGTACTGACCGGAAAGAAAATCACAACAGCAGAAGAGATGAAAGAAGCTGCTAGGCAACTTTCAGAAGAGTATCATACAGCGGTATTGGTGAAAGGAGGACATCTGGAGGGAAACGAAATGCAGGATGTGTTGTTTACCGATGGGAACGCCTATATATATAAGGAGAAAAAGATAGAGAGCCGGAATTTGCATGGGACGGGATGCACCCTTTCTTCTTCGATCGCCACCTATCTGGCATTAGGACTTCCTATGGACCAGGCAGTTGGCAAGGCAAAGAGTTATGTAAGCAAAGCTATTGATGCCGGCAAGGAAATAATTATCGGACATGGCAACGGACCGTTATGTCACTTCTGGGGCCCTGAGAAAGCCCGGATATGGGACGATAATAAGGTAGAATAGGCTGAAAAACATATTGTCCATTGCACAATTTCACCAAATCTGTGCTATGATATTGCAAAAATATATAACTTTGCACCCGCAAATTAAATTAAAAAACAAAAATATGAAAGCATTTGTATTCCCCGGTCAAGGTGCCCAATTCGTAGGTATGGGTAAGGACCTGTATGAAACTTCAGCTTTAGCAAAAGAATTGTTTGAAAAAGCAAATGATATCCTGGGATATCGCATTACAGATATTATGTTCAACGGTACGGACGAAGATCTTCGTCAGACCAAGGTTACTCAGCCTGCTGTATTCCTTCACTCTGTTATTTCTGCACTTTGCATGGGTGATGACTTCAAACCTGAAATGACTGCCGGACACTCACTGGGTGAGTTTTCTGCATTGGTCGCTGCCGGCGCTCTGTCTTTTGAAGACGGCTTAAAATTGGTTTATGCACGTGCTATGGCTATGCAGAAAGCTTGTGAGGCAACTCCTTCTACAATGGCTGCTATTATAGCTTTACCGGATGAGAAAGTAGAAGAAATCTGTGCTTCTGTTACCGCTGAAGGAGAAGTTTGTGTACCTGCCAATTACAACTGTCCGGGACAGATTGTAATTTCCGGATCTGTACCGGGTATCGAAAAAGCTTGTGAACTGATGAAAGCAGCCGGAGCTAAGCGTGCGCTTCCGTTGAAAGTAGGCGGTGCATTCCATTCTCCTCTGATGGATCCTGCCAAAGTAGAATTGGAAGCTGCCATTAACGCGACTGAGTTCCACACACCGAAATGTCCGGTTTATCAGAATGTAGATGCCCTGCCCCATACAGACCCGCAGGAAATCAAGAAGAATCTGGTTGCTCAGTTGACTGCTTCTGTACGTTGGACACAGACCGTAAAAAATATGGTTGCCGATGGTGCTACCGACTTCACAGAATGTGGACCGGGTGCCGTATTGCAGGGATTGATCAAGAAGATCGACTCTACAGTTTCGGCTCACGGAATAGCATAAGTCTATTGATAGACCACTCTTAACACACAGCATCGGAATCTTTATGTAGGATTCCGGTGCTGTGTGTTTTTGTTTTAAGGTCATAAGTTACTCTCATCGTTCTATCTGTAAAGATCGCTCTGGACTGCAATGAAGGGACGCGGACAGTTTACAACTTTTTTGCCAACACTTTTGTTATAATTGGATAATAAACCTATTTTATCCAATGAAAGTACACGAATATCAGGCAAAGGAGATTTTCTCCACTTACGGAATACCTGTCGAGAGGCATGCTTTATGCCATACGGCAGATGGGGCTGTGGCTGCTTATCACCGAATGGGGGTAAACCGGGTAGCCATAAAAGCCCAAGTGCTGACCGGCGGGCGGGGAAAAGCCGGCGGAGTAAAGTTGGCCAATAATGATAGAGATGTCTACCAATACGCTCAAACTATTTTGGAGATGACTATAAAAGGTTATCCCGTCACCAAGATTCTTCTTAGTGAGGCTGTCAACATTGCAGCCGAATATTACATCAGTTTTACGATAGACCGTAATACGCGCTCTGTCACGCTGATTATGAGTGCGGCCGGTGGTATGGACATCGAGGAAGTAGCCCGCCAATCTCCGGAAAAGATAATACGTTGCAGCATTGATCCTCTAATCGGAGTTCCCGATTATCTGGCACATAAGTTTGCTTTCTCTCTCTTTGAACAAGCTGAGCAAGCTAACCAGATGGCAACTATTATTCAAGATCTTTACAAAGCATTTATTGAAAAAGATGCTTCACTTGCTGAAATTAATCCATTGGTACTTACCCCTGTTGGGACATTATTGGCTATTGATGCCAAAATGGTTTTTGATGATAATGCACTTTATCGTCATCCGGACTTACAGAAGTTATCAGAGCCCACAGAAGATGAGAAGTTGGAAGCGATTGCCAAAGAAAGAGGATTCAGCTATGTGCGCATGGACGGCGAGATAGGCTGTATGGTTAATGGAGCCGGTCTGGCTATGACAACTATGGATATGATCAAGCTTTATGGAGGAAATCCGGCTAATTTCCTTGATATTGGCGGTAGTTCAAATCCTGTCAAGGTGATAGAAGCTATGAGATTATTGCTGGATGACAAAAAAGTCAAAGTAGTCTTTATCAATATTTTCGGAGGTATCACCCGATGTGACGATGTAGCCATCGGACTCTTACAGGCGTTTGAGCAGATACAAACGGATATTCCTATTATTGTGCGGCTTACAGGCACTAATGGAAATATGGGACGTGAATTATTGCGTAAGAATAACCGTTTTCAAGTGGCCCAGACAATGGAAGAAGCTACTAAAATGGCTATAAAATCATTAAAGAAAGAATCGATATGAGCATACTTATTGATAAATCTACCCGACTTTTGGTGCAGGGTATCACAGGCAGGGATGGACTTTTTCATGCCAAAAAGATGGCTGAATACGGAACAAATGTGGTGGGCGGAACATCACCCGGCAAAGGAGGAACAATGATAGACGATACCTTTCCGGTATTCAACACCATGCATGAGGCTGTTCGCCGAACGCAAGCCAATACATCTGTTATTTTCGTACCGGCACGCTTTGCTGCCGATGCTATTATGGAGGCTGCCGATGCCGGTATCCGACTGATAATTTGTATCACAGAAGGAATTCCTACATTGGATGTAATAAAGGCCTACCGATTTGTCGAACTGAAGGGAGCTAAACTCATTGGGCCGAATTGCCCCGGCCTGATCTCTCCCGGAGAAAGTCTGGTAGGTATTCTTCCGGGGCAAGTGTTCACTCCGGGCAATATAGGAGTAATCAGCCGTAGCGGTACGTTGACCTATGAAATCGTATCACATCTGACTGCTAAAGGTATGGGACAGTCCACTGCCATTGGTATGGGAGGTGATCCGGTTGTCGGACTTTATTTTCGTGATCTTTTGGGAATGTTACAAAATGATCCGCAAACTGATGCTATTGTGATGATTGGTGAGATTGGGGGTAACGCAGAAGAGTTGGCCGCAACATACATTCGTGAACATGTGACTAAACCTGTGGTGGCATTTATTGCAGGGAGATCTGCCCCGCCGGGTAAACAGATGGGACATGCCGGAGCTATTATATCCGGAAGTTCCGGTTCTGCAACCGAAAAGATTTCAGCATTGGAAGCTACAGGAATCAGAGTTGCCGGTGAACCCTCGGAAATACCGGATTTACTGAAAGGCAGTTTCTAAACAATTCTTTTTTTAATTTATCAAACTACAAATTAAAAGTTATGAGTAGACGTAGACAATTAGAGCATGAAGTGTCTTTAGCTCAGGAAAGAATAAAAAAAGCTCCCAAAGATACTCCTAAAGAAATTTTGAAGACGTGGGAACAAGAGTTAGTCGACTTGGAATTAGAACTCAATAATCTGGTTGACGACGAAGAAGACAACAATGAATGAATCACTTCTCTTTAATCACAGAAAAGCCCGTACATAAAAACTGTACGGGCTTTTTCAAAGGAAATAGAATATTCTCCCGGCTACCTTCGGGAATGGCTACGCATAAAGGGTATACGGCTCCCTCAATTTATCAGTTGTGTAACATTTATAATAAGACGGAATTGGAGGTACTTTGTTCCGCTTCGGCTCATGTTTTAACTGTTTATTTTCATATTTACCTAATTATCCAATGATTTTCTTGTGAGATGTAATAGAATTACTCTATAATTTTTGATGTACATCAAAAACAAATAGTACAAAATGGCATTTTTATCCTATGTCAATTCAATCATCATATATCTCCCTTACATTTGTCATGTTTTCAAGGTATAACATAAAAAGTAGAGATTATGAAATGGGTAAAAAGATTGTTCGATAGAATCGGTAGTTCCGATTCTATGATTTGGGGCTATGTAATGCTCCATGAGTAAAGGATTATAAAACAGGATTTGATTGAAAAAAACGTTTGAAAAAGGAGGCTGGAATCATTCAGGCTCCTTTTTTAATACCGGAAAGATTTCAGCCAAAACGTATCCGGACTTTTAGAAATGCTATTTCTTTTAAATATCATTTTATATTTCATAGATTATCGTCTGAGACCTATTTTCTACGAAGGGGGCACGACTTCAGATTGAATGACATCTGGTTGATGAATCAAATAGTATTTTCTTCATTTTACTATTGCATTTCATTGGTTTGCTTCGACCTTTCTTTAAGTCTTTTCGGGATAAGGCTGTAGGATAAAAGCCCAAATTCGTACCTGAACTAAAAAATGTAAAACCATGATAAAAATACGTTTTAAAAACTTCGTAGTTAAATATTTTTTTGTATATTAGGGACATAACCAAATGATATAAAATGGAATTAGAGACAATTGGAGAAAACGCCGGCAAAGTATGGCGCACCCTGAATGAAATGAGGGGAGAAATATCTATTCAGGAACTTAGTCGGAAAATTAACCTCAGCGCCGAAGACGTTGCACTTGCGGTAGGTTGGTTAGCCAGAGAAAATAATATTTTTATTCAGAGACACAACTACCTGTTATACGTCAGTCATGATGCTTTCTGATTTTATCTCAAGAAGATTGACTGTCTGGGTCTAAAAAACATAATGGGGCGTATTGCTTGACAATACGCCCCATTATGTTTTTATGATTTGGAACAAGTCTGTGCACCGGTTTTCATTAAGAGCCTATCGGTAAGAAAATAGGCTAACTCTACCATCATGATACCGATAATGGCCCCTGCCAAAACGTCGCTCAGCCAATGGCGATTATTCAACTGCCTTGTGAATCCGGTGACAACTGCCGGCAAGAAGGTAGCAATACCCGCTAGGGGGGTCTTGAAACCATATTCTTTATACAGTAGTGTGGCAGCCGGAAAAGCCGTAGCTGTATGCCCCGAAGGGAATGAAAGGAAATCGGAACCGTCGGGACGAAGAACCCCCGCCAGTGATTTCATTGTAAGCACTATGGTCCCCATTAATATATAAGAAAATGCAGTAGAGACGAGCATTCGTTTCCAGTTACTACGGCTCTTTACTCCTGTAAGTTTTAACACGAACATAGCAACAATCGGGAGGTATGGCAAAAAATCATCATACCGATATGCAAAAGTAGAAGCATGCATATTACGTAAATGATAGATATATTGATCAGCACTTGTCAATAACCCGGCCCGCAGGGCACAAACTAAAAAGATACAGGCAAACAACCAAAACATTAATTTACGTGGACTCATATTGTTCTATTATAGGTGTATTGTTATGCCTACAAAGATAATTTTTTTGATGCAGAAGACATTAGGCAGAATTCATATGAAAATATTATTTGTCTTATTATAACATTCATATGAATATATGGGGATGAAACAACATAATGCACATCACATTTTACAATAAATCGAGGCGGGTATCATTTTCAGAAGTAATGCTACGTATTTCCATCTCTTCGAAACATACGCAACTTTTCTTCTTCGAAGGATGGCGCGATAAATCTGTTGTACAGCTTTATCCAACGGAGTAATCCAAAACAACCCCTCTCCTTTTGCCATTGCCGTATCGACAAATCCGGGACGTACATCAGTGATATAAATAGGATAAGGTAGCTTGGCTGTTTTTTTTTCTTAATCCTTCGGTATAGTTGATTTGATAGGCTTTCGAGGCATTGTATGCCGGGGCTATTCCTTCACCGCGCATTCCGCCTACAGATGAAATTACAATCAAATGCCCCCATTCTTGCTTCTGAAAAAAGTGAAAAGCCCAATCCACTACATTGGTAAATCCTATTACATTGGTTAAAAGAGTCGGTTTCTCTAGAAGATAATCAAGTTCAGGATTTAGCTCCCCTATTCCCGAACAGAATATAAGTATATCCATACCTCCCACTCTGTTCACAAGATTGCTCAGTTGTCGGACTGTATCGGTATCTTTGGTAACATCGGAAACACTATAAAAACAATTTTTATTTTGAGAACAGATCTCTTGTAGTTTATCTTCTCTACGCCCCGTAATACCAACTGTATTTCCTTCCCGGAGAAAGCGCTCTGCTAATCCTTTACCGATTCCGGAAGTAGCTCCTATAATAATAACTTTTTTCATTTTTATATTTTTTAAAGTTTGCACAAAGGTATTGGGTTCGGAACACATGGATCTTGACTGAAATCAAGATTTTACTTTTGTACTAATTTTCTTCGAAGACGACTCAGTGTTTCCGGACAGATCATCAGATAGGATGCCAATTCTTTTAGCGAGATCAAGTTCAACAATTCGGGACAGCGCTTTAAGATTGCCGTATAGCGTTCTTCAGGAGTCATACTATATAAAGAGATCATCCGCTCATATACTTCCCAAAGCAATATCTCAGCTATTTGCCTACCTAACTTTTGATTTGCTTCATTTTGACTGTAAAACTCCTCCAATTGGCTGTTAGTGATTACATAAACCGAACAATTACAAATAGCTTGTATATCGACATTAGAATTGTCTCCCAGACGAAAAGCAGGATAATTTCCCACAAAAGAGTGATCAAACGTATAACCGACAATCTTACTTCCTCCACGGCTGTCGGTACAACAATAACGAAAGGAGCCTTCCGTCACGTAGCCTACCATTTTGCAAGATTCATTTTGACAGCTAAAAAACTCTCCCTTTTTATAATCTGTCAACTGTCCATTTTGAAATATAAATTCTGTGACAGGTTGAAAGTCAACCTTTGACATATATCTATTAAAACCTTTCACTTCTTCATCCATGACATAATTTCATTTTGAAGTGCGAATATAAATAATGCGGATTGAAATATAACATTCAATCCGCATTAAAATGAGTTTCTTTAATTTATCCACAATGGAAGAATTTGCTCACCAGTGCCAGCATCTCTTCCGGTTTGTCCTGTATATCTTTGCGTAGAGTGGCATCATTATAGCTTCGTAATCGACTGATAATACCATCGATCATAGCAGGACTGAATACATTGTACTGTTCAAATACAGTACGCTGTTTCTGTAAACAATCTGCAGATGCTGCACAGCTATCGGGAAGTTGGGCTAAAGCTTTCAACTTGTCTGCATTTTCTTTCTGATGGATATTTACATTAACGTACGTTTGCTCTGCAATAGCCAAAGCGTTCTCTATCTCAAACCCATGCCGACAAGCTACTGCAAGACCTGCCAATAATTGATAAAGATCGGCTGAGCCATCCGGTGAACGCATCTCTACGGTCTGTTTCTGAGTAGTATCATAGTTACTGTCCGATTCCAAAGGATTGGCTAGTGCACACATATCCGTTTGTGCGGACCATCCTAACGGAACACGTACCAATACTGAACGGTTTCGGTCACCCCAACAAACATTGGTAGGTGCTTCCTGATGGGGTACAAGACGGAAATATGAAGTAGGATTGGTATTGCCGAAAGCCGTAATGGAAGGAGCAAGTTGCATCATACCGGCAATGGCTTTACGAGCGGTATCCGAGAGAACACCATCTTTCAGCATCTGGTTTTGTCCGTCTTTCATCATTCGCATATGAATGTGTAGCCCTGACCCGGCTTTACCTACTGTAATTTTGGGAGCAAAAGTAATATCATATCCATATTGGTAAGCTAAATTACGGATAACCCATTTGGCAATCATTAATTGATCGGCCGCATTTTCGGCATTGACGGGTAAAAATTCTATTTCGTTTTGCTCATAAACTTTGCCGTCAAGCATAAAATTGCCTACTTCCGAGTGTCCGTACTTTATTTGTCCACCTGTTTGGGCTATATAAGACATACATTGTGTACGGAAATCATTGAATTTTGCATAAGGTCCCGACTCGTGATATCCACGCTGATCGGTAGCCGGAAATAGACCGTCATCCTCGGAAATTACATAATATTCCAATTCTCCCATAGCCTGAAATTCCATACCTGTTACATCTGTAAATGCTTTGCAAGCCTTATGCAAAGTATATTCGGGAGAGCTTTCCAAAGGTTCCCCATCTTTATTAAAGAAGGAGCAAAGCATCACGAGTGTAGGTATTTCTGCAAACGGATCGACGAATGCAGTGCGAAAACGTGGTATTACATACAGATCGCTACTTCCGGCTTCTATGAAAGGAAACAGACTCGACCCATCTACCCGTTCACCACAAGTCAGGATGGCATCCAGATAGGAAGCATTGTTTATCACAAAATTCAGAGTTTTTAGCCGTCCGTCCGCAGCAGGATACATAAAATTGACCATGCGGATTTCATTCTGTTGGATATAGTTAATGATGTCTGCTTTTGTAAACTCAGCAGCAGGCTTTTGCAGAAAAGTCACCAAACGGTTGGGACTCATTAATAATTCTTGGTTCATCATACGTTGGTTGTTGTTTCATTATTGGGGTTAACATATTATTTTGAGAACCAAAGATACACAAAAAGTCAGCAAACCAAGATTTATTGCCGTAAAAAATAATAATTCTCTCTTCGGTTAATAGTGATTCGGGTATTCCTTATTTAAAGTTGTTTCTATACTGCTAACTTCTTTCGTTTTTTATACCTTTGCAGCCGGTTTTAAATAAGGTATAGATTATATGGTACAAAGTCAGACTCAGCCGGTTCGTAGAATTGCATTTCCTATATTAATTGCATTAAGTGTATCTCACTGTTTAAATGATCTTTTGCAATCTGTCATTTCGGCTGTATATCCTCTTTTTAAAGAAGATCTTTCGTTAAGTTTCGCTCAGATTGGATTGATAACCCTAGTTTACCAGATGTCTGCTTCTGTATTTCAACCACTGACCGGCCTTATTTTTGATAAACGTCCTATAGCTTGGTCGCTTCCTATCGGAATGAGTTTCACTTTGATAGGTATGCTGAATCTGGCTTTTGCATCCAATCTGAATTGGCTGCTTGCTTCTGTCTTTATCATTGGAATAGGTTCGTCTGTTCTCCATCCGGAAGCATCCCGTATCACCTTTTTGGCTTCGGGAGGGAAACGGGGATTGGCACAATCACTTTTTCAGGTAGGTGGAAATCTGGGGGGATCGTTAGGCCCTTTATTAGTCGCATTATTAGTGGCTCCTTATGGCAGGCATCATATTGCACTATTTGCTATCCTTGCTTTGGCGGCTATTTGTGTAATGTTTCCTATTTGCCGCTGGTACCGTTCTTATCTGAACCATCTTAAAAAACGTCCGATCCATGCAAAAGCATATATCGAGCGCCCGCTTCCTCCTCAAAAGACTGTATTTGCTATCACGATACTGATGATTCTTATATTCTCTAAATATATTTATATGGCAAGTCTGAACAGCTATTATACATTTTATCTGATCCATAAGTTTAATGTAAGCATTCAGCAGTCGCAACTCTTTTTATTTGTATTTCTGGTAGCCACTGCCATTGGTACATTGATGGGAGGCCCCATTGGAGACAAGATAGGCCGTAAATATGTTATTTGGGGGTCGATCCTGGGAACAGCTCCTTTTAGTTTATTGATGCCACATGCCGGACTCGTATGGACTATAATTCTTAGTTTCTGTGTCGGCTTAATGCTTTCGTCTGCTTTTCCAGCTATTCTGTTATATGCACAAGAGCTGCTTCCCAACAAGTTAGGACTGATTTCCGGACTTTTTTTCGGTTTTGCATTTGGAGTGGCAGGCATTGCATCTGCTGTTCTTGGCAATATGGCCGATAAGTTTGGGATTGATGCTGTATATAATGTTTGTGCATTTATGCCGTTGTTAGGATTGGTGACCTGGTTTTTACCGGATCTGAAGAAAGTGAGAAGTGAAAAACAAGAATAATCAGGAAAGAGACGAAGTTTGTTTTTTATTTTGGACTTTGTAAAATCCGGAATCACTTTTCCGGATTTTATCCTTATTTTATGCTATTTTCTACCAGTTTTTTCCTTATATCAATTCTCCCTTTCATTTATTTTACTAATTTCGTGGCGAACATATATGAATCAAGTAAATGAAAATGGAAAATAGTGTATTAACCGGAAAACCTTATAACATCGGATATGCCTTGAGCGGAGGCTTTATTAAAGGCTTTGCCCATTTGGGAGTTATTCAGGCTTTATTGGAACATGATATTAAACCGGATATTATCTCAGGAGTCAGTGCCGGGGCTTTGGCCGGAGTATTTTATGCCGATGGCAACGAACCCTATAGGGTTTTGGACTACTTTTCCGGACATAAATTTCAGGACTTGACAAAACTTGTAATTCCTAAAGTAGGCTTATTTGCTTTGGGAGAGTTTATTGACTTTTTGAAGTCAAATCTTAAAGCTCAGAAGCTGGAGGATTTAAAACTTCCTCTTATCATTACTGCCACTGATCTGGATCATGGTCGCAGCATGCATTTTCATAAAGGGAATATAGCTGAACGGGTAGCTGCTTCATGCTGTATGCCGGTGTTATTTACACCTGTAAAAATAGGAAATACACATTATGTGGACGGAGGACTTCTGATGAATTTACCTGTATCTACCATCCGAAATGAATGTGAAAAAGTGGTAGCAGTGAATGTCAGCCCGTTGATGGCAGAAAAATATAAAATGAACATCGTTAGCATTGCCATGCGTTCTTATCATTTTATGTTTCGTGCCAATACGTTTCCGGAGCGAGACAATTGCGATTTACTAATTGAACCCTACAACCTAGAGGGTTATAGCAATACTGAACTTGAAAAGGCCGAAGAGATTTTTGAACAAGGCTATAACACTGCTTCTGAGGTTCTGGACCAACTAATTGAAGAGAAAGGAAAGATATGGAAATAATAAAAACCGGATTGGCTGCTTTTGGTATGTCGGGACAGGTGTTTCACGCTCCATTTATCAGCACGAATCCTCATTTTGAACTTTACAAAATAGTAGAGCGTAGTAAGGAACTCTCTAAAGAACGATATCCGCAAGCATCAATAGTACGTAGTTTTAAGGAGTTGACAGAAGATCCTGAAATAGATCTTATAGTCGTTAACACTCCGGACAATACACATTATGAATATGCCGGAATGGCTCTTGAAGCCGGGAAAAATGTAGTAGTTGAGAAACCGTTTACTTCTACCACCAAACAGGGTGAAGAATTAATAGCTTTGGCTAAGAAAAAAGGTTTGATGCTAAGTGTATATCAGAATCGCAGATGGGATGCAGATTTCTTAACGGTACGTGATATTCTTGCCAAATCCTTATTAGGACGTTTGGTAGAATATGAATCTACATTTGCTCGTTATCGTAATTTTATAAAGCCTAATACTTGGAAAGAGACCGGAGAGTCCGGTGGTGGATTAACCTATAATTTGGGTTCACATCTGATCGATCAGGCTATTCAGCTTTTTGGGATGCCTGAAGCTGTTTTTGCAGATTTGGGTATCCTGCGTGAAGGAGGAAAAGTTGATGATTATTTTATAATTCATCTGTTACATCCTTCGTTGGCACCAAATGTGAAAATCACCTTGAAAGCAAGTTACCTGATGCGAGAAGCCGAACCACGTTTTGCCTTACATGGAACACTAGGTTCGTATGTTAAATATGGAGTCGATAAACAGGAAGCTGCTCTATTAGCTGGTGAAATACCTGAACGTCCGAATTGGGGAGAAGAATCAGAGCAGGAATGGGGATTATTACATACAGAAATAGATGGAAAAGAAATCTGCCGAAAATATCCGGGCATAGCCGGAAATTATGGTGGCTTTTATCAGAATATTTATGAACATTTACGTTTAGGACAACCATTGGAAACACATGCACAAGATATTTTGAATGTGATACGAATAATCGAAGCGGCTTATCAAAGCCATCGAGAAAATAAAATTGTCAATCTTAAATAGCATATATAAAATGAAGAACGAAAACAAAATGATTATTTATCAAGTGTTTACACGCTTGTTTGGTAATAATAATAATCACTGTATCTACAATGGAGATATTTCACAAAACGGTTGTGGAAAAATGGCTGATTTTACTGCTAAAGCTTTGGGAGAAATAAAAAAACTGGGAGCAACACATATTTGGTACACGGGTATTATCGAACATGCCAGCCAAACTGATTATAGAAGATACAACATCCGCCCGGATCATCCGGCTATTGTAAAAGGTAAAGCGGGATCTCCATACGCCATTAAAGATTATTATGATGTAGATCCGGATCTGGCTACTGATGTCCCTGGAAGAATGAAAGAATTCGAAAATCTAGTAAGCCGTACACACAGAGCAGGATTAAAAGTAATAATTGATTTTGTTCCGAACCATGTAGCGCGTCAATACCATTCGGATGCACAACCTGACGGCACCACTCAGCTGGGAGCCAATGATGATCCTAACTACTCTTTTAGTCCGTACAATAATTTCTACTATATTCCGCAATCGGAATTGCATGGACAGTTTGATATGACGGGAAATGCCTTGGAACCCTATCATGAATTTCCTGCCAAAGCAACCGGAAATAACCGTTTTGATGCTTACCCTAACATTAATGACTGGTATGAAACCGTAAAGTTAAATTATGGTGTGGATTATCAGAATGGTGGAACTTGCCATTTCTCCCCTATTCCGGATACTTGGACTAAAATGTTGGATATCCTCCTTTTTTGGTCCTCTAAAAATATTGATGGTTTCCGTTGTGACATGGCCGAAATGGTTCCGGTAGAATTTTGGGAATGGGCTATCCCTCAAGTGAAACAGGAGTATCCGAATATTATATTTATTGCTGAAGTATACAATCCGCACGAATATAAGAATTATTTATTTCGTGGTAAATTTGATTTTCTCTACGATAAAGTAGGACTGTATGATACATTGCGTAATGTAGCTTGTGGTTATGACTCTGCAACTGCTATTACTCGTAGTTGGCAGTCTTTAGGGGGGATTGAAAAGCGGATGCTTAACTTCCTTGAAAACCATGACGAACAACGTATTGCATCTGATTTTTTTGCCGGAGATCCACGCAAAGGTGTTCCTGCCTTAATTGTATCTGCTTGCATGAATACTAACCCCATGATGATCTACTTTGGTCAGGAGTTCGGAGAAATGGGAATGGATAGTGAAGGTTTCAGCGGACGTGATGGACGTACTACTATTTTCGATTATTGGAGTGTAGATACAATTCGGCGCTGGCGAAATGAAGGAAAGTTTGACGGGAAGATGCTAACTGAAGAGCAAAAACATTTATATGTAATTTATCAGAGAGTTTTGACGTTGTGCAATGAAGAACAGGCAATATCAAACGGCGTATTCTTTGATTTGATGTATGCTAATGAAAATGGATGGAGATTTAATGAGCACAAGCAATATACATTTATGCGTAAATACAAGAATGAATTGCTATTTATTGTCGTAAACTTTGATAATCAGCCAGTAAATGTTGCGATTAATGTGCCTTCTCATGCCTTTGACTTTTTACAAATTCCTCAATTTGATTCTTATAAAGCGGTTGATTTACTAACAGATAAAGTAGAAGAAATCAGTTTACTGCCATATAAGGCAACAGAAATCGCTTTAGGAGCTTATACGGGTAAAATATTGAAGATTAAATTTTAACCTTCTGAATATAAAATAGCCCTTGCAATCAGAATAATCGATGCAAGGGCTATTACTTTATTTACTTACTTTTTCTTATTTGGTTCTTCTCAATACCATTGCTGTACGTGCAGGAATATAGAGTTTCAACCATTCTTTCTTTTCTTTCTTATACAAAGGATCGGGCAATGTGAAATGCTTCACACTATCATCTGACAAGCCATTTCCTCCATAAATTATGTTATCTGTATTCAGTACCACCTCATAAGTTCCCGGTGTTACTAAAAAGCCATAATCGGTGAATGATTGACTCGGATTAAAATTGAATACAAAAACAAGATCTTTACGTTGGTACGCTAACACTTGGTCGCCATCGTTGTGCCATATTTCTTGTACAGGGGTTTGCTGGATGTTTTTTACGCTCTTAATTACTTTCAACATATCTGCATCAAAATCACCCAGATAATGATAAGTCAAGTTTTTATTATCGACTAAATCCCATTGGCGGCGAGCATACTTACATGACCATCCATTACCTTCCCTCGGAAAATCGATCCATTCCGGATGTCCGAATTCATTTCCCATAAAGTTCAGATATCCACCGTTAATGGTGCTTGCAGTTAGTAAACGAATCATTTTGTGAAGAGCAACGCCCCGATGAACTATATAATTTTCATCACCTTTCTGCATATGCCAATACATATCTGCATCAATCAGGCGGAAAATAATCGTTTTATCTCCTACCAATGCCTGATCATGACTTTCAGCGTACGAAATTGTTTTTTCGTCTTGCCGACGGTTAGTTACTTCCCAAAACATGCTGGATGGTTTCCAATCTTCATCTATCTTCTCTTTAATTGTCTTGATCCAATAATCGGGGATATTCATAGCCATACGATAATCAAATCCATATCCTCCATCTTCCACCTTGGCGGCAAGTCCTGGCATACCCGAAACCTCTTCTGCAATGGTAATAGCCTTAGGATTTACTTCATGAATCAATTCGTTTGCCAATGTCAGATAGCAGATGGCATTATCATCTTGATGTCCATTAAAGTAGTCGCCGTAATTGCAAAATGCTTCTCCCAATCCGTGGCTATAATAAAGCATGGATGTCACCCCGTCAAAACGGAAGCCATCAAAATGATATTCTTCCAACCAATATTTACAATTGGAAAGTAAAAAATGCATCACTTCATTTTTACCATAGTCAAAACAAAGTGAATCCCATGCCGGATGTTCTCTTCGTCCGCCTGGATAGAAATATTGATTTGGATCACCTGCAAAGTTTCCTAACCCTTCTACTTCATTCTTTACTGCATGTGAGTGAACGATATCCATAATGACAGCAATACCCAATCCGTGTGCGGTATCAATCAACTGCTTAAGTTCTTCTGGAGTTCCAAAACGAGACGATGCAGCAAAAAAACTCGATACATGATAGCCAAAACTACCATAATATGGGTGCTCCTGTATAGCCATAATCTGAATACAATTGTATCCCTCTTTGGCAATACGCGGCAGAATTTTTTCACGAAACTCATTATAAGTTCCGACTTTTTCTTCCTGCTGTGCCATACCGATATGACATTCATAGATTAACAGTGGATCTGTACTAGGCTTAAAAGTTTTCTTTTTAAATTTAAATGGCTTTTCCGGTGCCCATACCTGGGCACTGAATATTTTTGTATTGTCATCTTGTACTACCCGATTGGCCCAAGCAGGGATTCGTTCTCCCTGTCCGCCTTCCCAGTAGACGTGTAATTTATATAAGTCACCATGTTGTATAGTGTCGATCGGTAATTTGATTTCCCAACTACCATTTTTCAGGCGTTTTAGTTTATAAGCAGGCTTTTCTTCCCAATTACTGAATGTACCCACCATATAAATATGTGATGCATTCGGTGCCCACTCACGGAATATCCATCCTTTATCAGTGCGATGCAAACCGAAATAAAGATATCCGGAAGCGAAGTCCGATAACGTAGATTTTCCCCCATTGGTCAATTCGGCCTTCTTATCCATGGCATGTTCAAAACGTCCAACGATAGCGTCTTTGTAAGGTTCCAGCCAAGGATCATTTTTAATAAGATTAAGAGTCTTTTCCATAAAAAGGATGTATTATTGTGTTTCAGAATTAATTTTTTATAGTCACTCAAGAAATATCTGCCCGATTATTACTCAAAATCATCGATAGTGAAATTCGTAAAGTCGGCAAAACGTTTAAATTGCCGGAATACTTCTTCTATTTTGTCCAGAATATCCTGAGTCAAAAAGAAACTGTCCGGGACGGAATAAGCACAAGTGAATTCTTTAGGTTTCAAATAATCAATGTATTTAAAATCTTTCGGGAATCCTTTGGGAGCTGTTTTTAGGAAATCTTCACCTACAATGGGGAAGAATTGCTGAAATTCAGGATCTTCCACTATCGAACGATATTCATCAATGTTATCATAGATAGACTGGCGAAGTGCTTTTAAAATATTAGAAGGCAAGCATAAACTTCCTCCGGCTAGCATGCAACCCTCAGGTTGTATATGTATATAGTACCCACTGTGATAGGATTTTTTCCCTTTTGCGTTAATATATCCCCCAAAATGATTCTTATAGGGAGTTTTATCGGAAGAAAAGCGGGTATCCCGGTAAATGCGATAAGTGCATTCTTTAGGTTGAATACCACGAATACTTTCATCAAAAAGTGAAATACGGGCAATTACTGTGGAAAGGAAATTTTCAAATTCTAAACGGGCTATTTCATACTCTTCCCGATGTTTATTAAACCACTCGCGATTGTTGTTCGCAGTAAGGTCCTTTAAAAAACGAAAGATAACAGGTATATTACTCATTGTGTCATTCTTTTCTGTTTATATCCTACAAATATATAAGAATTATTTGTAACTATCCATAAAACGAAAGAAAAACAGGTATAAAAAAAGCGTCGGCTGCAAAGAGCCGACACTTTAACACATTTATCAATAAAACAGACGCCTCTGTTTCTGACGTACTTACTTATCACAAGCTGGTACAATCTCTTTAATTAATCTTATATCTAATACTATGAAAAACACATCTATATAACATGCCTAAAATGGGTTTTGTTCAAACAGATCGAAAATAAACTTGTTAATAATCGTTATATCCGTATTAGCTCTCTATTGACATCAATCTTTATCTTACCAAAATCAATCATTGCATTGAATAAACAAATCTGGGAATAGTTAAACAATTGGTCTACGGTTATTTCTTTTTCTCTGATTAGATGTTTGTCAATCAATGCCGCTCTTTGGACACCTTTAAGGAGAGGGTGTTTGGGAGTGTGCCACTCTTTTCCGTTAAAGAGAGCAATATTAGCTATAGATGTATCTGTCAACAGTCCATTTCTAGTAATTAATATTTCATCTTGTTCCCGTTTATGCATATAAAGTTCATTTATTGCACTCCGATCTGTACTTTTGTAAGTGTAATCGATATTATCCGAATGAACAATCTGTAAAGAATGTACTGGGCGTATTTGATAAGGTGTGTATAGGATCTCTTCTATCCATCGACTATAGACTACTCTACACTTTATCATTTCTACATTCATTATTGGTTTCAGACTTTCCGATAGATTTAATGGCGGTTCGTCTGGCCAAAAAACAGCACGCGTCTGGTTCATTCGCTCTGTGTGATAATCCAAATTATACACTACTCCTCTTTCTATACGTATCGTTTCAATAAATTGGCACATAAACTTTCTGCTTCATTTCGTTATATTCATTTTCCAAATCACTTTTGCAGGTGATCCCTCCCCCACTTTTAAAAAATATTTGCCCATTCTGCTCTTCAATAAAGCGGATCATAACGGCACTATCCAGTTTTCTCCCGTCAAAGTATCCGGTGATGCCTGTATAGAATCCTCTCTCATATTCTTCTGATTGCTCTATTATTTCCATTGTCTTGTGCTTAGGAGCTCCTGTAATAGAACCGGCTGGAAGAAGTCTGAAAAGAATTTCTCCCAGATGATCAACATAGCTTTTCGGTAAAACTCCACTTATTTCAGAGCTAGTCTGCAATATGGGACCATGATTGGTATAGAGTGTATCTACATATCGATAGCGGGTTACAGATACATTATCTGCCACTATACTTAAATCATTTCGTATCAGATCAACGATTGTGGCATGCTCTGCTGCTTCTTTTTCATCCTCCATCAGTAATCTTGTGGCAGAAGGTAAAGTTGCATCTATTGTTCCTTTCATTGGATAAGAACTGATTCTTCCATTTTCTATACGAATAAATATTTCAGGAGAAAAAACGACAAAAGTCTCTTTCAACCAAAGTTTGTATAAGGCCCGAGAATGATAAAATATATCTTTTAACCCTAGATTAGTGTTGACGGGGGTCATGCAAGTGAGATTCGTTAAGAAGCTATTTCCACTCAAGATATTTTTCCGTATAATATCAAACGATTTTTTATATTGGCTTAAAGAAATAGGTTGGGGCTGCCATATTATTGGGTATCTTAAAGGTGGAACAACAGACGTGCAGTTTGTAAAACCGTTCAGATTGTAGAGTAGCTCCGATGAATCAATATCATCCACTTTCTCTATAAAAGAACATTCTTGTTTATAATCTATAATAAACAGAAATGCTTTTCCTGCTCCAGCCAGTTTGTTTATACGGTTAATAGCTTCATTTTTACTATAGAATTGCATTATTCTTTGTTTTACTATTTATTCGGGTGGCAAACTTACAATAAAAACAGATGCATACAAAAAAATAGGGTTGCTGATTTGAGCAACCCTATTTTCTTCATCATCTGAATATTCTTCTTACTTAATCATCGCTTTTACCTGATCTTGCATCTGTTTGATTTCAGTTCTATTGGGTGATAAAGTAACTGCCTCTCCCAAATAGTCAACAGCTTTCTTGAAAGCTGCATCCGCCTTTGCTTTTTCAGAAGCATATTTTTCTTTGTTCGAACTAGCTAAAGGAGTTGCTTTCCGTAGAACATCGGCTCCATTATTGTAGAATAACACTCCAAGGCTATATAAAGCGTCAGTCTTCCACTTCTTACTAGTCACATCAGTGGCATGTTTATAGTTCTCTTCTGCTTTCTCGATATTGCCGGCCTGTTGGAATTTCTGTCCTTCTTTCAAATAATAAATAGCATATAATTTTTCAATAGTAGCATTGCCCGGAACAGCTTTGATACCCTCCGTCAATGTAGCAATATACTCTTGATTATTTTTCATATCGCGATAGGCAGCAGACTTACCTATATATGCATTTGCAAGATTATAATTTTTTTTAATCGCAATATCAAAGTAATCGGCGGCTTCTTTATATTTCTTTATGTTATCTGCACATACACCACAATTATAGGCTGTGACAGAATCCTGATTATTAGTCAATTTCAGATATTCGCTGTATTTTTCAAAAGCAACGGCATAATTTTTTGCATTCAAAGCATCATTACCTTCATTCTTCAACTGATTCGGATCTGTGGTTTGTGCAAAGAAATTATTTGCAGTAAAACATAAAGCAAGTAATAAAATAATTTTTTTCATGGTTATTGTGTTTTTAATTGTTTATCGTTCAAATGTAACACGAATCTGATGCAAACACAATATATTTTTCATCTTTTGACTTTTTTGAAAAGTCAGTAACGATAGTTATTTTTACGTTAAAGAATGCAAGAAAAAGCCAATTGATCGGTATTCTAATGGTTCACTGACATCTCCCTATGTTTGTTACAGAATACTTTTATCTGTTGATATTTTCTTTATAAAATCATTGTATATCTCGTATGCCTCCGTCTCATCTGCAGGATAAGGTTTAAAGAAATATTCTATTTCTTCCCGAGATAATTCAATATTTAACGATTGTTTTTCATCTTTGGATAACAAAAATAACCGGCATCCGATATTTAGTGTTATGTATATAATCTGTCAGTGGATCCGTAACAATTGTTATGATGGAAAACGTAGCATGCTGCTTGCCTGATTCCTTATCTACCCCAATATCATAAATACCAGCCATTGAAAAAGCAGTTTCATTTTTCATTATTTGCCATCGGTAGGCCATGCGTAGGTCTCACATCGCTTCGTACACCAGTGTGAATACATGAATCTTGTTCACTATCTGCAGGGTTCTAGGGAAACATTTCCGAACAATCTTTTGCATGCTGTTTGCCATGTCAGGTGTAAACTCTTTCACCATATTGCACAGTTTTATGTCAATGAGCAGTTCTCCTTTACTAGTGCCATCTCGTCCATACAGAATGGTATCCTATGTTTTTAGGATAAAGAAAATGCATCATTAAATTAATCCCAATCATTATAATCACACAGATGTTGTTTATACTGATTCTATAACTGCTTTCTATCTAAGCCATAATTGCTCTGTAACAATTTGACAGTAAACAGTATGATTGTCTAAGTAATACTTTTAACACACCTCTATTCTGAATGTTGCCGCCACAATATATGAATTTAGTTATGTTGAAACAATGTTGAAACAAAAGTAGCATCTTAAATCAAAACTAACAGGAATGATGATAGAAAAGAAATAGCTGTAAATTATGTCTTTTAAGGGATTTAGATCAACGCAAAATACTGATAATCAAACATAGTAAAATAAAAAAGACAGCCAATAGACTGTCTTTTTTGTGATTCCGAAGCGATTCGAACGCTTGACCCACGCCTTAGAAGGGCGTTGCTCTATCCAGCTGAGCTACGGAACCATCCTTCATTACGAGTGCAAAGGTAGTGCTTTTTCTGAAATCTCCAAAAAAATCTGTGTCTTTTTTTACTTACATTTTCACGTATATATTCTATAATCCTAAAGGTAAGCTAGTTAAGTACCAAATAAAAAGTAACATTGTCCAGCCTATCAGTATATATACCGAATATCGCCAAGTGTATTTTAAGAGTGAACCATAAGTGGCTTGCTTATCATACTGTTGCATGTAGGTCAACACTAAAGGCATATAGAACATGAATGGAGTGATAGCATTAGTTGCGCTGTCACCTATCCGGAAAGCACATTGTGTCATATCCGGTTCAATCCCCATTCGTGCAAATACCGGTACGAAGATAAATGCCATAAATGCCCACTTAGCAGTAGCAGAAACCATAATCAGATTAATGGTTGCGGTGAACAATATAAATAAAATCAAAGTCCATAAAGGACCTGCCTGCACAGAAGACAGTAAATTGGCACCTATGATAGCCACACATTTATCTAAATGTGAATATTCCAGGCAAGCAAACATCTGGGCTGCAAAAAAGGCAATAACGAGATAGCCACCTAATAATTTCATGGGTTGTGCCAATCCTTCTATCACATCGTTATCCGAACGGTAGCGTCCGGAACTAAACCCATAGACCATTCCCATAATAGCAGCTCCCAGCGACAATAAGAACAAAATCCCCATAATGAATGGTGAACGTATCAGCCCTCCATTTACTCCACGCAAGATACCCCAGGAAGAAAAAGTGGCCCATAAAATGATTGCAGCATAAAGCATTCCCACAACGATTGCCATTGTCATGGCCCGGCGTTCTTTGCGTGACAATTGTTTATAGCCTTCAAATATCTGTTTCCCCTCATATTGTCCCAGAGAAGGAATCAGTCGTTTGCAGGTTATCCTGTAAATTATGGCTCCGATAACGAATGTAGAGACAGACATAAAATAGTAATTGCACAATGGTCCCGTATTTCCCTGATATACTCCGGAATCAATGGCTGCTTCCTGTGTCGTACGGGCAATTAATGGGTCCATGGTGCTCAGCACTACATTGGCACTGTAGCCACAGGAAACCGAAACATATGCGGTAATAATTCCCGCTACCGGATTTAATCCTACCGAATAAAACAAAGTGGCTGCTATCGGAAGCAATATTATATAACCTGCATCTCCTACTATATTCGATAGCAATCCAAGAATAATCACCCACAGGATAATCCTCCTGGTATTTTTTCGATTCTTCACCCCTTGCCGGACACAAGCATCAATAAAGCCGGAATGTTGAGCTACCCCGATACCAAACATTGCTATTAGCACCATTCCCAATGGTGCAAATCCTGTGAGATTAGTAATTGCATTTCGCAACATCCAGCGAATACCCTCCGGACTCAGCAGACTTTGTACACGAATCTCTGCTCCTGTCTGTGGTAGTTGCACCCTTAATCCATAAATATCGAATATCCAGGATAGAAAGATGACTGCCAGCGTAAACAGGAAGAACATCGTTGCCGGATGTGGCATACGCCATTTACTCTTCATCTGCTTCCAGATTGTCCAAATCAATTATACGAAGTTCTAATGCACGGACCACCAGTCTGGTTGCATTTACTCCTACCCGTTCACCCTGTGGAAACAACCTTCCGATCAGATCATTCTGCCGCTTCTCTAACGATTTCACTCCGAAAGGCATACCCTTTAGGTTAGCTATCATTTCTTTGGTATACCCCAACGCCAGATGGCGGAGGAAACGTTCATCATATTCATCAATATCATAACTGATGACAGCCTCTTGACGCTTAGCGTCGTTAGCCACCGATTTTTTAAACCGCTCCACTATTTTCTCCAGAATCGGATAATTGAATACCAACTTCTTCCCATCCATTACGGCCTGTACATCCGTCTTGGTAAGTAATTCACCTGTTTTCAAGATAATTCCGTCTGCTCCGGCGTTCAGCACATCTACCCATAGCTTCTCATTTAAAATTTCTCCGGTGAATATCAAGACTCTCACTCCCGGATAACGTTTAAAGATATTCCGGCATATATCGACACCGATTGTTGTAGAGCCTCCCAATCCCAAATCCAGTAACACCATATCAGGTAATTGTGTTTCCATCAAAGGCCAGAATTCATTTTCAGTCATTGCCGTACCTATTACCTCAGCATTGGGTATTTCATGGCGAAATATTTCTTCTGTTCCTTTCAGTTCCAGTTTTACATCTTCTACAATAATTACTTTAAATTTCTTATCTTCCATACTATTTTATCTATGTATATTTAGTTTTTTATCTTTTGGGTACTGTAAAATAGACCGTGAATCCTCCTCCCTGTGCCGGCTCTGCATTAATGCGACAACCACGCCTTCCGGCAAATTCATCATGGTCACGAATAATTTGTTTGCAGATCAGATATTCAGTTCCTCGTAGTTCACCTTTCTCTCCTGAAGTCATACGTGCCAGATTCGGATAAAATAATTGATTCAGTTCCTCTACTTGCTTCTCACGTCTTCTGTCTGTGAACAAAAAACGAACATATTCTCCATCCATAATGGCTTTTAAAACCAATTCTCCATCCTGATGGAAAGAAAGGGCTTCATCAATGAGGTTCTCTATAAGAAAACGCAACTGATTGATATCTCCAATGACTTTGGCTTCAAGGGGCTCTATAGTCAATGTTATCTTATAGTTAACCCCTCTACTTATTCTTTTGAAGTATTTGCCGGCATATGCCATTATATCCGTAACCGGTATTGTAGCCCTTCGGAACGTTACTTCTTCCAGTTGTCGGGAAGCACAAGAACTCAATATCCTGAAGATTCCTTTATAATATTCTATCAATTCACTGATAGTCTCCACACACTCCTTTTCCTCTTCTCCTGATAGGGAGTGGGTATTCAGCCTGCCGATGATCTGTTTGATTTTGTTTGGATAATAGATTGTTTCATGCTTGATGGTCGAGAGACAGTTGTCTAACACCATATTCTGTACATGCAACATACTGTCTTCCCACGAAGCTCTCCTGGTCTCCTCGTGTGCCGCTTCGATGTCACGGTATTTTGTGGCAAGTCTGACAACCGCATTGAACACCACAATGCCTACATATCTGGAGATTAACTGAAACAACAAACGATCCGCTTCTTGCATACTGTCCTCCTGTCTTTCCAGATATAATACACCGACACACTGATGTTTCCCTCCTGCATCAACCAGCAAAGGTAATGCTTGCATATCTCCGTCCGAAAGATAAGTCTGATTATCAAAACACTGCTGTATGATTTCCGGAGGTGTATCCATACGGGGAGTGGAAGCAAATTCAAGCCGATGTCCCATTTCATTATAAACAGCAATCCCCAAACATTCTATAGTCAACAGCTCATTCATCGAGTCGAATGATTCGTTTACGATTCGTTGTGGTATCTCTTTCAATGTATCTTCTTCGCGTTGTAAAGCTTCCGCCGACTCCTGTGTGCGCACTAATGAAGAAGCGAATACCTTTTTATTGATTTCCAGGACCTGTTCCAGATTTAATCGGTTCAAGAGCCTTTTACGAACATACAAAAGATAGTAGCCACAGAGAGATGCCACCAATAAGAGGATACATAAGATAATTCCTACCGTTTTATTGGTTGTTGAGCGTTCCAATTGCCGGCAATAGCCTTCTAATGACTGATCTTCCCCTGTCAATTTATACAATGCCGTATAGGCAACATTATTATAAGTATAAGCATCCAACTTTTTAAGTCCCAAAAAAGCGACAGATGCTTCATTACGTACATCAAGTATCACATGAAAATCCGTATTATAAGGTTCTACCCACCACTCCAGTTCGGCCGGAATCCCACTTCCCACCAATTTCATAAATCGTTGGGGATGACGGGCATATTTTTTATAATGTGCATTGAGCCGGTTTAATGCTGAATCGGCATACTGCAACGCAAGTTCAAAGTTTTCTATAACATTGCAATAATAAACTGTATCAGCAAATCTGGATGCTTCGTCCAACAGACGTTCATATTCAGCTTCAGCTGCTAAGGTTACGGAATCTACCGGAATATCTTTCAGTTTTTCAGGCATCGGTTCGCCTTGACAGGAGAAGAAGCCGAACAATCCGACCAGACATAAACAAATCCCGATTATTTTGCGGACTCCGGGAGGTAATCGGAAGTAAAAACGGCTGCCTTTGCCCGGTGTACTTTCTATGTTAAATGTACATATTCGGAACAGATCATTGGTCTTTTTATATTTTTCAATGATTCCCTTGCAGTTCATCAATCCGAAGCCACTGCCCTTACTCCGTTTCAATTCTTCTTTATCCGGATTGTCTTTCATCCCTATCGATTGGGAATCATAAACCTTCTCACCGATAATCTTCGTTATATCTTCAGTCGAAAGTCCGCGTCCGTTATCCTCTACGGAAATCTCAACATATTCATCAGTCCTCTTAGCATATATCTTCACTATACCCCCTTCCGGAGTATATTTTCGGGCATTCTCGGCTAATGTATTAATCATAAACAAAGTCAACGCTTTATCAGCCTTCACCAATGCCTTTGTAGGTTCTATTTCAAGCCTTTGTTTCTTCATTTCAAAGGCTTTACGTCCTTTACTTATCAATTCAAAGAGTTCGTTCAATTCAAAATTCTCTATATTCAGACTAAGCGAACCTTGTTTCATCTTAATCCACAAAGCCAATATATCATTATATTCATTGATTGTAGTTACCAACTCGTCGATGTATTGATACTTTTCTTTCTTTATCCGATCGTTGTTTATAAAGCCCTTTTCCGTCAATTTATGAACTTCATTGATAATTCGGTCTATATACGGATTGATTCCATCCACAATGGCCAGACATGATTTTTTTATCAGGTTCTGCCGTTTGTTCCCGGCAATATGCTGTTCGTAGACGTACCTTTGTTTTTCCAACTTATTCCGTTCATCCCCCAATGAAATAAATGTCATTCCATTGTCCAATGCCCAGGCAATATAGGGAGTGATAACTTTCACCAATGCCTGCTCATCCTTATTCAGGCGATGACGGGTAAATAGTTTCAGAATCCCGATCGATTCCGTTTTATCAGGTACATACAGATTAAATACTGACCCGATACCAACCTCTCCGATCGACTTGGGTTCATCTGTCTGTTCACTCTCACATTCTTCATTAAATTCGATGTCTCCCGTTTCTTCATTTCTTATCCCGATACGGATTTCTGTAGCACCGAACAATTGCTCCATATCCGGTTGAATAGATTCCGAGATAGCGTATACGATTTCACTTTCATCTGTTACATCCACCGGTATGGAAGCTGTGATTTTCTGGCAAACATCCAAAGTTTGCCGTAGACGTGCAATATGTATCCGGTTCCGTACTTTTGATCTCTTATTGAATAGCCAAAACATGGCAGTCACCAGTATAAGTCCTATAATCACGAAAAACAATACCACGTTCAATTGTCTGGACTCTTGTTCTAATGAAAGATAGCGGCTTTCCAATTCTTTATCCTGACGGGTATACCGCAAAATATCCAAATAAACATTTCTGTTATAATCCGACGCCGGTTTCATTCCCAGGCAAGCATACGATACACTCAACTGTTCGCGTATTCTGGAAATCCATTCCGGCACGGTTTTCACCTTTTCTTTTCCAAGCCAGGTTACTTCTGTATATGCCACATCTTTATTAGGAACAAACACCTGTAACTTGTCGAGCGTATCCGCCACAGAATGATAGTATGACATATGATGTTGGTTCACACAGTCCAAAGCTTTTGCCAATGTATCCAATGCTTCTGTATACCGTCCGTGAGCATTCAAATATTTACCGATCGACACATACGCACCCGCTATCTGATAAAGATCGTTATATTTGCGAAAACGTTCCAGTGCCATCTGCCCCAAACGCAACGGTAACAATGAATCCACTGGTATGCCGAACCTTGTCAGAGCGTGTGAACGCCTGTTCAGAAATAGTTCATAACTCTCCTGAGATGCCATTAAATTGGTGAGTCCTTGCAAACCATTTCCTTCAAAATACAAATATCCTTGCTCCGACGCCATTTTCCAAGTTGTATATAACTCATCGAATTCTTCAAGTTTTCGTTCATCCGGTGTTTTACCCTCACACAGTCCGGCCGAACCTTTTATATAATGGAAATAAAGAATTTGATTTGTATCAGTCGCCAAGTCTTCATTTAATTGTATTTCATTCAGCGAAGCCATGGCCTCGGTACGTTGTTGCAGATAATAGTAATAAACTGCCGAAACGATAAAAAACTCTGTAAAGGCATAATCCAATCGGGCACTCTCGTGACGGTCGACAAACAGATTATTTTCTTCATCAATCCGCTTCATCCTCCTGATTGCACTGTTCCGGTAGTCATAAAACTCCTTGTTCATGGCCGTCCGCTGATAAATTTTCATCAATCCGATGTCGGCAATCAAAAGTTCCAATTCATTTTTCGTCAGGTCATATACCCCTTTATGCAGGCGTTCAGCTGTATCAAAATCCATCCGCATAAAAGCGCAAAAAGCAAGATTATTGGATGCTTCCGCTTTCCCCTGACTGTACATGCTAACTTCTTTGTACGCTTGCGATGCAGCCTTGCAGGAAGAATCCAGATCTCTATACCGGTACATATAAGCCCGTGAATTTAGCGAATCAATGTGCTGTACCTCCTTAGTCGGAGCTGTATCGACACAAGAGAAAAATGTCGTCAACAACAACATACAGAAGAGTGGTATAAGCAAACGCGGATTCATTTCTTTCAGATACAATTAGTGTTTAGGTAGCAAAACTACAATTTTTTCTACAATAAGTCTTTTAAAATGCCTAGATAATTCATACCTTTGCGCGCAAATTATAACCAATAGGTAACAACTATTACACACAATGAGCGAAAAAGCACCCTTTATGGTATTCTCGGGAACTAATTCGAGATACCTGGCAGAAAAAATCTGCGCAAGCCTCAATTGTCCTCTGGGAAACATGAACATCACCCACTTTGCTGATGGTGAGTTTGCCGTTTCTTACGAAGAGTCAATTCGTGGCGCACATGTATTCCTGGTTCAGTCCACTTTCCCTAATTCCGACAATCTGATGGAACTCCTTCTGATGATTGATGCAGCTAAGAGAGCTTCTGCAAAGAGCGTTGTTGCAGTTATCCCTTACTTCGGATGGGCACGTCAGGACAGAAAAGATAAACCACGTGTTTCTATCGGCGCCAAGCTGGTAGCAGACCTGCTTTCAGTAGCAGGCATCGACCGTCTGATCACAATGGATTTGCACGCAGACCAGATTCAGGGCTTCTTCAATATTCCGGTGGATCACTTATATGCTTCGGCTGTGTTCCTCCCCTATATTCAGTCATTGAAGCTGGATGAACTCGTGATTGCAACTCCTGACGTTGGTGGTTCAAAGAGAGCAAGTACATTCTCCAAATATCTGGGTGTACCTTTGGTACTTTGTAACAAATCACGTGAAAAAGCAAATGAAGTCGCTTCTATGCAGATCATTGGTGATGTAAAAGGTAAGAATGTAGTATTGATAGACGACATTGTCGATACAGCCGGAACCATTACCAAAGCTGCCAACATCATGCTCGAAGCCGGTGCCAACTCTGTACGTGCCATTGCCAGTCACTGTGTAATGTCCGATCCGGCTTCATTCCGTGTTCAGGAATCAGGACTGACCGAGATGGTATTCACCGACAGTATTCCTTACTCTAAGAAATGTGTCAAAGTAAAACAGTTGAGCATTGCCGATATGTTTGCCGAAACAATCAAACGTGTGATGAACAATGAATCCATCAGCTCACAATACATTATCTAAAAGATAGAAGAACAAGAACAATAAAAAAACGTAGAACTTTCCAGTTCTACGTTTTTTTTATTTATTAATTTTTATTTTAATTATTCCAGCCGTCCGAATTTATAGGTGCCTTTACGAATCACTTTTCCGTTTTTATCTGTTTCTACAAACGGGCCATTCTTTTTACCTTGTTTGAAAAAGCCCTCATAGCGATTCCCGTTTTTATCTTCCTCCACACCATTACCTTCCTGCATTCCATTTACAAAACCACCTTTATATTTGGTTCCGTTCGTCAAAGTAAGAGTGCCTTTGCCGTTTGGCTGGTTATTCTTCCATTCTCCTTCGTACACGTCTCCATTACTCCATTTGTAAATCCCGTGTCCGTTACGTTTATTATCTTTCCATTCACCTTCATATACAGCACCGTTAGCCCAGGTAAATGTTCCTTCACCGTCCTGCATACCGTCTTTAAAGTTTCCTACATATTTATCTCCATTGGCATGATAATAGATACCCGGACCGGTTCGTTCTCCTTGTAGATATGAACCTTCATAGCGGTCACCCCCTAAAAAGAAAATACCTTTTCCGTGTTGCAGATCATCTTTCCAGTCTCCTACGTATTTTTCACCGTTGGTATATTCAAAGGTCCCTTTGCCCTCACGAACGTCATTCTTCCAGTCGCCATCATATTTACACCCATCGTTCCATACCAATACGCCTTTGCCATCTTTCTTATCATTTTTCCAGTCACCGACGTATTTGGAACCGTCTCTCCAAGTATAGGTACCTTTACCTTCACGTTTATCGTTCACCCAATCCCCCACATAGATATCTCCATTGTGGTAATACATCGTACCCGGACCATGCTGATAATCCTGAAACCACATACCGTCGTAACGGTTATTATTCATAAAATAGTAGATTCCGTTACCATGCTGCTGGTCTTGATACCATTGTCCTTCATATCGTTCGCCATCCGGAAAGGTGTAAACTCCGAATCCTTCTCTTTTACCTTTCACGTATTCCCCTTCGTAAACGTCGCCATTCTTAAAAACGGTTTTTCCTTTACCATTTGGCTTACGCCCTTTCATTTCTCCGGTATATACGGAACCATCTTTAAACGTGTAATTTCCTATCTTGATTTCTGTTGAGAAGGTGTCCCGCACTTTGCTGAAGAATCCACCTTTATTTTGTGCGACAGCATTCCCTTGCGAAAGAGCCGCTAAAATGAGTGCTGTATAGATGTATCTTGTTGTTTTCATTTGGCAAATATACAATTTATACACTAAAGCTACTTTCTTTTGACAGATTTTTATGCTAACTTTTTACCTGCAATGACCTCTTTTAAACTCTCTTTACACAAATAGCGGCCTGCCAACTCCCGTATTTCTTCCGGGGTAACCTCTTTCACAGCTTGTAGCGAACGGGCAAAATAATCATCGTCCAGACCTGATGTCAGAATAAACATCCAGGCATCTGCCAGTGAGAAAGGCGACTCATAATTACGGCACATTTCTCCAAGCATATAGTTGCGCACCATGGCCAGTTCTTCCGGAGTTACTTTGTCATTCTGCAACTTATCAATCTCTTTGTAGACTTCCTGTATCAGAGGTTCTACATATTCATTAGCTGTTTCTGTACTGATACCCAGCAAACCGCTGCCCGGATAAAACATGATTCCGGCCGAAATCCCATACGTGTACCCTTTCTCTTCCCGGATATTAGACATCAGTCTGCTTCCAAAATATCCTCCGAACAGAGTGATCAGTACCCGGAGTTTCAGATAGTCCGGATGTGTCCTCATAATAGTAGTTGTACCCAGCTTTACTGCACTCTGCATCGCATCTTCTCTCTCTATGAAAAGGCGTTTCTCGGGTATGCTAACAAATGTAAAATCTTTCTTGACCGCCACTTGCTGATGATTTCCAAAATGTGTCGTACCGAAAGCGGCTTCTATACGGTGGGTAATCTCGTCCGTCACTTTACCGGAAAGGTAAACATAGCAATTTCCCGAATGATAATATGTATCATAAAACTCGCGTAATAAAGCCGGAGTGATATGATGATAGTCCATTTCTTCCACATAGCGTCCACACGGATGCTCCTCTCCGTAAAGTGCTCTCAATAAACTTCTATGTGCCAGAAAATCTACTTTTGATGCATTTACCTGATATTGCTGAATATTGGCATCTATTACCGTACCCAGTTCTTTTTCCGGGAAGAGAGGTTCTTTTATGATCGATTCGAGTACATCGAGCGTTTCGGCAAAATACTTATTTAACGAATACAGTGTGATATATGCATATTCCGCCGAACTGGACAATTCAAGCCATGCTCCATAATAATCCAACTTTTCGGCTATCTCCGCCGCTGTATATTTTCGGGATCCTTCACGTAACATGCGATTGGCAAATAATGCCTGCAGTTTTTGTGATTGTTGCCATCGTCCGCCTCCAAACAAAATATCGACACGTACCACATCCTGTTCACCTGCGTTGATAATTGTCAACGGCACTCCATTCGGCATGACAGTACGCACCGGAGGAAGAATATTAAATTGGACCAGTTCCTGAATTTCGGGTTGTAGTGTCCGGTTCATAATAAACTATTTTTCTGTAAAAAACTCATATATTCTTATATTTAGTTGTGAGCCCGAGAGGACTACTTCAATTCTTCAAGTCCTTTGCGAACATATTCTCTTTGCAGATCTTCCGGCCTCAAGATCCGGTCATCAAAAACAAGCAGATCAATATCCAGGCATACCTTTTCTTTCTTTTTATCTTCCTGCTCCCTGCCGGCCTCTCTTTCGATTGTTTTCAACTCCTTCACTACCCGTTCAGCATCTGCATCGGTATAGAAACGGGCCATTTGGTTAGAGAATAGTGCCGGGTTACGAAAGAATAACGGCCTTGTCTCCTGCTCACCCGTAAAACGGATAGAGGGGAACAGAGCCGTCAGTCTCCTACGAGCCAGAAGGAGATTCTCCTTCCGGTTATAATTGCTTCCTATACAAATCAGACAGGAGTGCATCGCTCACATTACATTAATTAAACAAATCGTCCAACCCTGATTCCGGTTCATCTATAATGCTATCTCCCGAAATACTGAAGTCTTTGCACGGGTCAAATCCGTCAGGCAATTTAAAAGTCTCTTTCGGATCATATCCCAATGTCTGGTCGGCATACACCTTATGCATATATTTTGTCCAGATAGGCAATGCCAGAGAAGCCCCCTGACCATAAGTCATTGTATCGAAATGGATATCACGTTCTTCACCGCCTACCCAGCATCCGGATACCAGTGAAGGGGTGAATCCCATGAACCATCCGTCCGAGTTGCGGTTAGTCGTTCCGGTCTTACCACCCATATCGGCAGTTATTCCATACCTGCGGACACGTCCTCCTGTACCTTCATTGATTACGGCACGCAACATTACCAACATCTTATAAGCACTCGATGCACTGATCACCTCTTCCATCTGTGGCGAGAAGGTAGCCAATACATTGCCTTCGCTATCCTCTATTTTAGTCACAAACAATGGAGCCACCCGGATTCCCTTATTGGCAAATGCCGTATATGCACTTACCATCTCTCCCACCGAAATCTCACACGGACCGAGGCAGAGAGAGACTGTAGGTTGAATTTCTTTATTGCGTACACCGAAAGAGTGAATCAAACGTGCCAAAGCATACGGATTCAGTTTACTCATCAAGTATGCCGAAATCCAGTTGTTTGAGTTTGCAAGTCCCCATTTCAAAGTCACCATTTCACCATAATGTCCTTTTGAAGTGTTTTTGGGTGACCAAGGTTTTCCATTTTCATCAATTAGAGTGATTTCTACATTACGTGTCTCGTCACAAGGTGAGAATCCGTTTTCCATAGCCAATGCATACAGATACGGTTTAATGGTAGATCCCACTTGACGACGTCCCACCATTGCCATGTCATATTGAAAATAAGTGTAGTTCGGACCACCTACATATGCCTTTACTTGCCCGTTTATGGGGTCCATCGACATAAATCCTGCACGCAGGAAGTGCTTATAATATCGGATAGAGTCCATTGGGGACATTATAGTGTCTTTCACACCATGCCAAGTGAACACCGACATAGATTCCGGCTTATTGAATGCTTTTTTGATTTCCGCTTCCGAAATTCCGGCTTCCTTCATCGTTTGATAACGGGAAGTCTGTTTCACAGCCCTGTCCAGGATGCGGTCAATTTCCTCTTGAGTCAGCTGATTACTGTATGGTGCCTTTTTGCGTCCTTTCTTCTCTTTGAAAAACAAAGGTTGCAAGTACTCCCCAACATGTTCTTCCACTGCTTCCTCGGCATAGCGCTGCATGTGTGAGTTGATAGTTGTATAAATTTTCAGTCCATCCGTATAAATGTTATAGTTTGAACCGTCCTTTTTCTTATTCTTCTCACACCAACCATACAATGGATTCATTTCCCAGTCGATCGAATCTTCATAAAACTTCTGCATTTGCCAGCCACGATAATTGCTGCGGACCGGTTTAGGAGCAGTCATCACACCACGTAGATATTCGCGGAAATAAGTTGCCAATCCTTCTTTGTGATCCACCCGGTGATATACCAATTCCAACGGCAGATTCTGCAACGAATCACACTCTTCCGCTGTGATATATCCGGCCTTTCTCATTTGATCTAGCACTGTATTCCGTCGTCCGCGCGAACGCTCGTTGAAGCGCACCGGATTGTAAAGCGAAGGGTTTTTACACATACCGATCAGCGTAGCAGCCTGTTCTATTTTCAGATCTTTGGGTTCGCATCCGAAATAGGTATATGAAGCCGTTTTAATTCCTACTGCATTATTCAGGAAGTCAAATTTATTGAGATACATACTCAAAATTTCTTCCTTTGTATAATAACGTTCCAGTTTTACGGCAATCACCCACTCTATCGGCTTCTGAAACAGGCGCTGCAACGTATTTCTGGCAACTTCGTCCGTAAACAATTGCTTGGCGAGCTGTTGTGAAAGCGTACTACCTCCACCTGCATTTTTCTGCATCAGCAATCCACGCTTTACCACAGCACGTATCAGCGCTTTGGCGTCGATACCCGAATGTTCGGTAAAGCGAACGTCCTCCGTGGCGATCAACGCATTGACAATGTTAGGTGAAAGTTCATTATAAGAGGTGTATACACGATTTTCCTTACTAAGCGACCACGTACCCAAAACCTTGCCATCCTCCGAAAGAATTTCGGTGGCAAATTTGTAATTCGGGTTTTCCAGTTCTTCTACAGGAGGCATATATCCAATCCATCCGTAAGCGATAGAGGCAAACACTGCAATTCCTGCCAGCACCATCAGTGCAAAGAAAACCCAAAGGCCTTTTACTATCTTTTTAATCATTTTATTCCGTAGTTTTATTCGAAGTTGCAAAGATAATCATTCCCGTCCATCTGACAAGCGTTCTTTTCCATGTTTGCACACAAAAAAGTCTAAGCGAAGCAAAAAAGGCTTCCGGTCGTTCCCGTTTATTGAGGAACCAACCGGAAGCCATACACTCATGCCCTTTATCCGTCCGTTGGCTGCGGCGCCACAGCCAGCCTATCGATTGATTTAGGCTGTGGGGTCATCCACGATATCTCCGTTTCCTCCATCGGCCGCCCCTTTCAGATAATCATCCAGACTGATCAGGTCCAGCTTCTCACCTGCACGGGTAGCTGTTTTAGTAATTTTCAGTTCTTTATTAGCCTGAAAATAGATACGCACACTATCCACGCTTTTAGCAGTGATGTCCTCTTGTTTTTCGGAGCCTTTCGATTTGGCAGCCAACATAAATACACCCAATCCCTCGATATTTACCGCTTTGCCTTCCAGCAACTGCTCTTTCAGTTTCTCTACAAAATTCTGAATCGTACTCTTAATATCACCTACCGAAAGTGACGAACGGTCCTGAATCTTTTGTGCAATAAACTTTAAGTCAACCGACCTTCCCAGTGTGATAAGTTGCGGATAATACCTTTTGGGAGAATTCTCAACGCGCGGATCTGACGGGCGCTTTACTGTTTTAAAAATTACACTCATACTACGTTTCTTTTTTTAAGATTTAAATTTCATTTTTTTACTCTCGTTTTGTTGATCAACAATGCAAATGTCCGCTTTTACGCAGAGACTGCCAAACAAAAAGGGCCTTCCGGAGCATGTTTTTCCAGAAAAATCATAAATGACTGATCATTAGGAATATACAGAATGTGTGTTTCGAAACACTCCTGTTTCCCACAAACTGATACAAACTAGACAAACATCTTGCTACGGGAAAGTTCTGTAAAGGGAGCACAAGATCTATTCCTATGATCTTAATATTTGTATGGTATGTGAGCTTAACTATATATCTTGTATGGGTGTAGCTATCCGGAGCAAAGGGTGTAACCCTAATGACCGGATAGCTATACCTAAAAACCGCAAAACGATTTGTGATCTTTCCATAAAACGATTTGTGCTGTTTTTATAGTTGTTAACACAAAACGATTTGTGTATTTTAATACACCTTCCACAGGTACTCACATACTTTCATTTTATATTTCATACAGTTTAGTAGGCATGTATCCGCTATATTCGGATAACGGGAAAATAATAGAAGCATAGCCGGATATTACACTGGACTTATATGCGTCTACGGCCGTATCAGAAACGTAGATGGCGGTCACGTTATTCAGTCCGGCATACTCCAGCTTCTTTGGCGGGACCAATGATTTAAAGATGACAGTCACAGAGTTGCACCCGTTGAACATGCGCAACCCTATAACGTCAAGAGGCCCCTCAAACATGACGACCCTCAATTTGGCACAGTTGGCGTAGGTCTGCGTCCCAATTATCGTTATATTTACGGGAATGCGCGAGGCCGCAATCGGAGTATTATTAAACATGTCATACGGCGTGGCATTAATGCGGCCTTTCAATTCACCGAAATCACACTCCTCCAACGACACGCAATTCGTGAAGGAGACCAGTTTAAATTCTGTCGACACCGAATCATCCCCATATTCGAACGAGTTACATTTAAATTTTTTCAGCTTCGCACAATTGGAAAACCCTTGATTCATGGTATACTTCATATTGACCGGTATGATAAAATCCTTCATCGTAAACTCCTCCAGTTCGGAGCAGTTATAAAAAGGCATATAATCACTTCCTCCTCCGGAAGCCAGGTAGGTACAGGAATCCGGAAGATTCGCTTTCCTGATCTTAGTTCCGATAAACGCCCGTTGGTTGACCTGTTTAAGATTGGGGGGAAAGACCGCTGTTTCCAGATTTGTGTTCTCAAAAGCCCCATATCCTATTTCGGTACAATTCTTTAGACTCTCAAAACCGACCAAAGAAGTTATATTCTTATAATTTTCATTTTTATCACCTGACAGAAAGTATTTTGGTATCGATGTGATTAAGTCGGCTTCATCCCGGGTTATTCCACCGTCACCGTTGACATCCCACAGCTCAAAGACTCTTTGAGCGACTATCTTATCGGTAAAACGGATAAAATACTTGCCGATCACATTCAGTTCCAGCCTTTTGAAAGTCTCCCTCAGCGCCATGATAGAGTCTTCGTACGCATTCGCATACACGTTTAAAGTCCCGTCCAGTACCGGATATTCATCCTCGCCGGCCACGCCTTCGCTGTCAAGTCCCACATACGAGCCGTCAGACAATGTAGCCAGCTTATCCAGCATGTCGGAGGTGTTGTAGGTCTCTTCAAAACCGACGACACGGACACGTTTCAACGAGTGACCCGCACCTTGACCCGCTTGAGCGTCCATGACCCGTGTCAGGAGTTTTACAGGCTGCATCAGGGGACAGTCCGAGATAAAGAAGTCGGTGATCACGCCCGCGCATTCGTCTATCAGGACGCCGCTGTTTTTCATCAGGGGATAGTTCTTTAACACAAGATAGCGGGACAGTGCGTTAAACTCCACCAGTTCCAGACCGCCTCCTTCCGGCAGTCGCAACTGGGTAACGGACGTTCCGTCGATGTGCACCTCCTTCAAGTGGTTGCAAGCGGACAGGTTCAGCGTTCCGGCCAAGGTGGCTATGCGTGAGAGTACCAGCTTTTGCAGACTTACGCAATTGGATAGCGTAAGCGATGAAATAGAAATCACGATGCCGGCCGTCTTGTGCCCCAGCCGAATCTCGCGCAGCATCTTACCCTGCACGATCATGGAGCCGGTCACGTTCTTGTCGTGCCAGTCCCCGATGTCCTGCAAATAAGAAGCGGCCTGGATGGCGTTCTGCTGATCACCTGTACCTCCCAGTTCGATCTCCATGTGACAGACCTCCCCGGCTTTCGTCCTTTCCCCGCGGATGATACTCGTACCGTTGGCGATGGCCGGATACATGTCCATGGCGGGCGTGAGGTCGTAACCGATCGAGTTTCCGGCGGCACGCACCACGATGGTATCCGTGCCGTTGGCCGAGAAAAGGCCGAAGCTGTACTTCGACATCATGTACAGGATCCTCTTGGTGATCCACCGCTGTTCAGCGAGATAGTGATCGCCGAGCGACTGCGTGATGGGGTCGGTATCGTTCGTGTACCGCCCGTCATTGTACGCCAGCTTACCGTTTTCGTAGCAATACTTCGCGTCAGCGTTGTAGGCGTTCTGAGGGAAGTATTCCTGCGCCTGATCAAAATAGTATTTCTGATAAAAGGCATACAGCTTCTGCAGGTCGTTACCCGATTTCAACGCGCCGAGCGACTGCATGGCGGTCATCATGCCACGCATGCTCGCTGTTTTTTCGTCCGGGAAAGCCAGTTCCATCAGATTGAAGAAGTTGTTCGTTTCACCGTTCCAGATGGCTGCCCCGGTTTCGTCCTTGTCATGCACCTCGACACTATATGACTTGTTAGGAAGTCCGCGGTTGGTCGTGTCGAAACGGGTGTCGGCGTCATCCACACGCCAACGCCAACGGCTGCTGTCCGTCCCGAAGCTGTAAGGATAGGTATTTTTAGCACGTTCATCGGTACCGGCATTGAACTCCACATTATTCATGAAGAACAGACAGTCATTGATCTCCCAATACAGTGGAGCGTCATTACGGAACTTCGCTATACGGGAATTGATGAACAGTTCATTCTTTTGGTCTGCCGTAAACGCTGATAAATCATCGCTCAAATAGTCTTTAAGCTGCGTTTTAAGATTGATTGTACCGTTCCCGATATCAGAGGCGACAAACCGCCCGACGGAAGACTCGTAATAGTAAACGTTGTACTGATTCACATCCCCGGATTTTGCGATCCAGAACTCGAAGGGCTCGTTCTTATAGGCGGAGACTTGCGCGTTCAGCTCATCGACAGTCCCGTTAAACGGTTTCAACCGGGGGGAGCACTGGTAGACGCAGTTGTATGCCGGGATGAACTTGGATATATTCTCCACTTCGCCTTCACCCAAATCGAAACAGTTCTGCCCGTTGTACTGATACGCCTCTTCGTCTTCATTGTAGGCTATCAATCCCCGTGCCGGATTCCAGGGGACACGGAACAGGGTGAGTAAGGGTGAGTTGTCCGAACCTTCAATGCTCAACAGGTTAGGATAAGTATCCGTATTATACCCGAACGTATCGGCATCTCCCTTATCGGGACCAAAAGTGTACAATCCCCGGAAAACGTAAAGCGTTTCCCCCTCCTCGTTGATCTGCTTTTCAAAACATACAAACGGAGCCTCCCAAACTGATACCCGCACTTTCCCGTCGGCTTGCATGGCTTCGTTCAGGATACCAACCTCACGGATAAGGTCGGTATAGGAATTGACCGCACCGATCTTGTGTGACTGCATGGAGGAGGCATAGTTTTTCTTAGCTGTAAATTTGCGCCCGGCCGGAAGATGGGGTGTCATTGCCCACTTTGATCCCGCCGCAGAAGTTGTACCGTCCGCATAAGTGATGACAGACAGTTTCTTGTCGAGTTGGTAACGGGTGTTCCATATCCAATACTTCATTGATGAAGTACCTTGCCCCTTGGCCGTAATGTTATTGATAGATACGTTCCATTCAGGGTGCTCGTACCAGAACACCTCCAGCGTGCCTAACCGCTGTGTCTGGTCGGACATGGACGGGATGGTGTTATCAAAAACCATCACATTCATCTGGTCTACGGTGTTGGCGAAGTCTATTTCCGAACCGTTTGAGTCAAGGATGTCATTGTAGGCTTTAGCGATCGCCTTGTCGGCACGTTCCACCAGCCAGTTAATGTAGTTTGTTAAAACACCGGCGGAAGTCAGGCCGCTGTCATAGATGCGGATGCCGTACACGTCCACATCGGCATAGTCCGAGCCGATCACGATTTTCCCGTTCTGCGCGAAGTAGTCGTTGTTCTCGTAGGTGAACTCCCTGTTCTTCACACCGTTGACATACAGGATGCACAGGTTGAAATCCTGATTCCCGTAAGCGTCCGGGATGATGGTCAGCGTGAGCTTGGTGCGCCTCTCCTCAAAGGTATGCAGGCTCTGCACTTCATCATTGCGCTGCACCTGCGAGTGCATGATGATTTCGTCCGCATAGATATTCAGACCGATGAAGTTGTCGCCGTTCGGGACGGACATGGTGATAAGCGGCTCCGTATAATCGGTGACGTTTGAAACGAGGTAGTCCACCTCGATGGTCTTGCCTTTGCGGGCCGCCTCCTTCTCGAACGGTTTATAATCCACCGTGAGCAGACCGCCCGCCATGATACGAAGTACCTTGTTCCCGGCGCTGTCGGCCGTCCAGGCGTCATTGCCCCAGTTCATGCCCTTCCATACGCAGGGGATGGCAGCGCCGGTCATCTCGTTGATGACAGACTGCCGGTTGGACTGCCCGTTGCTTCGGGTTTTCGGGTTCATATAGAAAACAGCCCCCGCGACAGCGGAATAACCCAGCGAGTTGTCCACCGGGATGACCACCGTACCGCCCAACTGGCTGTAACCGTCCATCACGGACACCTCGATGGCGAACTCCGAGTTGTCCAGCGTGTCAATCTCCATCGGGATGCTGAACGTGTGCCGGGCCTGCGTGGTGATATGGTCCTCATCGGAGGAGTATACCTTCTTCCCGTCCTTGTTCACGATAAACTCAGCGGAGGTGTTGACCTCGTCACCGTTGTAGATGGAGTAGTCGAACAGGGCGTTCTCCGTCCAGTTTACGGCTTTCTCCGTCACGTTGTTGATGGCAATCATCTTGACCGCCTCTCCGATGACGGCGCACATCACGTTGAAGGATACCGTTTTGGTGGCCACGCTGCCATCCACCGTGCTCACGTAGGCGGTGATCTTGAAAACGCCCGTCTTTCCCGGATGAGGGATGGAATAGTTATAGGCGGTCTCGGTATAGATATGCGTGCCGATGTTCTCATCGTATTCCCGGTTGTACCCGCTACCGACCACCGTCACGTGCAGCACCTTGTTCACATTTCCACCTATATAAAGAGGCAGCGTGATCGCTCCGGTGTAAGCGGTCCACCATTTGAAGTTCCGGGCGTTGACGGTCAGCGAGGTCAGGATCACCGTCCACACGAATGCGGGGGTCGTGACCTCGGTCACTTCCCCGGACACTTTCACCATGACGCTGTTCGTGCCGGAAGCCAAGAACTCGGTCACGTCAACGGAGGTAACGCCGGTGGAGTTGATATACATTTGCCGGACTACCACGTAGTCGCCTTCCCCGTTCTTTACGGATACCTGGCACAATCCGCGCTCGCCGGTATTCTCGTAAGGGTCCAGCGCCGAGTAGCGTTCCTGCGAGATGAATTTGAACTTGATGACGCAAGGTTCGTCCTTGCTGGCCGAAAGGGTCTTACCGTCCATTTCATTGACCACACGGACATACCGCTGTACCACGGCCTGCCCGCCCGTGGTGTTGATAGGCCCGCAGACGATCTCCCCGTTCGCCTCGGCATACAGGTCCGTACCCTCGATGAAGATGTTGTCAATCTTCCTCGCCACTTCATCCTCCATCAGGCTCAACGAACGTTTGAACGCGGTGATGGACTGGTTGATCTTCGTGATCTTATCCTGCAAGTCTTCCTCACCGGATGTATCGTTCACCCCGTCCACCAGCTCGTTGATCTTGCTGACCATCTGGTTCAGTTCCTCCGCTTTCAACGGGTCACCGGCAGAGAAATTCTTTTTCAATGTGCTTATCGCCATAATCTTATCCTAACCTAAATAATCTTCGCTGTCCAGCAGGCTGTCATCCAGCGTAAATACCGTGATTGTCTCCACTTTGCCGCCACCGGCCGAAAGGGCGTGCATGATCAGGTTCGTCTCAAGCGTACCGGTGCCCGGCAAGTCGCTTTCGATGCGGCAGATACGGGCGGTAACAGTGCCGCCCTGATCATCCGTGGTGCGTCTGAGCACGAACTTGATGTAGCCCATTTATCCCTCCTTTTCCATCAGCCGGATCAACTCGCGCTTGATGGCGGCGATAAACCCGGATGACTGAACCACCTCCTTGATAGCCGGACAATATCGGTCGGGGACTTCAACAGCGCCACCGGAGAAGTAAATCTCTTCGGCCAGTTTCTCAAAACCTATATCCAAAAGGACGGAGCCGTTATACTTCATCAGATTGCCCAGATCCCTGGCTACATCAAAAACACGCTTCTCTCCATCGAAAGAGACGCAAACTTCCAGTTGTTTAAAATTTATTTCCATATTCTTTCTTATTTAAATGTGATCCGCTTTCATGTTATGTTATCCGCAGAAGAACTCCACCCAATAGTAGCCGTCATAAATGTACATTAGCGATACCTCACTGCTAATTGTACGATTGGTAGTAGTACTTGCACTGTCAGAAACTCGAAAATTGCCTTTCAGAACGACTTTCTTTCCGGAGTTGATTTTCTTTATATACAAGATTTTACCTCTTCTTAGGATTGGCATACCGACTTCGATGTCGGACATGTTGGTGAATATGACAAAATCATCATTTTGTGACAAATTTCCTCCGGAAGAAACATTGCGTACATTAAAAGAAAGCCCCATAAGTTCTACGTCTAGAAAAACAGATTTCCCCCTGGCTATAATCGCATAGCCTGTTCCGGCGTTAATATACAATCCCGTACTGCCGGTGGCCGCTGAATTGACATTGACCAATGTAGTATTCAATGATTCATAATCGGAAGTCCCGATATATATAGATCCGGTTTTAGAATCACTAAACCTTATACTTCCCGGTGATAGCGTCACAGTTTTAGTATCAGAAGTAGCCACCATATTTACACCGTTCACCTTGAACCCGGCAATCATGCAGCCGTCCGTAACGAACATGTTCTTAACCTTCAACGCCCCATTCGTATCCACGACGAAATTGCCGTTAATGATAGTCTTGCCGGTGAAATTGATCCGGTCGGCCTGAATAGTGGCGTTTGAAATCAAGGTACCGGCCTGATCGGCCGTGATGAACGTACTGATGTCGGCCTTCTTGACAAGCCCGTCCTCGGTGGCTTGAGAAGCGAACAAACCTGCGAAATCGGACGTCGTCACCAGTCCGGAAGTGCTGATATTGGTCACTTTGCCGTTGGCGTCGAAAGTAAACTTCTGTGTTATCAGCGTGTTCAGATCCGCCGTGGTGACCAGTCCGGACTTATTGATGTTCGTGATATTCCCGTTGGCGTCAAATGTGACCTTGGCCGCCAATGCGGTTATTTTTTTATCCGTAGCCTCTATGGCGGTGGCATTCTTGACGACTTGTCCATTCGCGTTGTCGGCTGCATTTTGAGCCGCTCCTGCGTTATTGAACGCCTCTATGGCTTTAGACATGGCAGAAGAGGCTCCGTTCACTCCTTCTGTCGCTTTAAGCATAGCGGAAGAAGCGTCTTTTGCGGCTGCATTCGCCTTATTGATGGCTTCATTCGTGGAAGTACGGTTCTGCGTAATCAGCCCGTTCAGCTCATCTTTGGTGTTGCTCACCACAAGCAGGATACTGTCACCGAGGTTTTTTATATAGGCCGTCGTAGCATTGCTGGCCGGTGTCCAGTGGGCGATCGAGAACGCCGTTCCGGCCGCCTTGGCGGTCAGGCATCTCAACGTGTCATTGTCGTAGCTCACACCGCCTCCCGAGTAGGTGGCGTTCACCCATAAATCGCCCACGTCATAAGCCTGTCCTGCGGTAGGTTGGCCCACGAACACCCGCCGTTTCCCGTCAGCCGTATCCTGGGCCTTGGCGGCGTTCTCCAACGCCTTGACGGTCTGCTGGTCGGTGATGCTGTTCCAGCCATAGGAGCCGTCGGCGCTCTTTTCAAAGCGGTAGGCAAGCCCGGAGGACTTGTCATAGAACATGTCCTGCTCGTGCAGTTCTCTCAATGCGGAGGTTGTCCAGTCGGATGCCGGGATATTACCCAGCGTGGGCGTATACTCAAAGAACCAGATGGTAAACTCCCGGTCCACTTGATCTTTAACGGTTTGAAAGTCGGCCTGCAGTTCGGAGAACATATCATCATAACTCTCGGAGATAAACTGACCGAGGAACTTGTTGAGCGTGGGTGACAGGATGGTCACCTCTTTATTACGAAGCGTATACCCGTTGATACCCTTGTACTGCTTGAGCGAAGGGGCGTCATCCCCCACGGTGGAGAGGATGATGGCGTTCTGACGGGTAGCGTCGGTGCGGTTGCCCAGCTGCACGATGTGATCGCCTGCCGAGGGCTCCATGCTGCCGGTGTCGCAATCCTCGATAGACAGGTCGATGTAGTTTTTGCCGGTAGCCGTGACCAGCCTCCAGTAGTAGGTATTCGAAACGTTGTGACTGACGCCTTCTTCTACGTTGAACGTCTGGCAGCGGGCCTGATCGCCCGCCTTGAACTCCTGAACGATGCTCCTGTCTCCGTCATCCTGCTCGAAATAGCAGCGGTAAAACTTGTCGTACACCTCTACTTTTGAGCACTTCATGCCTGCCGGGGTCAGGACGATCTCACCCCCGACGTAGGACAGGCGCTTGATGATAAGCTCTATGAAATAAGCCACTTTCCGAACAAGCAGATCATCCACCTCCAAGTAGCTGCGCCCGGTCTTCGGGTCGTACTTTAGGATGAAACCGTTACCCAGGTCACCACTCACGAAATCGGGAGACACCAAACTGAACAGATTCTTCAATTCGTCAAAGACGGCCGTTACCGCACCACTGTCACTGACACTGATGCCATGACCTTTTTTACCGATAAGGAGACCTTTGAGGAAAGTGATGACCCCGGCAGCCGTATCATCATTTACTCTGCTGATAGCCCTATTCAGTATCTCTTTAACCGTCCTCAGCGCAGAAAATACCTTATAATCCGTTATATCCCCACTGTCCCAACTGCGCAAGATCGAAAGAATCAAGTCATCAGTCTGAGAATCCAGCATCTTTTTTATGCTCTCCACATCGCTCTCAATCGCTTCCAGTCGTCCCTTCCCTATCGCATTGGTGCATTCGATCGTCGCCTGCGACAGGTTGTTCAACTTCCGGGTCACCTTTGTAATACGGCTGTCCCTATATCCCGTTTCCTTGAAATAGTTATCGCTCAACAAACGGACACGACGGCCGACAGGCAAGGCAATTCCGTTCTCCAGGGTATGGACATAGTCCGTATCTCCCCGATAGATAGCGGTATCCGTACTGTATTTTGCCAGAAAAGCGTCTACGGCAGCCTTATACTCTGCCTCTGCCGGCGCGTAATATTCATCGGGCATACGGAGATTATACAAAAGATACGTGTCTCCGGATGCGGGAATCAGGTTCCCGCCGGGCAACTGGCTCTCTTCATCCGGATATTGGGTGATGATCTCAAACTCTTTCTTTCCGGAGTCAAAGTTTATTTCAAAATCACGTCCCTGTAAATCGCCGCTTTTAAAAACCGCATGCTTCACCAGCCCGGGCAGGTCGTATTCATTCGGATCAAAGTCCAGCCCGGAATCCTTGAAATACCACACAACGTACTTTCCGTTCTCACCCGTACGCTCTTCGCTGCGCACCTCGGACAGGGTCCCTGTCCGATGCGGAAAGATATCCTCAAAAGCGGCTTCCTCCACTTGCGGGTAAACGCCATACCGGTCTGCGTCTTTATCTACATACCTTTCCCGGCCGGGAAGCTGGAGACGCTTGAAGCCATACAAGCCTTTATCTATGTTTTTGGTGCTTCCCAACGGTATCAGGCGGGTGAAGAAACGGACGTCGGTATTATTCTCCGAGTGTTGCAGGTTTGTCAGTCCGTGCAGGTATCCCAATTCCACCGTTTCGCCAAACTCGCAACGGCAAAGGTTCACCGTATAGCCTTCAATCCACCATTCCGTCTCCAGCTTTCCGGCAAGTTTGGTCAGCGCCTGGTCGCAAAACATATTGTTATAGTCCAGACTCAGATTAGGGGCATCGATCACGGTACCCGTCACCCATCGATTGCCGCCTTCCATATAATTCAAGGAGTCCACCACTTTTTGCACATGATCCCGGGGACTGCCTTCGTAGGAGAATTTCGGCTCCAGTTCCCCATCGGTCAGATAAAGCATCAACGCGCGTTTCACCTCACTTTCGCGGCCGTAGAACTTAATGTTGTAGGTATATTCCTGTGTACTCTTCTGCCGGGGCTCGTAAGCGGTATGCAATTTATAAGGACTTCCTTCCAGTTCCAGATAATCATTCACATCCAGGGATACATATTCCGAAGAGGTAAATGACGCGTTTACCACATTCTCTCCCATCAGCTCGTGCACATGCGTCGATGAATCGGAAGGGGAAACGGTCATTTTCAGGGTTCCGTCCTGACTGTATATCTTTAGTTCTATAATCGTTTCATAAGTGATCAAACAGCAATCAAACAGTAATCAAACAGCAGGCTCCGGTTCGCGGAACTTCACTTTAAAGTTCGCGCAAACCTCTCCCGATCCATTCGGGTCGGTCAGCTGCCGGTATTCGGAGCACTCTTTATAATAGACTTTCAAATGCCGGTTCAGTCCGGACACCTGAAGCTCCAGCCATCCGGAGGTGAGCAGGCGGAGGAAGTTCTGCCGGCGGGCGTGGAACTGTTCCGGATCATCCGCGAGCATGGCAAAATAGAGCGTGAAGTCACGGGCCTCAAATTTAGGCGAAGGAAGTACTCCCGGAAGTTTTACGCCATCCCGTTCACGGAAGTCCACTTCGGTATAACTTTTCATCGTGAGGGGTTTCAGGAGTTCGTCCCAGTTGGAGCGCTCATCCTCTTTATCTTCCGTCAGAAACACGCCATACTCTTTCCATACGTCCGTGCCGTTGATCATCAACAGGCCCTCCAGTGCTTTTATCTCCATATCATTTCATCTTTAATCCGTCCCTGACCATCTCTTCTATCCCTTCGGCCGAGCGACGGGTGTTGTCTTCTATCTTGGTCAACGTGCCCGACACGGCAAACAGCGTATCGCCCACGGTGGTGAATTTCTTATCCAGCGAGACGACATGATCCTGGATGTTTCTTCCGATGCCTGCCAGTTCCGATCCGGTCTCCTCTGTCAGGGTCGTGACGGCTCCCGAACGTCCGGACTGCGACTGTTTGTCTGTTTCCGGAGAGATGCCGGCCGCGTCGAATACATGGTCGCGCATATCGGAGGCATCCTGATAAATGCTTTGGTAAAGCTCCTGAAGCTTTTTCTTTTCGTCTTCGGAGAGTGTCCCGTCATCCATCGCGTCGGCAAATTGCCCGTACCAGGTTTTTATCTGGGATCTCAAGGTGTCGTCGATAATCGTATTGACAATGGCCTGCCGCATATGGTCTTCAAAGCTGTCGGCCACGTCGGCCATGGTGGAATCCGCGTCCAGCAGCAAGCTCTTCAGAGAACTGCGGGCTTCGTCAAAAGTGATACCCGTCAGTGACTGGTTGCGCTGATCCATGATTTCATTCAGCTTCTCGTCCCCGTCGATGATGGCTTGCAGGTAGGTCCGGGTACTTTCATCCAGTTGCGCCCAAAGTTTCGGGAGCTGCTTTTGAAGATCCGCAAGCTGCCGTGCCGGGAGATCAAAGAGTTCGGTTCCCCGCTTCCCCCATCGGCTGATATCGATACCTATGCCATTCAACTCCGCCCGGTAACGCTTGATCACATCCATCTGCTTCACGCCATGCGAAGAGGACCGCCAACCGGCTCCTGAGTTAAAATAATCCTGCCCGATCTGGCGGCTGGCTTCCATCTGTTTCCGGATCATCTCTTCCGCTTCCCGGGAGAGAACCACGGCGTTGCTTCCGGCGGTGGACTGAATCAACTCCTGCTGCTTGGCAATCAGGTCATCGATGACACCGATATAGTTATTGTACTGGTCAATGGTTTCCTGGCTTAATTCCTTGGCGCTCCCAAACAGGGAAAGGATACCTTTCCCCAGCCCGCCCACCGCACCGATAGCCCCGGTAACAATGCTCATCGGCTTCGTCACGTCGATGGACGCCAGGCTGTCAAGCGTTTGCCCGAAACCGTCCAGAGCGCCGTTGATCTTTTCCGGAACACTGACCCCGAAGTTCTCCAGCGCACCGGTCAAGGCAGTGGCGGTATCCAGATATTCACGTGCCCGGCTCACTCCTTCATGGAGTGATTTATTCATCTTTGACAGAGAGGCGGCACGTTTGTCTTCGGCCTCACGCAAGCGTCTCTCCGCCTCTTCCTGCGTCAGCAGAGTGGTTACGATCTTACCCGTAGCCGCGTCATACCGGCTGGTGACCGCAACCGACTGTCCGGATTGCAGCTTCGCCAGGTCACTCTCAGCCTTTTCCAGTGCTCCGATAGCCGATTTATACTCCGCGACGCTTTCCTTCAACTCCCGGAACGGATCACGCTCGGAGATTTTAAAGTCTATCCGGATAAAGGCGTCCGACAACTCTTTCATGTTTTCCGGTGAGAGCTTCTTGCCGGCTTCCTGAATGAATTTACCTAATTTATCACGTAGCCTTTCCAGGCTTTCGGTAGAGAGGCTGTCAAGACTTCCAAAGACCTTGGAGAAGTCGATACTGCCTTTAAACTGATCAAAATCCAGTTCCTCCAGCTGCCTCTCCATCTCTTTTTTGAGAGCCGCACGCTCACCGCCGGTCTTAACGCCCGCGAGTTTGGAAACGTAATCCCGGGCAATCGCCAGACGTTTTTCCCGGTAAGTGCCGTATTCTTTGTTGTAATCGATCCATGACTGTTTCTCGGCATCGGACAGCTTACGCTGCTTCTCGATTCCCTCTTTCTCTATTTGCCAGATATCATCGGCGTATTTTCTGGCGGCTTCCACCCGTTGGTCCTTGGCGATATCCTTGACTCGGGCGTATTGCCCGGAGTCGACGGCAGCGCCTTTCTTTTTGGCGTCATCCAGTTTCTTCAACTGGTCACGCTCGCTTTTATCGATGTCCGCCAATGTTTCGTCCAGCTCTTTCCGGGCAAGCCTCTTACGCTTTTCATAGCCGTCCCTCATGACAGCCAGACGGGCGGCCTCGAGCTTTTGCCGGGCGGACAATTGAGCGTCGGCGATGGCATTGAGCAAACCGATTTTGTCAGTGCTCCCTTCATCACCTTCTCCGTTTCCGTTTTCCGTAAACCCGCCTTCCTTCATTTTATCCTTATAATCCTTGAAGGTCTGCAAAGATCTCTTGGTCATGCGCTCAATGCGCCCGTTGACCGCTTTTATCTTTTCCTCGTTCAGCCGCACGTTCTTCAGTATCGCCGCCGAAGCTTCGGCGGCCATCTGTTCGGGGGTCACATCCTCCTCCGTGTAGATAAAGCCTACATCTGATGCCGCATATCTACGTCGGTCCGCATTCAGTTTACGGGCTTTTTCACGATCCTCCGGCGTAACCACCTTCGCGCGTACATCGGCCACTTTCTTTCCGGATGTGATTTCATCATCCAGCTTCATCTTCTGCGCGTACAGATCCTGAAGCGTATTCTGTCCGGCGATAGCCTGCGCCCTCAACTTCATGGCAGCAACGAAGTTATCTGTATTGTCCACCAACAAGTTTTCAGCGTCCTTCACGTTCTTCACCTCAACGCCAAGCTGGTTGAACGCGGTTTTATTTTCATTGATATACTTTTTCTTAGAAGACAGGTTATTCCCCAATTTACTCCATTCGGAAGATAAACGGGTTACGATAGACACCTGCTTGCCATAATCCGAATACGACGAAACGAGATTCTTTTTATAATCTTCCAACGATTTGCTCAGTACGTCCAATTTTATTTTGGCCTTATCTATAAAATCCGCTGACTTGCCGATCTTCTTAAACATATCCGCCACATCTTTCGCATAGACGATGGATAGTGAAATCAGCACCATCATGGCTGTCTGCCAGGAAAACATCGATTTCAGAACCTGTTTCCAGACCGGCGTCGCTTTCTCTCCGGAAGCGGTCAAGGCTTCATACTCCTTTCTCGCCATCGCGAGTTGATCGGTAAAAATCGGAAGGTTATTGGATGTCGCCAAAAAGAACATCTGCGGCCCCATGGCCAGCGACGGAAGTTCGCGGGCTATCTGCTGGAAGCTCATTCCCAGACCGTCGAATTTTCGCTTGGTCACCATAGGATCTTCCGGAGTCAGGGGTACGGAGTTGGTCTTCTTTTTAGCGGCTTCCAATTCCTCGATCACCTGTTTCAATTTCTCCACCTCTTCCGTCAGCGCTTCAACCTTGGCCGATTCTTTCACGTAATCGCCCATATCGATTCCCTCGGACAGCTGCTTCCGCATCCGGGCGATCTCACCTTCGAGCCGCTTGATAACAGCCTCGGTCATACGCTGAAAATCTTCCATATTGTTTTCGGCCGACCGTAGGCCCTTCCGGGTGGAATCCCGCATCAGCAATTCTATCTCAACAGAGGTTTTAGCCATATCATTTTTGTTTCTTTAGATTCTGAAAAAAGTCCAGCGCCTGCACATGTGCCGCCTCCGGTTTCCTTCCTGCCCTCGCGTCACCTTTCACATAGCGGGGAGCGTCCGAGAGCATCAGCATCAGCACCGGATAAGGTATCCGGCGTAAAATATAATCCATTGTCCAGCCTGTAGCCGTAGCGATCTGCCAGACAATACCGAAAAGGCTATGGGGGCCTTCCATCCGGCCCGTTAACTCCTTTTTCCCCCGTGGCTCAGGTGCGGCGTCATCGGATTCACCGTCTCCGCCGATCTGATAATAGTCTTGAAAGACTGTATGGATATCAAGGAAAGCAACTGGAACATCGCTTCTGCCTGATAGGTGTGCTCCATCCGATGACGTATCCACCACGCCACCGGACGTCCGATGATCCGGTACAGCGTATAGTCCCTGACCAGGGCGGCCGCCACGATCCGGCTGACCGCCTTCGTATGCCGGACGATGAAATCCATGTTCTGTTCAAAGGTAAAACCCTCCATCTCTTCATACGTCACTCCGATGCTCCGGTACAGCCGCCCGATCAGAACCAGTGTCAGCGGATAGGGCATCCGCAGGGTTACCGACCGCCTCACCCTCCATCCCAATAGCCGGAGCGGGCGCAAAGGAACTTTGACACCCGCATCCAGCAGCATTCCGGAGGCTTTTAGCTCTTCGAGGTTCATCATCATCCGGCAGGTTGGGGTTCTGTATATGCTCCCGGAGGATACACCAGGAAGAGGTCTGTCACATCCTTTCCGTCGGGTACGAGGAAAGTCACCTTGCACTCGATGGAGAGCACATTGTCCAGCGTCAGGCCATCTGCCAGGTTGGCCGTCAGACTCGCTTTCTCTACTTCTATCACGTGTCCGGAAGCGCAATGGATAAGCATTTTGCCCTCCTTTTTATCCTTCTTCACCGGATAGTGATAAACTCCTTTTTCGTCCACCGTTCCACCGAAAGACTCTTTCCACCCTTCGGCCGCCGTCAGTTGTACCAGCTTAAAAGTAAAAGCGATGATTTCCGCTTTCGACTCAAACTCTTTCACCACGGCGTTACGCAACTGGATGGCACGGACCTGCACGCGTTCCGCTTCCGTGATGGCCGGCTGCAATCCCTCCTGGGAAATATAACCGTACTCCACTCCATCGAATACGAACTTGTCAAGCCCGTACATCATTCCGTCATCTGCTACACTCATTGATCTGTGTTTTTTTATTTTTGATATTTCTTCAATCGACGTTTAATCAGCGTCAGAACGAACAGGCCGACTGATACCTGCCCCATCCTGATCCAGAACCACTGCCAGCCGTTAGGCTCGCTGATCC
>ERZ779922.199-NODE-199-length-53689-cov-13.186859_pt1 | contig 53689 bp, 61 predicted proteins | sample MGYA00511544_ERZ779922 | MGnify/ENA primary metagenome ERZ779922 (study PRJEB29588, sample SAMEA2154516) | human gut metagenome | biome: human gut; feature: human-associated habitat; material: faeces | place: Denmark | collected 2008/2010 ... | reverse complement strand
GCTTCCCCCGGCTGTTCTCCGTTATCAATGTCTTTCTTAATATCCCGCAGGATAGTCTCTGTCATGGCTCGCAATTCATCCCGGCTGACATTGTGATCGGCCATAAACTGCAGATACTGCCGCATGGATTCCTCCCACGGCGGCGTTGCGGGATTGCCGCAGTCGGTGGACAGGATCGAGTTCTCTGCGCCGAGCTTCCGTATGGCTTTAAGGTTACGCTCTGCATTGCTGATCCACTGACCGTTTTTCAGCGGCTGCATAAAGCAACGCTCCAAAATGACATTGTAATCTGAAATCAGTTCTTGTTGGTCTTCAAGACTCATATCCACGACCCAATATTCCGGATGGGTGATCACGATCTTTTGTACGCCGATGTTGCGGGCGCTGTCTACGACACAGCGGATTTCCTCCGGAGAAATATGACCGGTAGCAAGAACGGCGTCATACTCCTTGATAAGCGTGAAAATGCGGCGCAACTCCGGAAGCGGTACACCTCGGTCATTCGTCATGCGAATACCGCCGCTTCTGCCGTGCTTGTGGCAGTCATTTTCCGCGTCCACTGTCGGCAGCCAAATGATCTTGGCGCCCATTTCAAGGGCGGTTTGTACCGCTTTGGGATTCAGTCCGCCCGTCTCATAATTTAGAACCAATCCGCCGTACATGACAAATGAATTGCTGTCAAATGCCGTTCGGTTATAGGCGTTGCACAGCGCCGCACGAGCCACGGTTGAGCAATGATGCCCTTTGATAACGATCGCCCTTGCTCCGGCACGAACGGCAGCAGCGGTTAATTCCAGATCGTTATAGGTGCGTCCGCAAACATCCGGTGCTGTGTGAACATGCATATCAATGACGCCGTTCAGCGAAATTTTCTCTTCCATGTTTTCGCTTCCTTATATAAAAAATCTGCCGCCTGCACAGTACAGGCGGCAGACCCAGTCACGATTATTCAATAGTAACCTTGCTGCTCGAGGTCAGCTTTTTCGGATCATGCTTCGGAACCAGAATGGTCAGAACACCGTGCTCGTATTTCGCCTTGATGTCCTCCGGCTTTACATCACCGACATAGAAGCTACGGGAGCAAGCGCCCGCATAACGCTCTTGGCGAAGGACACGACCTTTCTTGTCCTCTTCGTCCTTGTCAAGACCCTTTTCGGCACTGACGGTCAGATAACCGTCCTTGACATCTACATGGATCTCGTCCTTTTCAAAGCCGGGCAGATCTACTGCGAAACGGTAGCTTTTGGCATCGTCCGTCTCGCGGATATCGGTCTTCATCAGGTTTCTGCCATTCTTGCCGAACAGCGGATCATGACCGCCGAAGAAACCGGTACCAAAGAAATCGTCTAACATGTTTTCACCGTAAATGCTGGGTAACATAATACATTCCTCCAAATGATTTATTATCTATATTAAATTAAAGCTTTGCCGTACGGTAAGCCGTACCTAAGCATTGCTTTCAAAATTATTATCTCGTTCTCGGGATACAAGCATAGACAATAGCACTGATGCCTTCAAGCAGAAACACAAGTCCTACTGTCATACCGACAGCCGTTATGCTGACCAAAGGATCCATCATACAGATAAACCCGGCAATCATCAGAACAATACCAACGGCTAAAACCCATCCCCAGTTGTGGACGCCGAGCGCTTTCAAATCGAATGCACTGACGAACCGAGAAATACCGGAGAACAAAAGCCAAAGTGTAAACAGAAACGGTAGCGACAACATGGTGAACCACTGATTGAAAAGCAGGAACAGTGATAAAATCACCGTCAGCACACCGTCCAACAGCAGCCAACCGGAACCGAACAGCAACCCGCTTGTTGCGGCAAACACAACGATCTCAATAATGCCCGAAACCAACATAAATATGCCGACCATAAAGCCTGCCGTTGCCGCCGCAATGTCCTGATTGCACAAGCAATAGACGCCAACCGCAATCAAAAGCACACCGGAAACGATATTCAGAACTCTCATTGATTTAGAAGCCATAAACATTTACACCGCCTTTTCGTTGCTCTTTCTTTGTTTTCTGCGTATATTTTAATCTTTTGTACTTGAAATGGCAATGGTACGGCAGTATAATAAAATAAAAAACACTTGTGCTTTTTGCACAAGTGGATTGGAGATGGATATGGAACAAGCAACTTGGAAAAGCGGAAGCACCGATACGCTTTTGTCGGAGTTTTTCGCGTAGGACGACCTAAAGGCGTTGGCTGCCGACGCCGGTGCATTGCTGGAATGTCCGCTGCTTGTGCTGGACGATACCTTTCATGTTACGGCACACCACAGACCGCTCGGCTTTACCGATCCGCCTTTTCAGAATGCCGTAAGGCAGGGAGAGATCACCTATGAAGCCGGAGCGATCATCAGCCAAAGCGAGGCGCTGTCTGCTGGGAAAGCAGACTATGTGAAGCTGGAGGGCAGCGATTACCGCCGCCGTTTCTCACCGCTTATCAGCTCCGGCGTGCGGCTGGGATATCTTATTTGTGTGGATACTGACGGACACTTGCAAAATATTCCGCCGGAAACCTGGAATATGGTAGAACAGATTTTGGCTAAGCAGGCTTTTATTGAAGCCAGCAGGCAGGATAAACCCTTTGAAACGGCAGAGGATATTTTAATGCATCTGTTAGACGGAGGGTTTTCCTCGGCACCGTATTTTCGTCTGCAAGCCTCCGGTACTTACCTTGCGGATTTTCATCCCACGGGCTTTGCGCTGATCGAGCTGACCGCCTATCACAACGAATATCTCGGCAAACGGCATCTGAAGGATGAACTTGGTGTTAGATTTCCGCAGTCGCATTCTTTTCTGTATCGGAGAGATGTGTTTCTGTTCTTACACGGAAACGCGGATTTCAACGGCTTTTCTGCGTTGGCGGAGGAGTTTCAATTAAAAGTAGTCATGTCTGACGGAATAAATGACCTGTTCGACTTGCCTGCCCTTTACCGCACGGCACATGAGGCTTTGATGCTGATGACGGATCGCCGCTTTCACAGCGGAAATGTCTGCACGGTGGCGCAGCTTCGCACACCGCTGCTGCTGAAAAACTTGGAGGGACGAAGCGACCTGATTGCAAAAGAGATCCGAGCGCTTGCCGCACACGATAAGGAAAAGGATACGCAGTACTGCGAAACGCTTTATCACTATCTGACCTGCTGCCGATCGCTAAAAAAGACCTGTGACGCTCTTTTCACACATCGTAATACGGTGCTTTACCGCATTCACAGGATGCAGGATGATTTTCTTATCCCATTGGATGATTCGGCTGTACACGCCGACTTGCTACTCGGTGTGTCTCTGCTTCTGTTTGAAGAAAAGGGTCCCGATTTCTTTCTGCATACGATGAACAAAGCCGAGAGTGAGGAATAACTGATATGAAAGAAAATAGAAAGCTATTAAAAGAAGTGCTCAAGGACATCCGTCATGATATGACCGATGAAGAGGTACTGAACCTGCTAGCCGACAGCAAGATTTCGGTCAGTCCCGAAAGCGGAAAAGAAAAGTATACATTGGGACAGCGGGCGGCGGATGCCATTGCAAAGTTCGCCGGAAGCTGGGCGTTCATTTTCTCGTTTACCGGCGGACTGGTGCTGTGGATGGTTGTAAACACGCTGATGGCTGCACGGGCATTTGACCCATATCCGTTCATTTTGCTGAATCTGGTGCTGTCCTGTATCGCCGCGATCCAGGCACCGCTGATCATGATGAGCCAAAACCGTCAGGAGGAAAAGGACCGCCGCAGAGCTGAAAACGATTACAAGGTCAATCTGAAAACCGAGATTATGATCGAGGATCTGTACGACAAGGTGAATGCGATCCTTGCTAAGCAGTCGGCACTGGAAAAGCAGCTGCAGGGGAAAAGTAAAATGGATGAGCAAAAGCCGCAGTGATTTTCAAATATTTTCTGCTTTACCTCTTGACAAGTCATTATGCCTTGCGTATGTCCCGGCCGTCTTTTGTTTTTCCCATAAACCCGAAAAACCTTATATACCCCTTGGGGCAAGTAGCCCCACCAAATTTAATCTCAAAGCCTTGAGATGCGCATTAGAGGCGGCGGGATACATAGAGAACCGAAAACCCCACCAAGGTTTTTTGAACTCGATGTACCCACCGTGCTTTGCCATGCCTTCTTGTAGGTTCTGTCTGCCGGTGTTGTCCATCGTAACCACCGGCTCTTTTTGTGTCCCGACCGCTCAGTGCCGTCTCAAGCGGAAAGGACACATTAGCCAATAAATACGGCATATCTTCGTGTAGTATATTCCGCTGAAATCGCTGGATATATCGTGTTTTTAGAGGTAATATGTCACACACCAAGGGAGGTGAATCAAATGGAGAGAGTTGTAGAAAGGGTCGATGCCCTAATAAAGCAAGTATCGCACTTGCAAAAAAACTTGGTGCCTCATATATCGGCTGTAAAAGCACATTTGATATGCTGAAGAAATCAGAAGTTTCAAATGAAACAAAGACTGAAGCAGAACAATTTGATAAAATGCTGTATAGAATTTACAGATGATCATATCGCTTGATTTCTTACGAAGTCAGGCGTTTTTTCATTCCTTTTTTCCGTGCAATCTACTACTGTCGAAAAAATCTGACACCTATAAATTGAATACCGAAAACCTATTGCAAAGAATATAATCTTCTGCTATAATAAGCCTATCCGATACATACTGTATTAGATAGAATGGAGGACGAAAAAATGCGTTCTAAAAACACTGACCTTATGAATGAAATCAAAAAGTTTGCCGAGGAATACTACCTTGAGTATTGGAAGTCCCCCTCTACCTCCGAGATTGCCGGCGCTGTCGGCGTGACGAGGGCAACGGTATACAGATACTTAATAGATATGGCTGAGCGCGGAATGATTGATTATGACGGCTCTGAAATCAAAACCGATGTTACGCGCAAATATACTGATCCGGGAAACAATGCGGTTATTCTTGACTGCTCTGTTTCCTGCGGCATCGGACTTCCCGAAGAAGAACGGGTGCTTGAATATGTGAAGCTGCCGAAAACCGTGTTTGGTACGGGCGACCTCTTTCTGCTCAAAGCAAACGGCGATTCTATGGTTGACGCCGGTATTGAGGACGGAGATTGGATCGTTGTCCGTAAGCAGACGGACGCAAATGAAGGAGATATTGTTGTGGCTCTCTTTGAGGGGCTGAACAATCTGAAATACTTTTATTGGAACAAGAAAAAGAACTGTGCCGTTCTTCGCTCTGCCAACGAAGCAAAGGGATATAAGGACATTGAGGTTTACGACCTGCAAATCCAAGGCGTTGCACAGAATGTTATTAAAGGACTTTAAGCTGTAAACGGAGGTGCTTACCTTGGAAAAGGTATATGTCAATGTAGATTATCAGGTGCTCGTCGGCGGTGCAATAAAGCCGGTTCGGATTTATTGGCACGACGGCAGAGCCTTTGATATCCGAAAAACGCTTCATTGCTGCACCTCTGAAGATGAGTATGAAGGAATTCGCTACACGGTGTTGATCGGTAGTGCGGAAAAATATCTATACCGAATCGGCGGCAAATGGTATGTTGAGCCGATTCAGACGGAGGTGGACACAGGTTGAGAAGCTATATTTCATTCGGAGAGCTTGAAGAACTCGGCGAAACAATCGTAAGGGAATATCTCCGAAAGACCAAACGCTATAACGCCCTATGTGTGGATATAGAGGGTTTGGTTACGGATTATTTGGGACTTACCGTAGTTTACGAAAACATTGCGGAAGATGATCCGAACAAGATTGCCTTCCTTTCCAACGGTAAGCGACCGTTGTGGGTTTCCCGTAACGAGGAACGAATACAGGTCGTGTTTCCGAAAGGAACGGTTGTTATGGACAAGGTATTGCTCCACGAAAACGAAAGCAGCCGACGCAGATTTACACTCGGACATGAAGGCGCGCACAGCGTTATTGCGAAACAGAATCCAATGCAGGATGTCGGATGCTTTCATAACGAATTTGATCCAGAGCGAGTGTATACAATAAAAGAACAAAAAGAATTGATGTCTTTTTCCGAAACGCAAGCCGACAGGCTTTCATCGGTTTTTCTTATGCCCCGGTTTATTTTGCGAAAGGTTATGAAAAAGTACAAATGCGAGAATGGATTGCCCGTATACGGCTGGAATGTCTTTGCCCCGGAGGACAAGCTGAAGCTTCGTAAAATGGCAGACTGTATGGGCGTGTCCTTTCAGGCTTTGGTTATACGGCTAAAAACATTGGGGCTTCTGATGCCCCGTGATCTGACCGTATACTTGGAGAACGACTTGCAGCTCGGAGGTACGAAATGACCGGAGAGATTTTATATGACAGCAGATACGGTCAACTCACACCCGAGGTTGCCGAAAAGATACGGAAATCCCGTGAAGAAGTGAAAAGCTTAAAGGGCAGAACGCTCAAATGCCCTATATGCGGTTTTCGGCTTGAAGAAGTCTATGAGATAGCCTCCGGTTATGTCCATGTGAAATGCCGCAAATGCAAGCTGGAGGAACCGCTGAATCTCGCCTATTTCAGACGGTTAAAAAGAAACATCTTACTCGTAAATCCGTATATTGTGAGAAAGGCTAAAAAAGGTGTACGGTTATGAAGATACGCGAAGTAAAACAAAATAAAAAAGATTATCTTGCGTTGCTTCTGTTAGCCGATGAGCAAGAAAGCATGATAGACCGGTATATAGACAGAGGCACTATGTATGTTTTGGAGGACGGCGGTGTGAAATGCGAGTGTATTGTTACCGACGAAGGAAACGGAATTCTTGAAATCAAGAACATTGCAACTGAGCCGGAATTTCAGCGAAACGGTTATGCAAAGAAAATGGTGGAATACATTGCCGAAAAGCATAAAGGAAAGTATTCGGTGTTGCAGGTAGGTACAGGCGACAGTCCGCTAACCGTTCCGTTTTATGAAAAATGCGGTTTTGTAAAAACGCACAGCATTAAGAACTTTTTTATAGACAACTATGATCACCCGATTTATGAATGCGGAGTAAAGCTTACAGATATGATTTATCTGCAAAGAGCGATATAAGGAAACGGAGGCATAAAAGTGAACATAACCTATCTTTGCATTGACTTAAAGAGCTTTTATGCCTCGGTGGAATGCGTCACGCGCGGGCTTGATCCGTTGACGACCAATCTTGTGGTGGCTGATGTTACAAGAACCGAGAAAACCATCTGTCTTGCGGTAACGCCGTCGCTGAAAGCTTATGGTATCCCCGGCAGAGCAAGACTGTTTGAGGTTATCCAAAAGGTTGAGCAAATCAATCGGCAGCGCAAATACAAGGCGCCGCGTCATAAACTCGATTGCGAATCGTATAACGCTGTAGAACTTGAAAGAAACCCCTCCCTGGCTCTCAGCTATATTGCCGCACCGCCGAGAATGGCTTACTATATGGAATACAGCACTCGGATCTATAATATCTATCTCAAATACATTGCTCCCGAGGATATCCATGTGTATTCCATAGATGAGGTGTTCATTGACCTTACGCATTACCTGTCAACCTACAAATGCACTGCGAGAGAACTCGCGCAGACAATGATAAAAGATGTCCTTGCAACCACCGGCATTACCGCAACGGCAGGCATCGGAACGAATATGTACCTTGCCAAAATTGCAATGGATATCACTGCAAAGAAAATGCCTGCTGACGAGAACGGCGTCCGTATTGCCGAGCTTGATGAGATGTCATACCGCAAAGAGCTTTGGACGCATAAGCCGCTGACTGACTTTTGGATGCTCGGCAGCGGTATTGCTAAAAAGCTTGAAGCGAACTATATGTATACTATGGGCGATGTTGCCCGTTGTTCGCATTATGACGAGGCAAAGCTGTTTAAGCTGTTCGGCGTTAATGCGGAACTGATTATCGACCGCGCTTGGGGTTGGGAGCCGACCACTATTGCCGATATAAAGGCATATAAACCATCCTCCAACAGTTTAAGCGTGGGACAGGTGCTCAAATGTCCGTATAACTACGAAAAAACAAAGCTGATTGTCCGTGAAATGATTGACCAACATGTGCTTGACCTTGTGGATAAAGGACTTGTAACAGATCAGATTGTGCTTGATATCGGGTATGATATAGAAAACCTGACCGATCCGAAAATCAGCGCAAAGTATCACGGAGATGTCACAACCGACCGCTACGGACGCAAAGTACCGAAACATGCGCACGGAACGGCAAATTTAGAAAAAAAGACATCGTCATCGCACATTATTACAGAAGCGACAACGAATCTGTTTGACCGCATCATAAACAAGGATTTGCTCGTTCGCCGTATTACGGTTGCTACCTGCAAGCTTGTCAGAGAAAGTGATGTAAAAAACGAAACTGTTGCCGAGCAGATATCGCTTTTCGATGACCCTGTTGAAAAGGAAAGGAAAGAGCAAGCCGAAAGGCAGGCTCTTGAACAGGAAAAACAAATGCAGAAAACGATTATCGGCATAAAAAAGCGATTCGGCAAGAATGCAATACTGAAAGGTATGAATTTACAAGAGGGCGCAACTGCTATGGAACGAAACGGTCAGGTAGGAGGTCACAAGGCGTGAGAAAAATATTATCTTACAAAGCGGTACAGCTTGTTGTTGTTTTGATTATAACGGTCATTTTATCCGTAATTCTGACCGCCGTTAAAGATAAAGAATACAGCAATTGGGTTTCTACGGAGGCGGTAATTACAGATTGGAAAACCGGTTGGCATGTTTCCCATATTATATATTTTGAATATGAAGTTGGCGGTACGAAATATAGAGGGCAGGATAGTTTTAAAGGAAATTTTCCAAATGAAGATGTGGGAGATGTTGTTACAGTCTGGTATGATCCGGACGATGCTTCACGGGTCATGAGATCGGATATAAAACCCGATGCGGGCCTGTGGACATATGCGCCGTTTTTTCTTGCATTTCCCATATCGATCTTTGTTCTTTCCGGAGGATTTAAAGCAAGAGCACGGAGAATTGGCTGAAGGAGTCAAATAGTATGAGTGAGAGCGCAGAAAAACTTTATGCGGACATTATAAATCTTCCGCATCACGAACTGACAACACGGCAGCGTATGCCGCGAATAAACCGTGCTGCGTCCTTTTCTCCGTTTGCGGCGCTGACCGGATATGACGATCAGGTAAAGGAAGCCGGACGGCTAACGGACGAGCGTATAGAGCTTGATGACGGCACGATAAGTACACTGAATGATAAGCTGAACTATGCCGTTTCGCTGTCCGATGAACAACCGGGAATATCCGTGACCTATTTCAAGCCGGACGGTAAAAAGAATGGCGGAGAGTATGTAACGCATACCGGAGTAATTAAGCGTGTTGACGAATATGAGCGCAAGCTGATATTCACCGACAAAACCGTAATTCCGATAGATGACATTTACGGAATCGACGGTGAAATATTTAACGGTTTATACTGAAAGCCGAATACAACTGAATAACTGACTTTAATTCGTGCAAGCAGAGCCGGTCGAATGACCGTGATTTCCAAGCGCCGTACAAGGTTGAGACTGAATAGTATGGAAAACCATATCTATTGGTCTTGATTTGTACGGCGCTTTTTTTGTGCGCAAAAATACTTGTACGGTAATTGGAGTCCTTTCCTCGGCTTGCCCGGGAAAGGACTTTTTATGTTTATACAAAAGGAAAATTATTTATTTTATGACTTCTTCACTGTACCGAACCGAAAAGGAGAAGATGCAGTGGAAAAGTGGCAGTGCTACATAGCCGGATATCCGTAATCTCCGATTTTTGATTTCACCCAAAATTCGAAAATTTAAGGAGATTACGAAAGTGAGTACCAAATTCTATATCAAAGACAATAACGGTATTTATTTGTCCACGGACGGAAAAATCAGATACACCCTGCTGGAAGGGAAGGCGTTGTATGACTTCCTCAAGACAGAAAACGGAAGATCAAGATGCTTCCATGTAGACATTGATGAGAACGGCAACAAGATCGGAATTGAAGCAGAACCCAAAATGATTACGGCATGTGCAGCACAGCGGGAACGGGATCGTTATCGCTACAAAGTGATGACTAAGCTGAACATTACAGTTGTGTCGGCAAATACGCTTGTTTCAGTCCCCGGCGAGGATGACCTCGAACTGCTTGATACCGTTGCGGACGAAGATGTCGATTTGGAAGCCGAGGCGATGCACCACCTCGACCTTGAAATTTTGAAAAAGGCTTTACAGACCCTCACAAAAGAAGAATACCGTATCATCCACTGTCTGTACCTGTCCAAATCCCCTATGAGCGAAAAAGAGATTGCCAAACATCTCGGTATGACACAGCAGGCCGTGAGCAAGCGTAAGAGAGCCATTTTCGAGAAACTGAAAAAATTTTTCTGATTTTTTGGTTGTGAGCCTTTGGATTTTTCCCAAATAAGGAATGAGAGGACTCAAACAGCCTCTGTTGCACCTTGAAAACCGAATAACGAAAGGATGCCGAGGTATAAACTCACCGGACCGTATAAGGAAAGCTGTCGGACAGAAGCGCCATGACTCCACGCAAGTGGATGAGCGATATATTCTGCGCCGAGTCGAAAGATGTACAGCATATTTCGATTGGCCATGACTCCGGTGGAGAACTAAGGATACTTCTGCAAAAAAGCAGCTCGCCGGAAGGCGGGATATGTTGTTTCAGGCTGAAAACCATGTCTGTTACACCATATATGATGCTCGTTCCCCCATTGCGAATCCGACCGCGGGGAAACTATGCTGCGAGATACTCGACATCCTTAAATCCAAAGCTCAATAACGAATTATTTGTGTTTGAGCGATGGAACTACTGTGCAGGAGCAGCAATGCTCCTGTATACCATTCTGTCGCTCAAACAAATCTGAATCACTAAGAAACAAGGAGACATTAGAAATGTTTGAAATTACTTATAGCGACAACGAAACCTTTGAAGCATACCAAAACGCGGGAAAAGCCCATAAAGGCGGCACCTACGATTTTACTTTTGAAAACCGATATATAATTTATCACGCAAACCTGCGTCATAAGGTGGATTACATTGCCATCGATATGAGCACCGGTCTCGCCTCTTTCGTTATTACCAAGAACCCCGGCAATCTCTACACCGAAGCATCCTACAAACGGCTAATCCCCCATATTCTTTACTCCGTGAAATATACCGGAGACATGAGATACCTCAATCGCTTTGCGGACGATCCCCTCGCGGTTATTGACTCAATCTTCCGTGTTGTTCTCCCCAATAACGGATATAACATTCGGGAAGAACAGATTGCTCTTGCAAAGAAGATGTATATCGGTTTTACCGAAAAGCAGGTTGCTCTCTGTGAAGCGGAGGTCGGAACAGGCAAAACTCTTTCATATTTGGTGGCAGCCATTGTAGCCAAACACCACAACGGCATTACTTACAGGCAGAACCTGCCCGTAACTATCACCACATCGAGCATTGAATTGCAGAAAGCATTGGTGGAGCGTGAAATCCCCCACCTTTCCAAAATGCTCTTAGACTATTACATTATTGAGCGTCCGCTGACCGCGGTTCTTCGCAAAGGCAAGGAACACTACCTTTGCCGTTATCGTTTCGATGACTTTCTCAAGAATATCCGTATGTATCCCGAAAAATACAAGACCACCATTGAAACACTCGAGCAGATGAGCAACCTGCGTGCAGGAATTGACCTGGACAGATACCGCCTCAGCGGAGCGATTAAGAGCCGAATCTGTATTAAGGGTACATGCGCAGGCTGTGCGCGAAAGAAGGAATGTACATACAACGAATTTGCTAAACGGATGTACGACCTTCCCGACCTTGACTTTCAAGTTACAAACCATAATATGTACCTCATGTCCCAAAAAACGAAGATCGATGACCATCCCCCTCTGCTGCGCGAGAGTTGCTTTGTGGTCGTAGATGAGGCGCATAAGTTCAAAGAAGCGGCTGAAGACACCTTTGGCGAGAGAATCGGAGAAAAAGACATCCCCCGCTATGTAAATGCAGTAAGAATTCTTTGTTCAACCAAGGCCAATAGGGATAAGTACAAAGAATTTCTCGCAAATATCATCAAGGAAAACGATGCCCTGTTCAACAGCCTTCGCAAGAAGCAACACGGCGACATCGAAGAAGAACGAGGATATATTATTTCTCTGTCAGTGTTTCAGACAGCCAAACTCAACAAGATTATGTATCTCATCGATAAAATCGAAGGTATGAAGATCAAACGCAATTACGGTATCCCCGTAACCGGCAGCTACTTGAAAACGTCGATTACCGCTATCAATAAGGCAAGTAAGTCCACCATTTGGTTGGATACGGATGAAAATGGACTTCTCTCGTTATGCAGTACCCCAAAAGATATCAACAACATTTTCCGGAGTAAAATTTGGGACAGAAATGTGAGCCATGTGCTGACCTCCGGTACACTTTCGGATGGAACGGATTTTGAATACTTCAAGGCTGAAAACGGATTGGATTTTATTCCGCATCGCCTGCTCTTGGAGTCCCGTACAGAATCGCCTTTTGATTACACAAATCACACAAGGCTGTACATTCCCACGGGGATGCCCACTCCGGACAATGACAACGAGGATTACTTCAAAGCCATCGCCGATGAGATTTATAGGATTATCAAAGCCACAAACGGTCATACAGCAATCCTCTTCACATCCTATAAAACGCTCAACCTTGTACACGACCTTCTGCGTGACAGACTGACCGCATACGATACCATCTGCATGACCCGCAGCAATAAAAATGCCATTACCGATTTCAAAAAATCGAAGAACGGTATACTTTTTGCTTCCGGCTCTATGTGGGAAGGAGTTGACTGTGTAGGTGACTGTCTTTCATCCGTAATTATTGTTCGACTGCCATTCCCGATGAGAAGCGCTCTCATGGAGGAAAAGAAGAATAACTGCGACAGCGTCGGAGATTTTGTAGACAGATACTGCACTCCCAATATGCTGATCAAACTCCGTCAGGGCGTGGGAAGACTCATTCGCTGTGAAAGCGATACCGGTGTCGTGTCCATTCTGGACCCGAGAGCCATCTCAAAGTCCTACTCCGGTAAAATCGGGCAAGCCCTTCATAAGTTCCCCAAGGTGGACTCCGCTCAAGAAATTGAGAGCTTCATGAGAGGCGTTAAGGACGAAGAATACTACGGAGAAAAGAAGGAGAACAGGAAATGATAGCAGAGAAACAAACCAAGTCCGCAAACTTCCTTCGGATTATCGCCATACTGAAAAGCCTTCGTGATGACGGCAAAATCAGTATCCAGGAGTACAGCAGAGCGAAAAAATACTATAAGAAACTTACCGGTGCCGATATTTTTATTGCGGATTGATATCTGTATAATTCGGCAATGCACGACATATTTTGCACCTCTGCTCTTCGCAGCAAGCCATATCGAAAGTAAATCAAGTCGAAAAAATCAAATTTCTTGATTTTATCAGTTGCATTTCTCTTAAAAATGTGGTATACTACAGTTGAGAAAGCAGAGGTGTAATATATGCTGATTGAATTCAGATTTAAAAACTACAGGTCTTTTCGAGATGAAGCCGTACTTTCTATGGAAGCGACGGGACTTAGCACTTTCAAGAATTGTTTAATTCAAGAGAAATGCACAAAGTTGCTTCCGGGAGTTGCGATTTACGGAAAAAACGGCGGCGGCAAAAGTAATGTTATCAGGGCATTTTGGCTTGCGGTACAGTTTATCAGAAATGCGCAGCGGACACAGCACGAAAAAGCCGAGATACCGGTTATGCCGTTTGGCTTGAACGATTATTCCAAATCCGATCCTACCTCATTCGAGTTTATCTATGTACAAAACGGGATTAAATACTGGTACGGATTTTCTGCAACAAGAGAGTCAATTGTCAGTGAATATCTGTATCATGCGCCCAAAGGACAGAAGGCGGTTGTTTTCTTAAGGGACGGTCAGAAATTCAGCTTTACCGAGGAAAAAACCAAGCGAAGCATGATCGGTGAAATGGTAGCTGCAAATCAGTTATTTTTCTCGGTAGCCTGCACAATGAACGACGCTGTCTGTATCGGCGCAATGCGTTGGTTCAGAGACTGCATATTCTTCTCGCGAGATTATACAGATATCCCAAGACAGCTTCTTGAATATTCGGAAGACAAGAATATGCTAAAAGCCATAACCGAATATGCTAAGACTGCCGACCTTGGCATAGAAGATATGCAGTTCGAATTTGACAGTAAAGAAATCAAGGATGACGAATCTTTCCCTGCGAATGTTCCCGAAGGAATCAAAGCGGCTCTTACACAATTCATGCATGCCTTGTCCGAAACATCAAACAATTCGGAAGTAAAACTCAGAATGGGCGAAGTTACGGCAAAGGCAAAGCATCCGGGCGAAAACAAAAACGGAGAACGAGTTCTGTATTCTCTGGACCTTTCTGATGAATCGGACGGAACAAGAAAGCTGATGTCATTAGCACCCGCAATAGAATCCGCACTGCAGAACGGCGGTGTGTTACTCGCTGATGAAATAGAACGCGAACTGCACCCTGTCCTTGTGAATTATATTATCTCAAAATTCCAAAGCAAAAACAGCAATCCAAACGGTGCGCAGATTATCTTTACTACGCACAACACAGAACTGATGAATATGGAACTGCTGCGTAAGGATCAACTGTATTTTGCTGATAAGCGGAATAACGATGGTGTGTCCGAACTGTACAGCATCAGCGATTTTGCAACAAGAACAACGGATAACATCCGAAAAGGATACCTTGTCGGGAAGTACGGTGCGACTCCGGATATTGAAATTGAGGAGGTGGAATAATGCCTCGTCAATTAAGAAAACAGAAGCCCTACATTGTTGTCTTTTGTGAAGGCGAAAGCGAAAAGGCATATATGGAGTTTTTGAAAAAGAAATTCTCTGATGTCGCGGCTTTTAAATTCAATTGCTCAACGAATCTATTTGAAGAAGCGGACAGCAAATTCAAAAAGGATAAAAGATTCAGCGATTACACAGAGGAAACCGATGAAATTTGGTTTTTCTTTGATGTTGAAACAAAGGATATACCAAAGTGGGACAGCAGGCTCGAGATTATAAAGCGGCTCCGCAGACTTCGCAAAAGACCAAACATAAAAGTTCGTCTTTTGATGACATCCGGATGTATTGAGTATTGGCTGATGCTTCACTACGAAATGTTCGCACCTCCCGTTCAGACAGAAGCAGAGAAAAAGGAAATGCTGACACGACTTGTGCGCAAAGAGCCGACATATCAAAAGGGTGACTTTGTTTCGACGGCAAAAATCGCCGAGCATTATCCAACCGCCGTTATCAACGCGAAACAAGCCGTATCATTCCTTCTGCAAGACGGTTTGCCGGGGCTTGATGATACAGATGAGAGAAACCGATGGCTATGCACAAACTGCCTGACTTTTTCTACTGTATATGAGGCAATTGACTTCCTGGAAAGTCTCGCATAACACGAATAATTTCGGCAGAGAGCACTATCCGTAAGGGTGGTGCTCTTTCATTATACGCGCAGACTGAAAAGTTTGAAAAATATCAGGATTTCGCTGGACTTGTGCGGTTCTATGGATATAATGTTGTGCTGAAAAGAGGTTGCGCATAAAATGTATGCGCAACCTCCCCACCGAGGAAAGGAGAGAAAACGATGGCAAAGCCGATGCTGATATCCCCGATATCAAGGCAAGGAATTAAGTTACTGCAAGTGGCAGCCTACTGTCGAGTTTCCTCCTCTTCTGCGGATCAACTAAACTCATACGCAACTCAAATTGATTATTACACCAGGCTTGCAAAGAAGAAAAAGAACGAGTGGAACATGGTTGAGATTTTCGCCGATGAAGGCATCAGCGGCATGAAAGCCAAAAATCGCCCCGAGTTCCAACGGATGATCCGCATGTGCGAATTACATCAACTGGACCTCATCATCACAAAATCGGTGTCCCGGTTCGCGCGAAATGTAAAAGAAGCCTTGGAGTATGTGAGAATGCTGAAACTTCTCGGCGTCGGCATAATCTTTGAGAAAGAAGGCATCAATACTCAGTCCCTCGGCGATGAGATGCTGCTCAATACCTTCACCGCAATTGCTCAAGAAGAATCCAAAGTAATATCTCAAAATCAACGCCTGTCTATCGTCAAACGAATGGAACTTGGCATCTATGTAGACAGTAACGCACCATACGGATTCAGACTTGAAAACAAGCAGCTTGTGGAGTATCCTCCCGAGGCCGATATCGTGCGTTGGATTTTCCGCTCCTATCTAAATGGTATGTCTACAACGGAAATTGCAAAGGTTCTGACCGAGCGAGGCATTCCCACGAAGAACGGCAAAGAAAAATGGAAATCCACAAAAATCTCCTATATGCTCTCCAACGAAAGGTATATCGGAGACTGTCACTATCAGAAGACATACCGTGACACGACCGTGCCGTTCAAGCAGTCCAAGAACCGCGGCGAAGAAGATATGTACTACGCTACCGGCACACACGCTTCCATTATCGAGAAAGGAACCTTTGATAAAGCGCAAGTCCTCCTCCAAAAGCGAAAAGAGCAGTTCACCAAATCAATAACATTCAATACCTACATCCTAACGAGCCGCATTCGATGTACCGAATGCGGCTCTTTCTATCGCCGAAAGGTTCGGAGCGGTGGAGTCAAATGGGTCTGCGCCAAGCATGAGGAAAACACAAAATCATGCAATTCCAACTACTACAGCGAGGAACGAATCTATGACGGCTTCCTATCAGTGGTGAATAAGCTACGATTCGGGCAAGAGAACATCCTCTGTCAAGTTATCGCCAAACTTGAAAGCGCAACACAGAAATACAAGCGAAATAACAAAACGGCGATGCAGATCAGTCAGAAGATTGCGGAGATCAACGCTACAATTCTAAAACTGAATGAGCTTCGCTCAAAAGGATACCTTGCCCCCGAAATACATCAGTCCCAAGTCAGAGAGATGCAAAAGCAGCTCTGCACACTCAAAGAAGATCGGCAGGATCAATTCGAGTCCCGAATACTTACAATGCTCCAAGATGTGCGGAAACTAAAATCTCTGATTGACGAAATAGAAGAACCCTTGGATGAGTTCGATGAGAAGCTCTTCGAGGAAGTTATTGTAGAAATGACACTCAATAACACAGATGAATTGACCGTCACTCTGCTCGGCGGACTGAAATTCACTGAATTGATATAGGAGAAACCGCAATGAAAAAGACACGCTTTATTCCATACGGATACACCATCCGTGAAGGGCGAACGGTGATTGAACACACCGAAGCCGAAATTATCCGAGAAATCTTTGATGAGTACATCAAGGGTGCTTCCCTCAAAGAAATAGCGGAGAGCCTCACGCAGAGGAAAATCCCCTATACCGAGAAGACGGATACATGGGATAAAGCGAGAATTGCAAGAATTATCGACAACGCAAAGTACATCGGGGACGATGAATACGACCCAATCATCGATGAAGATACATACGAGGGTGCGGTATCCATGAAAGCCGCACGGCAGCGCAATACCGTACAAAGAGAATGCGAAGGCATCGCCCTGCTCCGCAACAGAGTCAAATGCGCCGATTGCGGAAGCCCGATGCTACGCAGAGTCTGCTCGAAACGACAAATCAATGAAAGCTGGACCTGCCAAAATGCAGAGTGCGGAAAGAGACTGCGTATCAGCGACGGCGACCTCCTACAGAAAATCGCCATCCTCATGAATCGCATTATCGAAAACAGCGAACTGCTGATACCAAAGCCCAAGATAAGGATAGTTGACTCCCCGACGGTCGCAAGCCTGCAACGGCAAGTGGATACCGAACTCGAGAAGGAATACCCGAGCGAGGAATACATTGTCGAGAAGGTTAGTGACATCGCAAGTCAGTTATATAAAGAAACCCAGGCAAAGAAAATGATTGTCGCTCAAATTGCAAGGAAACGAGCCTCAATTATGAAACCCCAGGAAAACTTTAATTACGATTACTTCTCCGACCTTGTAGACTATGTCACACTCTCAAGTTCGGGGAAAGTCAGGCTCTACACCAAGGTAGGGACAGAAATCACCGAAGGAGAGAATGAATAATGGCAGTAACCAAAATTCCAAAGAAAACAATTACCCTCATCGAGCCGAAGAAATCCTTCATAGTAGACAAGGCGCAACATCGTCAAAAGCGAGTTGCAGCATACTGCAGAGTGTCTACCGACAGCGAGGAACAACTCACATCCTATACAAATCAGATGAAGGTGTATACCGAAATGATTGCTTCAAATAAGGAGTGGGAGTTCGCAGGGCTGTATGCCGATGAGGGCATCTCAGGTACGAGAGCAGACAAAAGACCTCAATTCCAAAAGATGATAGATGACTGCCACAAGGGTAAAATCGATATGATCATAACAAAGTCAGTATCGAGATTCGCACGAAATACTGTGGATTGCCTTGACTATGTCAGATCACTCAAAGAAATCGGCGTGGGCATCTACTTTGAGGAACAGAACATCGATACGCTGAAAAGTGATAGCGAATTGTACCTTGTCATATACGCAGGATTCGCACAATCCGAATCCGAAAGCATCAGCAAGAATATTACTTGGACGCACCGAAAGAATTTCGAAGAAGGCAGACCCATCTTTATGTATAACCGAATGCTCGGCTACAAGAAAGGCGAGGACGGGAACCCCGAAATCATCCCATCGGAAGCAGCAATAGTGCAAAGAGTGTTCGATATGTACCTCTCCGGCAAGTCCACCGATGAAATCTCCGAAATCCTGCAAGGCGAAAACATCGAAATTCCCGGCAAGAAGCTGAACTTCAGTAAATCAATGATTATCCGAATGTTGAAAAATGAGAAATATTGCGGAGATGCCATCCTGCAAAAAACGGTGACACTTGACCCAATCTCAAAAAAGCGAAAAGCCAACGAAGGTGAAGCACCCATGTGGCTCGTAGAAAACAGCCACCCTGCCATTGTCAGCCGTGAGATATTCAACAAGGCGCAAGAAGAATCTGCCCGAAGAAAGGCAAAAACACCACAGTCTGAAAAGATGGCTCTGACCGCTTCGGGAAAGTACTCCAAATATGCGCTCACAGAAGTAATGATGTGCGGAGAGTGCGGAAGCAGGTACAAGAGAGTAACATGGAGCATTCGAGGCAGGCGCAGAATCGTGTGGCGATGCATGAGCCGTCTTGACTATGGCAAGAAATACTGCGCCGACTCCATCACCGTTGATGAGCAGGCACTGCAAAGAGCCATTGTAAGAGCCTTAAATCGATTCAATATCGAAGACGAATCCACCTACCTAATGCTGATGAAATCCACCATCGGGGAAGCCATAGGAATCAACGGCGGCTCAGATGAAATCGACCTGCTCGAAAGAAGAATCGATGCCCTTAATAAGCGGATGCTTGACCTTGTAACATTGAGTGTTCAGGAAGATAATGATGCCGAGAACTATGAAGATGAGTTCAAAAACATATCCATGCAAATCGAGCAACTCTCGGGGCGCATCACGGCAATTAGAGAAAGCAAAAGTGAGGACGGAGAACTTCAAGCGCGGATTAAGGAAATCCAGGACACCATTGACAAACGAAAAGAAAATAAAGATACCTATGATGACTCAATCGTCCGGCAGATGGTAGAATGTATAAAAGTCTACCATGACGGCAGACTGCAAATTATACTCGGCGGCGGATATGAACTTGAAGAATACCTCGAAAAATAAAAACAGCAAGCAGCGAATAAGCCGTAGTTGCTTATTCGCTGACTCTATTAAGCATTGCTTTCGTTATTATCGCTTTCTTCATCTTCGCCAAGCTGTTCGATAGCGAAATTCTCAAAAGCTTCGGAATCGTCAAAATCCTCATTTTCGTCCGGTTCAATCCAGAGAGAAACATCCCGAGCATAGAGTTTGTTCATGAATAGTTTGCCCGCATTACTTTTCCTTTTTCCGTTATATTCTAAAAGCATCGCTTCGGCAAAGCCCATTGACCCCTTCCGGCGATCCCTGGCGGTACGAGTCAGTTGCTTAATGGAAACAGCACCGAGTTTCTCGCTGAACACCTCATCCTTTAACTGATCTTTATACACCACGCAAAGCTTGGTAACTGCATTCATAATGTTGGCGGAGAAAGAATTGGAGTCTCCCTCCCATGTGCCGATGATCAGGCGAAGAACACGGTTAAGAACCTGATACCCGTATTTGGAGTAAATAGCCTCCAAAGTGGATACAGCGCAGATGTGTCCCGGTGCTCTCTTGGCAGATATCTTCAAACCGTAAGACTCCACCAAATCTCGAATCATAAGCTGTTCTTGGTTCTTAGCCTCCAAGTTCGCTACGAAAATTTCAAAAGGCGCAAGGTTCTTTGCGAATTTCATCTGATTGGCAAAGATATCGGCTTCATGTTCATAGCACAGATCATCATAGATCATGCACCATACCGGAGTTTCGCGAGAGCCGGAAGCAAGTGCAACAATTTCAATGGTATGCTGCCCGTTAAAAACATAATTGATCCCGTCTCTTCGGCTGACCTTTACGGGATTGATTTGAAACAGATCGAAGTTTTCTGCCGTTTTCTCAATACGCGCCTGCGACAGATTCCGTTGATAATCCTGGTTCGAAACCAGGTTTTTGATTGGAATTTTCTCGAAATGAACATTCGGCACAAACGGCGAATAATCATCCATGTTATATATCCTCCACTTCCGACAGCATATCCGCTATCGTATTTCGCAGCTCACGCAAAGCCTGTGCCAAGTCACCTTTAGCCTGGGGAGAAACGATGGTGAGGTCTGCCGTATTCTTTGCCCGTTCAATAGAACTCTTCCATGAAGGAATCGTTAGAGTCAGACTGCTGATTTCCGCATCCGGATCATACTCGGGCATATCCTTCACGGAAGGCCCCGTGGAAATATCTCCCTCGGAATAAACTGTTTTATTCCCTTGCACAACCGGTCGCGTGGCTTTGTAATGCATAAACTCAGCAGGATTTCGATCAATCTTCCGATTGATTCGCCGAAGATCCTGCGGATTTAGTTCCGCCATTTCCAACACATGCTTATGGGCAATCTTGTACTGCCCCGAAAGAATCTTGGGCACTAATTTCGGCTCTTTCTTTCCGATTTCTTCTAACGCTCTCGTGAATATGGCATACTTCTGCACAGTGGCAGCCGACACATTATTATCTTCGGCAATTCTCTGTGCCGTCCAATGGCGGCAAGCCTTGTCCGCATCCTCTTCGTCCATTGTGGATATATCCAGGGTGTGCTGATTTCTCCCTATCTTATTGCGAATTCGGGTAACCATTTTTTCATTCTCGTACTGCATACCAATAAGGAACTTGCGAGTCTCTTCGGTAATGTTTCTTCTTCCGAGTTGATTGGCACATATCCAGGCGACAGCAGCCTCTCGGCACTCAAATTCCATATCCTTTGTATCAAAGGGGATGCTGTGGCGCATACAAATTTCATAACGGTTATGACCGTCCACAATGGTGTCATGCCATACAACGATAGGGTCACGACAGCCGTCATTTATAATATTCTGCTCAAGTTGTAAAAACTCTCTGTGCCGCAGCGGGCGGATTAAATGCCTGAATTCTTCGTCTATTTTCAGCCGTTTCAACTCCATTATCGCTCCTCCAATCCATCAATTTTTTGGAGAGAACTGAGTGGAAAAACGCCTGCATTTTCTTCTGCTATAATCTCTCCGGTCAGTCTGTATGCGTAAGTGCTATCTAATCCTTCCACTAAGGAACAAAGTTTATTGACAAATGAGGTGCTGTAAATTTCGTAGGAGTTATCCGGATGCAATGCAGCCAAATTTACGCGATGAGTATAAGCTGTTTTCTTGTCCGTTCCTTGGATAGCAAGCATCATAGCCGAAGGGCTGACAAGGAACTGAACATATTTGGGTGTCCCGAGCAAAGCCAGTGTGCTTCGATGAATGCGAATACGGTATTTTTTCAAGTCAACCGCTATAGTTACTTGTTGTCGAGTCTGTTCGCTCATGATTTATTTCTCCTTCCGGCAGTGCAACTGTGTCGGCAGTCACAGTTGCTGTCAGACTTTGCCGAACTGCCTTATTTTCCTTGATTGAGTAGATGGCATAGCCATCGAATATGTTTACAAGCATGGACTGCTTGTGCTCGTTTAAGGTCATTCCGAATTGGTTCTGCCAACCAATCGGATATACCGGCGTCCTTGATGCCGTTGATTTAGCACCTTCCGCATCATAGGTGCGCTGATACACCTCGGTGGATGTTAAATCAAATGCTATCAGGTATTCGCCATTAGCGCGGATGATATTCCCGAGCATCTTATAGCGGTGGTCGGGATTCCAATCCATCATGTCAAACATTTTCAGGAAGAACAGCGTACATGTTGTTTGCCTCGGCTTCCTTTTGCCTTGACCGATTGAACACCATTGGAACGACCCTCGCTCATTCTCACCACAGGGACGGAGAGCCAAAATCTTAGTATGAGGATTGATCAGCGCCTGGACATAGTCTGTGTGCGGAAACTTGGTCAGGCAAGCTGAATTCACATAGAATTTGCGGTTATTGAATGTAACCGCAGGCTCACGAATATGAGCAAAGAACTCTCTGCGGACAACCTGGAATTCCTCGAGGTTGAAGTCCGTGCTCATTTCAATCAATTCTTCCTCGTCTTTTAATACCGGGATTTTATGCAGTTCTGAGTCCGCTTGGGGAGCAAAGGTCTCTGTCATAGTCCTCTGCTCAGTAATATCATTCATAAACTACCTCCTAAATATCTACGCCCTGCAATTCTTGCGTGATAAAACTTTTGAGTTCTTCAAACCCCGTTACATGAAGTTTGTTGCCTGTCTCGAAAAGTTGGCCCTCCAAACGGAGCATCCAATCTTCCTCGCTCTGCCGCTGAAGTTCCGTTACGGACTTCTCCTGCGCATAGAACTGCTTACCAAAGGAGCTTGTCCATGATTCGGGAATTGCACGAATGCGCTTTCCGGAGGGCATCAACGGCTGCACATTTGTACAGTCCTCTTCGCCGTTCTCTTTAGAAAGCACATTAGGCTTGAAATATGCCTCTGAGTCAACGGTATCAAAGATATAGGCAACTACGCCATCCTGCTCATAGAGAGTACCTAAAATACGGTACTTGTACTCGATGTTCCAACCAAGAAGGTTGAACATCGTCTCACTGAAAGCAGCGGTTGGGATTAACCGTGGGTATAGAATACCTTTCTCCGGCTTTGACGCCATGACACTGTTACGGTTTTCTTTGGTGGTCGGTCGAATCGCAAGTTTTCGGCTAATAGGATTTATCAGAATCTCAATATAATTCTGTGTGCCGAATTTCCGGACACACGCGGTACTGAACTTGATAAACTTATGATAAATAATGGCGTGAGGCTGACGAGGAGCATCAAAGAACTCGCCGCGGGCTATTTCAAAACCGCGCAGGTCAAAGTCACCTGCTTCCACCTCAAACTGAATCTCTTCCTCCGGATGCGGTTCTTCCTCGGGAGAGGAATACACGCTTTTGGAAGCCAGGTAGTAGTCCCCCTCTTTGAATCCTGCCCATCGGGGATTAATGGTGACAAAACCTTTGAGGACACCATCTTCTACAACGCGGATTTCGGGCAAGATAGACTTGTTACCGTACTTAGCGTTATCGAGCATTCTCTGAACCGCAATATAATCGTCGCGGGAAACGATGCCGGGATGATGATTACGATATCGGCTCTGCGGTCTTTGACCTCTGTTTTTCTTTGCCTTATGGGTACGGAAGTTTGGCGTAAAGGTTTTTCGAGTGAGGACATCACCGCAATGTCGCTCATTGCGTAGTATTTGAACAATACCGTTGGAAGTCCAATTGATATTTCCCAAATAGGACTTGCGCCCGAGAGCATTGAAAGCATCGGCAATCTGTTGTGATGAATAGCCGTACAGATACATATAGAACGCAAGTTTAACTGTAGGCGCTTCGTCAGGATTCGGAATCAGTGTTCCGTCAGCATCATGCATATACCCAAGCAGTTTGGGGGTCAGAGGGATACCATTGTCCAATCGCATTCGCAGAGAAGTTTCCATCGACCTGCTTCGTGTGTGTGACTCTTCCTCGGCCATTGTGGCTTGGAAAGACAATGCAAGCTGTGAGTCATCATTCAGTGAGAAAATCCCCTCACTTTCAAAGAAGACTCCGACAGGCGGATTGCGTTCGGCAAGGTCTCGCACAATACCGATAAAGTCATAGATATTGCGGGCGAAACGGGAAACGCTCTTTGTAATGATCATGTCGATTTTTCCGCGCTTTGCGTCGGAAATCATCTGAAGAAACTGCTCTCGCTTATTCAGAGAAGTGCCGGAGATGCCTTCGTCAGCGTAGATTTTAACGAGCGTCCAGTGAGGGTGCTTGATAACGAAATCCTCATAATACTTCTTTTGCAACTCGAAGGATGTAGTCTGCCGGACATCGTCCGTAGAAACACGAACATAGATAGCAACCCTTTGCGGGACATCATTATCGTAATAATCGGCTTGCCTGGTCTCGGGAAAGTAATCATAGTTTTCGGGATCGACCTCAACATAGATGCGCTTTTTGGTCTTTGCCTTGGCTTGCTCTTTTTCTAAGCGTTTCGTTTTGTCAATCATGCAGCAGCCTCCTCTCGGAGTCATCGTCCGGTAGGCTCACCCATCCCTCGGGGAAGAAGTCAGTGTCCCGCATATCTTCTTGATAATAAGAAGCAAGGGTGAAAATATCTTCGGAGATAAAGTAGATTCCGACCGGATGCGGCAGCGTTGCAAGATAGCGGGACATGATTGTAATCTCCTGCGGTTTCTTCGTTACATTGGAAACCTTCTGTGTAATGATTAAATCCACCTTGCCGTCAAGACAATCTTGAAGCAATCTGCACCACTCGGGTGCATTCTCCATATTGGGAGCAGTTGAGCCTTCATCTATATAGAAGTCAACCAACTCCCACTTCGGACACAATGCCAATGTGTCTACAAACCCCTTCTTGTGAAAATCGAGGTAATTCTCATATCTGGTCTGATTAAAGTATCGGATGTAAATGCCCACCTTGTATGGTTTTGACACAAGAGGTCGCTCACGGCGAATCGTGTGCAGCCATATCAGATGCTCAGCAATCATCTCAGCCCGTTCTGTGTCTCCGTCAAATATCTCTGAAAAGTGCGGTGCAGTTTCTATCTGAGCCAATTTAGCGTGAATATCTATCTCGTCCATTTTGGTTATCCTCCCACTTGCAGTATTCAAAATAAGGCTAAGATTATTGTAAATCATGCAAGGCTTAATATCGACTAACCACAGGTCAAGTGCTTAACCACCGGTTTATCACAGACGAAAAAAATGCAAAAAATAAGGTCGGCAGACTGAAAACTGCCAACCCAAAGAGCAAAAAAAGGAAGGTCAAGATTGACCTGCCTCGAAAATCATATTTGAATTGAATAGATAATTGTCTCCGCTGAAAAGTTGATTGATTTTTCAGAAAACCCTTCAATGAAAGCGGCAAGAACAAAAACCAGGTCAGACATTGCTGCCCGACCTGTCAAAATAGGTAATCGTCTTTCTTCATCCGCATTGTGGTTTTTAATTCCTTCACGATCTTGATAATGGAATCAATCTCGGCAGGAGAACAATCTGCCAACAAATCGTTGAACTCACCTTGGTATATTCCAATGACCTCGGGAGTGTTGGTGCGGAGCAGTACATCGGCAGAAACCTGCAATGCCTCAGTTATATATACAAAAGTGGAGAGCCGCAATTTGGTCTTTCCGTTTTCAACCTCACTCATATGCGGAACGGAGATGAATGCTTTTTCCGCCAATTCAGCTTGGCTCATGTTTCGCTGAAGGCGAACATCACGAATCCTTGCACCGATTGCCTTATACCTTGCATCGTCAAGTTCTCTCATGACGCACCTCCCTCATCCGTTTATAGTATATAGATTATTATATAATCTATGCCCGATGTTTGGAATAAGCCGCAGTTGAACACATCGGCTATACCTTATAATAGAAACATCAATTTTTTGGAGGTTTCTATATGCAAATCAACTACATTCTTCTCGGGCAGAGAATCCGTGCGTTCCGCACAAAGAAAGGCATTACCCAAATGGAGCTTGCAGAGCGAATTGATCGTTCTGCTGCCTATATGAGTTATGTGGAGACGGCGTACAAGTTTTGCAGCCTCGATACCTTGGTGAGGGTGGCAAACGAACTGAATGTCTCCACCGATGACCTGCTTATTGACAGCCTTACCAATACAATCAAGGCATCCAATCATGAATTCACCGCAATTCTCTCGGATTGCAGTGACTATGAAATGCGGGTATTACTTGATATCGTTAAGGCAACCAAGCAAGCGATGCGTGAATACAAGTATTTAACCCGAGCCAACCGCAGATAAAATTATAAGTTGCTTTCGGCTTCGATGGAACACTCCGAAAGTCAAAGAATAAACCTACAGTTTGCGAAACAACAACTGCATAAACAAACGGTTAAAAGAGCAAACCCCCGAAATGTTCACTTGCGAATATGATTTCGGGGGTTTGCGAATATATTTTCTCAAATCGCAGGACAAGAATCAAATTGACTGATATACTTATCATCGGAAAGGTGGCACAACTATGATTTATTACACCGGTGACATTCACGGGCAGAAACATGATATAGAACGATTCTGTAAGCGTTTTAATCCCACAAGGGAGGATATCATCGTAATTCTCGGCGATGTCGGTGCTAACTACGGGCAAGACGAAAGAGATGCAGAATTGAAGTATGCACTTGACAAATTGAAGCCCACTATTCTCTGTATCCACGGCAATCATGAAATAAGGCCATGGCATATTCCAACATATAAAACGAAGGAATGGCACGGCGGCATCGTATGGTATGAGGAAGCCTATCCCTCCGTATTGTTTGCCAAAGACGGCGAGATATATGACTTAGAGGGGCTTCGACACATCGTTATCGGCGGCGCCTACAGTGTGGACAAGTTCTATCGCCTTTCCCGAGGATACGGTTGGTGGTCAGATGAACAACCAAGTGAAGAAATCAAGCAATATGTAGAGCAGCAGCTTAAAGAAAATGCTATCGATGTTGTTCTGTCACACACCTGTCCTTTCAAATATGAGCCTGTCGAAGAATTCCTCCCGGGTATCGACCAAAGTACAGTGGATGACAGTACGGAGAAGTGGCTCGATGTCATAGAAGAAACGACGGACTATATGGCATGGTTCTGCGGACATTGGCACACAAACAAACGAATTGATAAAATGCATTTTCTTTTCCACCAGTTCGAGTCAAGTGAGGAATTACAGAAGATGAAGGTCAACAAAACAAATTTAGAAAGAGAGATGGAAGATGGGTAAGATATTCTTTACCGGTGATCTGCACTTTGGACATGCCAATGTGATTGCTTTTGATAATCGTCCGTTCAAGACGGTTGAGGAAATGGACGCGGAACTTATCCGCAGATGGAACAACAAGGTTGGCAAGGGCGACCTCACTTATGTCCTTGGGGACATGATATGGAAAGCACGAAACGATGACGCTCCGGAGCTTATCAAAAGTCTAAACGGTCAGATCATTCTCATTAAAGGAAATCATGACCGCTTTCTGCACAATGCAAAAGCCAAGGCAGCGCTTGCAGGAATCAAGGATTACGACGATATTTGTGTAAGCTTGGAAGACGGAACGAAGAAAAGAGTTATCCTCTCCCATTATTTCACCCCGATGTACAACGGACATAGATACCAGGCAATCCATCTCCATGCTCATTCCCATTTTACTGATGAAGCGGATTTTGAGGTTGTTTTTGCGAAGCGTCTTAATAGCATCGGATGCCGGAATGAAATCTACAATGTAGGTTGTATGTATTGGAATTACGAGCCTGTAACCTTGGACGAGATTATTGAGCATGGAAGGACTATACGCCCCAACTACGGCGAAAGATCTACTGAATATATGGCACTGTTCCCGTGGGAAAAGAATCAAACCGTTAATCACGAAAACGAGATTAGTTGGAATGTGTTCTACCACAACTGCAACAGCCGCAGCATCGAAACCTTCAATGTCTTCGAACACGGTTCATTCCGTGAATATGTGAAGAAGGCCGCTAAGAAGTATCAGAACAAAGAAGACTTTGCCAAGCAACTCCGCAGCGAGGTAATGTATTACTTTTGGTCGAAGTGCGAATGGGAAGTTCTTGTTACCCCATGGATATCTCCACGTGAATCTGAGAAAAAGAAGATAGATGTCTGTTGGCAGATTATGAATAATTGGGATGTGTTTGTCGATTACACATGGGCCAACAGAAAGAAGCTGTGACGATGGGAAGATACTACAGACTAATTTTGAACGATTACTCTGCAGTTTCCTTCACGAGTTTCAGCAAAGACTACTTCTTCAGAGTTGGATAAGGAGAAGACGATGAGTAAAGATCTTGTGACAATGACTATTGAAATCGACAGAGAGGTATATAATAAGGCAGCCGAACTGTTCAAGAACCTCGGGACAACGAATGAAGATATGACCGTGGGATTTCTCAAATTCTGTGTGATCCCCGAAAACCCGCCTGTGCTCAAGGCATATTTTGGCATAGAAAATGCACCTGCCGAAGCAGGTGCACAACCGAAGTTACATCATAGGATTTTCAAGCAGGTCTTCGATATCGCAACCAAGAACACGGGATAGCTTGTAAAGTGTTTGTGCCTGTGCCTTATCAATGTTGTTGACTCTCTGCTCATACATTTGAATGTTTCGGACTTTGATGCCCGATTGTTCCGCAAGTTCTGACTGAGATAAGCCTCTGCTTTCCCGAATGCGTTTCAGATTGGAATCGCCTTCGGCAGCCTTATAGAACTCTTCCATCGTATCAATGAAGTTCGTGATATCCATCTCATGATAGACCGAATACATTCCGATAATCTTAGTCAAAGGAATTCGCTCGAAGATATCTTTGAACCTGCGGCCGCAGTACCATTGATATTCTGCAAGCGCCCAACCTGCCCAATACTCGGGAGAACATTCCTCGGAGTTTGTAGGCTTCGGAAGTTCTTTTCTGCCGTATGCTTTCAGGATAACCGCACGGGCAAGTTCAACACCGGACATACCTGCAACATATGCAGGATTGCCGCGCTCAAATTGCTCGGCATAGCCTGTGTTGATAAAAAGTACGGTAATCCAATCCGGCTTAATCTTGCAGTCATTGATAGCATAATCGAAGAATGAGGACAGCCGATCCTTTGCATTACTCAAATAGGATTCGTTGTATGCGTGGGTCATCGTTGCTCATCTCCTCTCTAAGGATATCAAGTACAAAGATATCATCACGATATGATTTTGTCTTCTTGATTTCTTTACGATAAGTATCTCTCGCTTTGGTGTCTCTATCCAGGAACTTGGGATAATAGACATTCTTATCGACCGAATATGCATCGACAAACTTCAAACGCTCAAATCCTCTTTGCGAGATAACAACGGTTTGCTCGCCGAGTTTGCCGAGACGAAGCGCCTTGTTCAGACTTCTGAGAGGAAGTGTGTTTGACACAAAGGACTCAGCATACTGAAAGTAAGAATCGTCCGCGCGGTATCCGACAACAATGTCGTAGCCGGAAAGGTCAACCGAGTAATGTTCGATGATATAATCCCGAGCGTCAACCGCAACCTCGGAATCAAGTTTGAAGGTACGGAACTGAAGAAGTAAGGCAATCCAGTTGAGGACTGTATGATTGCCGTTCAGCAGGTTCAGTACTTTCAGCCCGTCTTCGTCAAAGTCGTAGACATTTACAAAGCCATCCGTGTTCTTTTTGCAGGCCCATTCTCTGGCCATCTCCTCGACACGGGTACAGTAAAAGCCTCTTCCGTAGTCATTGTGTGGATTACCGATTTTGATATCCGGAACCTCGATGATGTGATCCGTTCCGTGAAGTAATTGAATTGTGCTCATAAAACCAAGCCTCCCTATATCATTGTGATGACACAACCATATTATATCATTGCAACGATAGTTTTGTCAACAGGGTTTGATAATATTCCGAAATAAAGTTCGAAACGGAGGATACGAAATGCATGCTTTTAGAAATATGAAACCACCGGACACGAAGGAACGAATAAGTGAGATGAAACGATGACCTATGTATTATCCGACATCCACGGCAACCTGCAACGATTTAAGTCCATTATGGCTCAAATCAATCTCCAAGCGGATGATACATTGTATGTCCTCGGAGATGTGATAGACAGGTACGCCGGAGGAATCAAAATATTAAGACAGATCATGAGAATGCCCAATGCCGAAATGTTGATTGGCAACCATGAATATATGATGCTCAACGCCATCGGTCATTGCAAAGATGCAGCCGAAGAAAAGGAAAACACGAATCGGAGAAAAAAAAGGCTTTGGTACAGGAACGGCGGTATGATTACGCATGAGCAACTCAAACATTACCGCAAAGATATCCGATCCGAGATTTTCGATTTCGTCCGCCAACTGCCGAAAAACCTTGAAGTTGAGGTCAACGGAGTCAAGTACAAGCTTGCCCATGCCTCTCCCGAGGAAAACTACATGAAATCCCCCCGGAACATTTGTGACTACAAGAACAGCCGTGAATTTGCCATATGGGATAGATGGGATGAAACACAACCGATTCCCGAAGGTTATGTACTGATCTTCGGCCACACGCCTACCTGCTACTTTCACGACAAAATGCCGTGGTGCATTTGGAAGGGCGATAATGCAATCGGTATAGACTGCGGCAGTGGCTATGAGTATGGGCGGCTTTCATGTCTCCGATTGGATGACATGAAGGAATTTTACTCGGATTGCTGACACAAATGGCATCAAGCAAAAAGAAAAAGGAGTCACCAATGGGAACTTATTATGCAATTTATGCCGAGGCTCGTATCGGCAATCAGTGGTACAATCTGAATCCGCTATTTCAGCGCACTGACGGAAATATCGATGTCTGTCCGGTCATTTCGGGACGAAATTGGCTTCGTGAAGCATATGAAGAACTGGAAGAAGTCAGCTACACTTGCGGTCGACCGGAGAATCTGAGCAGAGAGGTCAGGTCGGTATTTTGCCATGAAGACGATGAACCATACGACCCGTACTTACATATCGACACCTACAAGGATTTTTACAACCGTTCCATGTTCCTTGTGAACTACGGCAAATCCGTAAAAGGTCGAGTCAAAAAGGACAAGCCGACACGATACCGCGGGTATGCTTCCAAGGTCAGTATCGCAGCATTTGAAATCGACGAGTATGATACCATAGGTTATTGGCTCACGCCCGAGGAATATGAAAAACTGTCCGATAAAGAGAAACAGAAGTATTCCTACTATGAGTGGGACGAATATGATGACTGGTACAGGGTTTATAACTTAATCGTAGACAGAGTGGATACGATGCTCGGCTATTTCTGCCGATGGGCAGAATATGCTATCAAGGATGCAAATCCGGACGAAATATGCCCAACTGCTGACTATGTCCGGCTACTCGTATACCGGTGCTGAGAATAGACAGATCATCTGAGCGAAACATGAAAAGGTGGGATTGGTATGGACTATCATTGCGGTGATATATTTTCTCCCAACATGACAGGTCACGAGCTTATAATCTGCCATCAGGTAAACTGTCGGGGAATCATGGGTGCAGGACTTGCGAAGCAGATTCGCACCATGTTCCCACAAGTATATGAGATGTATCAAAGGAATTGTACCCAAGCCGCTAACCGTCAGGACTTGCTCGGGAAAGTGTTGTTTTGTCCGATTCGATACAACGGAGATGAATGGCTCATCGCCAACCTGTTCGCACAAGATGGCTTCGGTCGGGATAAATGCTATACCGATTATGACGCTCTGCGAAAAGCACTCACGGTTGTGAGAACTGTTGCAACACCATTACCGGCAAGGCCGCTGACGACCGTCCGCATCCCGTATAAAATGGGAAGCGGTCTTGCGGGAGGGTCATGGAGCATCGTTGAACAAATAATCAAAGACGAGCTTGTGGCTTATGACATACCCGTAGAAATTTGGGAGAAGGGATCAGTATGAGCGAAAATAGTCCTTGGGATGATATAGCTTATTTAATTGCCGCATTCGAAGAACAAAAGAAAATAATCTATGCGCATTATTCTCAAGCGGCTGCTTCGGTAATGACCGGAAAAATAACCGCAGAAAATGAGATAGAGAGAATTATGGACGGTCTTCTCGATTTCGGTGATGATGAGCAATTTCTTGGTCTGTACAAGAAGCTGTGCCGCCATGTGTATAACTCATATCCGCAGATGGTCAGCGAACACATCGCTCTCTTCCCAATGCAATTTGAAGAAAGAGACAATGACCATGAAAATGAGCGACAATATTTATGAAATCGTGCCCGTGAAGAACTAAGAGGAAGGAATGGTGTTTGAATGAAAAGAATATGGCTGTATTTATATGCCCAAGACGAAAAAGAGGTAGACATTCAAAGGGAAGAACTGATGAATCATTGCAGTGAGAGCCACATGAATATTGTAGGAGAAACCGTTATGATTCGCGAGAAAAAGCTTGACCCCGATGGCTTTTCTACTGCAATTAACCGCGCCGTGGAAAACAGATGCGATTATCTTGCGACTTATAAGACCGAGACAATTGAAATGGATGATCAAATGGGTATTGCGATCTGCGAGGCATACATAGAAAGCAATCTTTCTCTTTACTCAACGAATCATGGGGCGTTTATGGAAAAAATCTATAAGGCGCTCCCTTGGCTAAAACTTTGGAATGCGCCAAACCTTCACTCTATGGATGAGGATTTAGATGCTGGTGAAAAGCCGGAGTACCCAGAGCCTCGCGGGCTTGACTCATTAAAAGTGCGAGTGAAAAGACAAGGCAAAATCTGCAAACTGACATTTACGGATTTGTGTGAGGAAGAACAATTATTTGCGCTTTCTTGTATGTCCAAAGAGGAAATCAAAACTCTAATGATGCAGCTTGCGTCCAGCATGCAGCGACTTGTGAATATGTTTGATATCCGAAGGGATCAAAATGGACAACTTACTGCCAAAGGTGAAGAATACCTGCTTATCCAAAATTGAATCTGATGTGCATAGATAGCAAATATGAAGGGAGAAAAATATGAGTTATGATAAGACGGAAACAAGAGAACTTAATACACCGGCTCTGAACGAGGAAGAGTTAGATGTCATTGAGGTGCTCGACCACAGAGCATTGTTCAGCAACGGACGGATTAAGCCAGAGCATATTCCCGAAGGCTTACATGCATATGACCTCCGCCATAGCGATGACGGCGGTCGCTTCTGTTCCATTGAGCCGAGGGTCGGAGTCAATCACGGCGGCACCGTGCTGATGCGAGAGGTGCTCGATTTCGGTAAGGACGGATATATCCTACTTGACGATGACACTGAGCCGAACTTTTTGGGCGAAACAATGACGGCGTCGGAGTTTGTCGATGAAGAAACCCAGGACGAAGTCATGCGAATGAATGGTATGTGATGTTGAAAGGAATACGATGATATGAATACCGAAAAGCAGATAGAAAATTTCAATAACACTAACGCACCGTTCTATGTGGTTGCACACGATGACGGACGATTCAGCCTCTGCCTGCCGATTGCTTTGCTGAGCGATGAGTACCACCCATACTGTCAGACCGCATTTGACAATTATGCCAAGGAAATCGGCGATGAGGTGTGCGATGAGCGCGGACTCAAAACGCATGGCAACGGCTATGAATGGGACGCTGCGTTTCGTGAGGCATTTTCGGATGAACCGAATATCGAAAGAATTATCTTTGACAGCGAGGCAGGCGGCTTTTTCTGCAATTGTGATGATTTGCTGATATTGACGGACTTCGGAAGCCGATTCAAAAAAATCTGCGAAAACACGGAAGTGTTTACGAAAACGATCGCCGAAGGTATAAAAAATGCCGACGAGCGTGAAGCCGAGCAGGAACGAATCGCCAAAACTGTCCGCGGACAGCTTATGCGCCATCCCGAATGTTCTTTTGACATCATGACTCCCGATGGCAAAGTTCAGCTTACGCCGGAGGATATTAAGGCAATGCTCGGCGGAGAGAAACAAGACATCAGAATAGATGGCGTGATATACGCGGCATACGAACTTTTTGATATGGAAGTTGTGGATATGCAAGCGGATCTGTTCGATAACGGTCTAATCCGAATGAAAGCCGATGAATCAGATGAGCAAACCTTCGTGCAGACAATGTGATTAAATAAGAAAAAGAATGGCAAGCCAAAGGAGATAGAAAAAGTGAGCTACGACATACATCTCAATGATCCTGTCACTAAGCAGACCATTGAATTGGAAAATCCACATTTTATGCGTGGCGGTACATATGCTATTGACGGGACAAAGGAACTGAGTCTGAACATCACATACAACTATGCCTGTGTATTCTGCCGTCCCGATGTTCTTGGTGAAAAAGGCATCAGAAGCATTTACGGGAAAACCGGAGCTGAGAGCATACCCGTTTTGCAAATGGCAATTGAAGCCTTGACCGATGAAGTTGATCCTGACTATTGGAAGGCAACCGAAGGGAATGTCAAAAAGTCACTCTGTCAATTGCTGTCTATGGCAAATATGCGACCGGATGGCATTTGGGACGGCGACTAAAGGAGTTTGATATAATGGAATTTGAAGTAGATAACGAACTGAATTTAGCAAAGGTGTGGTGCTCCCACGCCGACCAAAGGGACGAGGTAAAGCAGAAAAAGCTAAAGGGGTTTATTGCTGATTGCAGGAAAAAGAAAATCTTCGTCTGCGTTTATGAATCAGGCGACGGCAGCCTTTTGGAAAACACCAAAGAGTTGCTTGCCAACAATCTCAATAACCCGACACCACGCACACAGACTTCAAAATCACGCGACGCGAGATAAAGCGAAAGCGGTACAAGCAAATACAGACTGATTTATATTTGTATCCGTCATAAGAAAACTCGTTTGTCCGCGAGCAATGCCTTGTCTACCAGTTGCGATTAGAACAAGTCAAGAGCAACATTGATAAAATGCTATATGACGACCGTCCAAATGCCGTATAAAATTGGCAGCGATCTTGAAGGAGAGCCTTGAAGCATTGTGGAATAATAATCAAAGATGAGATGGTGGCCTTTGACATACCCGCGGGAATTTGGAAGAAGGAATCAGTGCAAGGGAGAATATCCTCTTTCCTTGGTTATGTATTTGGTTTGGAGAGCAGAATTATGCATATAAATATACTGAGTATTGCAAAGGAAACAGCATTCTTAAAAGTATATTTATCCTATATATAGAATATTTCAATGCGAAAATAACACAAGATATTGTGTTATTCGGGCGATAAATGTTGAAAGATGGGAGGAGATATGATATAATGCTTTATACGGTGGTGATAAATATGAAAAATCCCAATGCGCTAATCGCCATGGCGCAGGTTGCTCAAAATGCTAAAAACCCTTACGAGGCATTTTGCGAATACATCAAGTATTGTATCTTTTCCAATGTTTCCGACACAATGGAACTATCAGAGGTAAGAACGGCTGTCGGTCAAGAATTCGGTCTTTATATACCTCATAATGTCTTGATGAAATGCTTGTCCTATATTCGGGATGAGGGTGTAGTCACATTTGATACACATCAAATAAAGCGAGTAGGCACATTTGACACGGAGGCGTTTGACCGAGACAGAGCAACATATCGTGAAACGGAAACAGCTATTATTAAAGCATTGATGCAGTATGTTTCAAAGTATGGACGCGAATGGACGGTAGAGCATGCTCGTGAACTTTTAATAAGAGTGCTGGACCGTAGTGGTCTTGCTTATGATATCTTTTTGCACGAAGGAAGTTCTGCAAATGGGGTCTGTGAGCCGACTATAAGTGAGAGCGAAATAGCGGAGCTGTTGCCCGATGACGAAGAAATAGATCCGAGTGACATTGTAAGCCAGCCACTCTTCACGGATGACTATTTCGTTGGAAAATTCATTGAAGAAGTATTGGCTGGCGATACCGTTCAGAAAGACTATTTGATGAAAATCTGTGAAGGTCTTATGCTCTGCGTGGGAACATACCAGTTGCCTGCGGCAAGCAACAATGGATGCGCTCCGCAGATAAATGGAACAAAATTCTTTTTCGACACAAAATTATTGCTACGATTTCTTGGATGTGCAAATGAAGCGGCTGTATCAGCCGCAAGAGAGCTGGTTACAATTATCCAAAATGCAGGAGGAAAAATATATTATTATCCACAGACACTGCAGGAAATGGAGCGCGCTTTTGAAAATGCAGCAAAAAGCTTGTCTCATGGTTATTCCCCCGTCGATAATGAAATGCGTCTATATGCAATACGCATACAAAATCGACCTGCAATTATTAACGCAAAGAAAGCAAGTCTTACAAAGGAATTAGCAAGTTCAAATATACATCCTGCTCCCCATGAAACTTTCACAGAAAATGAGCGTATTCGTTTCGGATTTGATCAAGCTGATTTACAACAATATATGCACAACAATTTGCCTTGGGAATCTCAGGTAATTGACAATGATGCTTTGGCAATATGGGAAACACATATGCGGCGGCAAGGCAATTATAGTGAATATTGCGGAACAAAAGAGCAACTTCCCGTATTTGTAACGACAAACTCAAGGCTAATTGGGATTGCATTGAAGTTTCGTGAAAACAGGTCGAAAACCACTTCTCTCTATGGCTGGAAGCATAACCGCTTGCCTGTGATAACAGATATTAGGCTGACCTGCAGACTGTGGTCACCGTCAGATAACGGTGAGCGAATGTCTATGCTTTATTTAACCGCTAATACAGTTGCGGCAAAACGTCCGACGAAGCGTTATTTGAACAGTATACGCGATCTTGCAATTCAGCTAAGCAAGCAAGTGCCTGAATATTCCGAAATATGCTTATCGGAGTATTTTGACGATACGGTGACGGATGCCGTCCTTGAACACACGAAGGGCGAAGAAGACCGATTGGATATAAGCACTTTTGCCACTTCGATTGCCGAATTGTCTGAATGGAAAGCAAAAGAACAGGAAGAAATCACAAATCAAGTACAAACTGAGCGAGACAATAAAATTGCAGAACTTAATCAGCAAACAGATAACATTATTAGAGGAGCAGTAGAGAGCAATAAAGATCGTCTTAGGCATGTCGGGTTGATTTTGCGCATGATCCTATGGTGGCCTGCTCTTGTGGCTCTGTTATTTGCGGGAATAGGTTCTGCGCTGTCATGGATAATTGGTAGCTGGGGCTTTGTGTGGATTACATTACTGCCGATTGTAGTCAAAGGCTTTGAAATGGTTTTTGCTTCGAAATTTTTGGAAAAAGCAATGTTGAAAAAGTATATGCCCAAAGCTGAAGCAGAATTCGACAAGCGTATTGAACGAAATCTACGACCAGCAGAACAACCATACAAGGAAACCATCATACAACAAGTAAAAAAAGAAACATCGTTGTGGATGAAATGCCAATCACTCGTGAATTCATAAATGGAAGGATATCTTTTTCGGTTCGCACCCCAAAAAGAAAAGGCATCACAACCCTCGCTGTCAAGATACCGTTATTTTATAAAGAAGGCCGAAAAAGCCTTACTACAATCGGCTTTTTCAAAAATTCCGGTGATATCTTTTTCGGTGCTACGAGCCAACAAGTAGCACCGAAAAAGATATCGGAGCTGAAATCCCAGAAACCACAACGGTTTCTGGGATTTTTCATGCCGATTTTTAAGGTGGAATTCAAAAGATATCATTTCCCCAAATCGACCTTTGGGGAGGACTTGAACTAAAAAGTTGTATCGCAAGTGCCGCTTGACAAAATCAAGTGATATATTCTTTATTTTTGCAAGACTTTCTGTTATAATCAAAGCAGACAAAAGGAGGCGACTTTTATGACAGTTGGTGAAAAAATTCAGAAATATAGAAAAGACCTCGATTTATCACAAGAGGAACTTGGTCAAAAATTGCTTGTAAGCCGACAGACAATTAGTTTATGGGAAAAAGATCAAACCGTCCCTACGATTGACAACTTAATAAGATTAAGAGAAATATTCGGTGTTTCCGTTGACGAAATATTAGGATTTGAGACTATAGAGCAAAATAATGAGATTTTACCTAACGAATTGTATCGGTTCACCTTTTCAAAGGAAGAATTAAGTGAAATATACCGTTTACAAAGAAAAAGTGTTTATAAAAGCCCTCTAATTTTCACCATACTATGCATTTTGATGATTTTGTTTTTCATTGGATCATCTGCACCGGACGTTATGATTGGTTTTGCTTTCGGTATGTTTTTAATCGGTGCTGTTTCGCATATTAAAGGAATTCGAGCATATAGTAAAGCATGGAAAAACAGCACAGAACAAATTTGCAAATCAGTATACGAATATAAAGTTTTTGAAAATTATATACGTGTTAATATCTATCGCGAAAACGAAAGAATTCGTGAATCAAAATGTTTCTTTACGGACATTGAGCAAATTCAGCAGTTTGGCAAATGGCTTTTCTTACAATTCGGTGGGCAATCGTTTATTATACGAAAAAGCGATTTGAAAGAAAACTCCGCATTTTATTCATATATGTATAAAAACCCATCAAAAATAATTGAACCCCCAGTTTCGAATAAGTGGAGAACGATATCAATCACTTTATTCGTTGCTTCTCTTTTATCGATAATGGGTGCGTTGGCTTTGGTTAGGGCAGTATCAAATGCAAATGGGCTATTTGTTGAAAATATGTGGTTATTCTTCTTGTTAACGCCTATTCCAATCACATCAATTATTTTTGGCTTTGTTTTAAAATCAAAGGGATACAAGTACAAGAAAAATATAATAGTCGGGTTTATAATGACATTTTTTCTTTGTATATATGGCTTGTTTACCTTTATATTTTAATGATATCTTTTTCGGTTCGCAATTTGCAAAATAGATAATATCTAAAATCGCAAGTGTTATGTTGTTAATTTATAAAAAATCCTTATCACAAGCGGCTTTTTCAAAAAATCCGGTGATATCTTTTTCGGTGCTACGAGCCATGGAAAAGCACTTAGCGTAACGCTAAGTGCTTTTCCAAATGAAGCGCACCTTGCGGTGCTATGAAAAATGAAGTCGCCTGCGGCTTATGAAGTTTGCTGATGGCACATTGCTAAAATGCGCTTCGCTTCACGCGAGCGACAAGCGAACGTTTCATATTGGCTTTATATACTTTAAGGGAACCGCCATCTTTGCGATAAACTGACGGTGTAATACCGTGTTGTCTCGCAAAGGCTCTTGAAAAAGCCGTCGCACTGTCATACCCATATTTCATAGCGATATCAATGATAGGCGTCTGCGTCTTACATACTCAGTCAGCGTCATACCGGTCATATAGCTAAAGAATCGAATGAAGCTGTCTGCAGTAACACAGGCAATGCCGGCTGCCGTATCAAGATCGAACTCTGCGCACAAATTCGCCTCGATATACTCAATGGCTGCGTTCAGCTGTTTTAGCATATTCATCTGTTTCACCTCCGGCATATAGTTTATCAAAAAAGCTTTTAGAATGACTGACTTTTTTTGGGCAGGAATGGTTTGCACTCCTCATTTTGAAAATTAAAACTCAAGTGCTTTTTCGTAAATGTACAATTGGTTTTCGGGTGATTTTTCCATAAAATCGTCTTCTACTTTTGACATAGAATAGTCAGTTGATTATATTATCAGCTCGTCAAGATTTTTAAAATAAGCATAAAGATTTTTTTGTGCAGCCGCAGGCATCGGAGAGCATTTGTATACCCGTTCCCATTAGCCCATGCTCGGCGTAGCAATTAAAGCATTTTTCCATTATTTCTTTTTTCTTTTCGTCATGTTTTTTGTGTTTTCATTAATTTTTTCCTCTTATAATTAAACGACCGTTCTTTTAATTATAATATAACATATTATAAACAAAAAAAAACAAGGATTTGATTTCTCAAATCCTTGATTTTTATAGACAATACTATCAGGAAACAATGCTTTTTTGAAGAAACGGCGCATTCATCGGCATTGTTGCCCTCCGCTCACAATACGACAGTATCTTTAAGTCGGGCGCCGCGCCGCTAAACAGCGCCGTTTTCTTAACATATCTTCGACTCATAGCGAGAAAATTTTTTCGATTATGAAGTCGAGGAATGCAGGAATACTGCAGTATTTCAAATGACAAGACAATATAATCGGACAAATTTTCCGCTATGAGAAGCGTTTTGTCCTGATTGTATTGTCTAACCTATCAATCCTATAATAAAAATCGCAATTATCATTATCGGCAGCGCGATTATAAAATACCACTTCATCCAGGAGCGGATTTTAAGCCCTTTTCCAAGGTTTGCCTCCGCCTGATAATTTTTAAAGCCCCAGCCGAATTTAGTAACGCAGAAAAGAAGATAAACAAGAGAGCCGAGCGGCAATAAAATATTGCTTACTATAAAATCTTCGCTGTCAAGAATATCTCTTGCGCCTATCGGGTGAACATTTTTCAGAATATTATATCCGAGCACGCACGGAACGGACAAAGCTAAAATAAGAAGTCCGTTAATTAAAGCGGATTTTTTCCTGCTCCAGCCGAAATTATCCATACATGATGACATTATATTTTCGAATACCGCAATAACGGTTGAAAAAGAAGCAAAAGTCATAAACAGAAAGAACAAGCTTCCCCAGAGTCTTCCGCCGTTTAAGTTTACAAAAACATTCGGCAGAGTAACGAATATCAGGCTCGGTCCTGATGTAACTTCAACGTCGTAACTAAAGCACGCGGGGAAAATTATAAGACCTGCAGAGATCGCAACAAAAGTATCAAGTCCGCAAATTCTTGCTCCCTCACCTGCGAGCGACCTATCCTTGCTCATATAGCTTCCGAATATTTCCATAGCCGCAATTCCGAGGCTCAAAGTAAAGAAAGACTGATTCATAGCCGCCGCAATAACATTGCCTATTCCTACTTTTTTTACATTTTCCATATTGGGTACTAAATAAAAGCTCAGTCCCTCTTTTGCTCCGGGAAGAGTAATGCTGTGAATTGCAAGAATAAGGATAAGCACAAAAAGGGCGCTCATCATAACTTTGCTTACTCTTTCAAGACCTTTTCTTACTCCTATCGCGCAGATAAGAATTCCCGCAACAACAGTAATGCACATCCATAAACCCATTTCGCCGGGGCTTGCAAGCATATCCGTAAATACCTTTGCGCTCGTTTCGGCATTCATTTCGGGAGTGAATTTTCCCGAAAGAAATTTATAAAAATAATTGAGCATCCAGCCTGAAACATTTGTGTAATACATCATCAGAACATAACAGCCTAATATTGCAAACCAGCCGTGAATATGCCACTTTGTGCCCGGCTTCTCAAGCTTTTTATAAGCAAGCACCGCACTTTTTCCTGAAGCTCTTCCCACGGCAAGCTCCATTGTGAGCACAGGGAGTCCCATAATAACAAGCATAATCAGATAGATAAGAACAAAAAATCCGCCGCCGTTTTGCCCTACCACATAAGGGAATCTCCAAACATTTCCGATTCCGATTGCACAGCCCGCACTGACAAGCAGAAATCCCATCCTTGATTTAAAGGATTCTCTTTCCATATTCAAACTCCTTAAAAAAAGTATTTTAAATCAATTATATTTTGTTTTTTTAAAATTGTCAATCTTTATTGAAAAAGGCAGATCAATATATTATAATTAAGCAAAGGAGAAAAAATATTATGGGGAAAAAAGAAATATATGATTTTTTAAAAAATCGGGAAATAGATTTTGAAGTGACCGAGCATAAAGCGGTATTTAATATGGAAGAATTAAGCGAGGTTGATCTTCCCTACCCGGAGTGTGACGCAAAAAACCTTTTTGTGCGCGATGAAAAGAAGAAAAACTATTATCTTATAACCGTTAAAGGCGATAAAAGAGTAAATTTAAAGGAATTCAGAAAAGCACACGGGCTTAAAAACCTTTCTTTTGCCTCGCCAGAAGATCTTTTAAATATTTTAAAGCTTACTCCGGGATCTGTCACTCCTTTAGGTCTTTTAAACGATGAAGAAAACAAAGTTCACTTTTATCTTGACCAAGAATTTAACGGCGGAAAGATAGGCGTTCACCCTAACGACAACACGGCGACCGTCTGGCTTAACGTTTCCGACTTAATAAAAATTATCGAAAATTCGGGCAACAAAGTAACAGTTACCGAAATTTAGGAGAAAAATATGAAACTTGAATTTTCAAAAGATTATTACTTAAGATTATCTGATTTTGACAGGTTTTCAAATATAAAGCCGAGCGCAGTTCTCGATCTTTTTCAGGACATAGCAGCTCTTCACGCGGAAATTACGGGTGCGGGGTTTAACGATCTTGATAAGAAAGGTTTATTGTGGGTAGTTGCAAGGACAAAAATTTATATTGATAAAATTCCGCAAAAATATTCCGATGTGAAAATAAAGACCTGGCCTTTAAATCCTAAAGGCATTATTTGCAGAAGAGAATATTTAATGACAGACGCTTTGGGTGAAACTCTTGTCCGCGGCAGTTCCGATTGGATAGTAATAGATAAAAGTACGAGAAAGCCTGTTAGACCTGTCGGTATTTATCCGGAAAATTGCGAGTTTGTTGAAGATATGGCAACAGATCCGAAATTAAAGCGTATCACACCCGATGAAAACATTATAAAATCGGTAAAATGCATTCCGGGATTTTGCGAAACCGACGCTAACGGGCATATAAACAATATTAAATACGCCGATATTGCTTTAAACGCAATGGCGCCCGAAAAATCAAATTATATTTCTTTCGGTATTGATTATCACAGCGAAGTTATGCCTTACGAAGAGATTTCACTTGAAGTATCGAAAAAAGAAAGCACATATTTTATAAACGGTATTTCTTCTTTAAACGAGCGCGCATTCACCTGTGAAATAAAATTTTAAATGCGGAGAAGATAATGGAACATATCATAGAAATTAAAAATCTAAGCAAATCGTTTTCGGATGTCAAGGCAGTATCAGATCTTTCGTTTTATGTTGACGAAGGTCAGCTTTTCGCATTTCTGGGAGTTAACGGCGCCGGAAAATCGACTACCATTTCGATACTTTGCGGACTTCTTGAAAAAGATACGGGAGAAATAAGCATCTGTTGTGAAAATATCGATAAGGGATATAAAAATATTTCAAAAGACCTCGGCGTGGTTTTTCAGAATTCTGTTTTAGACGGTTCGCTCAGCGTTAAAGATAATTTAAAGTTCCGTGCGGCTTTATACGGTATAACGGGCGATGAATTTAAAAAAAGACTTGACGAATTATCTAAAGAGCTTGATTTTAAAAGCTTCTTAAACCGACCTGTTTCTAAGCTTTCTGGCGGACAGCGAAGAAGAGCGGATATTGCCCGCGCCCTTTTCCACAAGCCTAAAATTCTTATTTTAGACGAGCCTACGACAGGGCTTGATCCGCAGACAAGAAAACAGCTTTGGGAATTCTTAGCCAATTTAAGGCAAAAGACAAAAATGACCGTTATTTTAACGACTCATTATATGGAAGAAGCCGCCGATGCCGACTATGTTCTTATAATCGACGGTGGTAAGATTGCCGCAAAGGGCACGCCGCTCGAGCTTAAAAACAAGTATTCGGGAGATTTTATTTCCCTTTATTCCGTAAAAGAGGAGGAAATAAAAAAATTAGGCAAAAATTATTCTTCTATACCCGGAGGATTTAAAATCGAGGTTGAAAACACCGCCGCCGCAACGAGCCTTATTCTCTCTCACCCCGAAATATTTACGGATTATGAGATAGTAAAAGGAAAAATGGACGATGTATTTTTAGCGGCAACAGGCAAAAAGCCGAATGAGGAGAAAAGATAATGACAGGTCTTTATAATTTAACCGTGAGAAACAGCAAATTATATTTTAAAGATAAAGGCGCGTTTTTTTCCTCTCTTATAACGCCTATCATTTTGCTTGTGCTTTATGCAACATTTTTAAATAAGGTTTACCGCGAAAGCTTTTTGTCGGCACTACCCGTGGGAGTAAAGGTGGCGGACAAGCTGATAGACGGAACTGTGGGTGCACAGCTATTTTCCTCGCTTTTAGCCGTAAGCTGTATAACCGTTTCGTTTTGCTGCAATATGGTAATGGTATCGGATAAGGCCAGCGGAGTCAGATCCGACTTTACTATCAGTCCCGTCAAAAACTCTGTGCTTTCAATGAGCTACTATATTGCAACTTTTGTTTCTTCCCTGCTTGTTTGCAGTGTGGCTTTCTTGGTTTCGCTTGTATATTTATCTCAGGTGGGCTGGTTTTTCACCATAAAGGATATCTTTCTTATATTCGGAGATATAATTCTGCTTGTACTGTTCGGAACGGCGATTTCAAGCATAATTAATTTTTTCCTATCTTCCCAGGGGCAGATTACAGCTGTGGGAACGATTGTCAGCGCGGGTTACGGATTTATCTGCGGAGCTTATATGCCTATATATTCTTTCTCCGACACTCTTAAAAGGGTTTTTATGCTTCTTCCCGGAACTTACGGCACAAGCCTGATAAGGAACCATTCCTTAAGAGGCGTTTATGAAGAAATGGAAAATGTCGGGTTTTACAGCAAGGATATAGAAATGATTAAAGACTCTATTGACTGCAACTTATACATAGACGGAGAAAAAGTGAAATTAAGCACGATGTTTTTAATAGTTTTTCTTTCCGTATTGATTTTGATAGGCGTTTATATCATTCTTAATCTCTGCGTTAAAAGGAAAAAGAAATGACAGAACTTCAAAAGGAATTATTCAAATTAAAAGATGAAGATTATAAAAAATTCCATTTAAGACTTATGCCGGGTTATAATGAGGAAAAAGTTATCGGAATAAGAATGCCCGTGCTTAAAACATTTGAAAAAAACTTTAAAAATTCAAAGGATAAAGATATTTTTTTTCCTCTCTTCCCCATAAATATTATGAAGAAAATAATCTTCATATTCTGCTCATAAACGAAATAAAGGATTTTGACGAATGCATCAAAAAAATTGATATTTTTCTTCCCAACATCGATAATTGGGCGACATGCGATATTAAAAGGCCGAAATGCTTTGAAAAGAATAAGAATAAGCTTTTAAAATATATCAAAAGCTGGCTTGATTCGGATAAAACTTATACCGTACGCTATGCGATAGGAACACTTATGGACTTTTATCTGAAAGAAGATTTTAGCCCCGAATATCTTAATCTTGTCTGTGAAAAATGCTGCGATGAATATTATATAAATATGATGATAGCCTGGTATTTCGCAACTGCGCTTAATTTCAGATACGATGAGGCTTTAAAATATCTTAAAGAAAGAAAATTATCAAAATGGGTTCATAATAAAACCATTCAAAAAGCTTTGGAAAGCTTAAGAATTGATGATGAGAAAAAGAAATATTTAAAAAAATTAAAAGAGATATGAAATCATATCTCTTTTTTTATATACTCTATATATTTAAAATTACTTTCTTTGCTTCTTTGAGTCATTTTTTCGTAAACCTGATCTTTTAGGCTCTCCGATTTTTCTTTTAGTGACTGACCTTTGGGATAAAAGGGTCCGTCGATATAATATATCGCTTTAGGCTTTTTAAAAACTTTAGATTTTTTATAAACCGCCGTCATAGAAAACACAGGCACCGACAGCTTTGCCGGGAATTTAAAAGAAGTATCCGCAAAGGGCCTAATAAAAGTGCAATAATCCCAAACGTGCGCCTCGGGATATATCACAATGCACTTTTTTTCTTCAATTCTTGTTTCTATGCTTTTTGTAAGCGCTTTTATTCCGCTCACACTTTTTAATATAGGCAATGCTCCGAGATAAGGCAGGATTTTTCCTATAACGGGAATTCCGTAGTTTGCTTCGCTCACTATAGTGTAAATCCTTTTAGGAAACGCCGCATGCGCGGGCGTAAATACATCGCCTACAGGCTGTGTGTGATTTGCATAAAGAAAAAAGCCGGTGTTTTTAAATTTTTTTAACTTTTTTCTGCCTTCAAATTTTATATGAAGAAAATATCTGCAATAGGGATAAGAAAATATAACCGCCACGGCATAGATAAAAGCCGAATAAAATCTTGATAAAAAGTCTTTTCTTATAAACTTATAATCATCATTAAGCTTGATATTCTGATTTTTGGTTTTATCAAAATCTTCGGAAAAATCGGTGTAATATCTTTCATCCAATGCTTTCACCCTTAAAACCGGCTATGTCCGAGGGCTCAAAAGTATAGTCGAGTTTTTTATTGTATACTTCTTCATAGCATTTGATTTTTAAATTATAATCATCATCGGCAAGCTTTTGAGCGGCACCCTTTGCGCCTAAGCTCATATCAGGATATAAAACGCCTAAAATGTGAAGGACATATTTGACCTTTTTGAAATTATCATTTAAGCTTTTATCTGTATCGATAACCTCCACAAAGCAGGAAATAACAGGCACATTAAGCTTAGCGGAATAATAGTAAGCACCTTTTTTCGGCGGGCGAGGTTTTCTGTAGTTATACCACATTTCCTGTTCGGGGTAAAGAAGTACCGCTTCCCCGTTATCCACTATTTTTTCTTTTAAGATACTTAAAAAATCTCTCGCAAGATAATGCGGCTCAGATGATATCGGCACGGTATCTGCATAATTCATTAAAAATCCGACAATTCCGCTCATAGCAAAATTCGTCGTCTGACTGATGATATTAAGCTTTTTATTGAGTTTTTTCGTAAGCAGTCTGATAGCTGTATTTTCAAAAGGGCTGAAATGATTGCTTGTGATAATTACCCCTTTTATATCTTCGGGTATTTTATCCAAGCCTTTTATTTCCGTATCCCTGTTTATCACAGAGGTCGCCGCGTTCGCAATAGCTGTGGCGGCATCTCTTTTTAATCTGAAAGAAAGCTTTTTGCGGTTTTTCACATACCTGTCGGTAATTTCACGGCTTTCTCTCTGTGAAAGAACCGGATCGTTTGTTTCAACCTTATTATTGAATTCGCCGAGGGCAGAATAGGTTTTAATATTTTTTATTACTTCAAGCCTATTATCTTCTTTGCTCATAAACGAATTTTTACTCCTTTTTCACGCATTTTTTTAAATGTAACGTCATTTTCGGGGATCTCCGTGCCTCTTCTGATAAGCAACTCAAGGCACTCCTTATCCGATTTTTTCTGCTCATCGGAATAATTCTTTTTATATTCATTTATCTCTTCTATATATCCGCAGTCGCTTGCGTATTTAAAGAATTCATCGGCATACTTTATTCCGTCATAGCACCATGGCTTTGAGAAAAGATTATAATGAATAAGCTTCGGATTTTCAACGGGTGTAGAGCTATCGGGCATAGTATCCCATTCCTGGGAAAGATAATGAATTTTTCCGTTGCAGATAGCGTTGATATAATCCTGATCGGGCGCTATCGAGTCAAAATGATAGGTATTTAAAAGGTTTAAGAAATGGCCTTCAAAATCATTTTCTCTCATTTTCTTTAAATTCATCAGCAAAACACCGGAATTTATATATTCATTGCCATTTACACCCACTGCGTTTTCAGTATAGCTTACAAGCGGAGGAATATCGGCAATGGAATAGTCCCTGCAGGCGCCGATAAAATTATCTTTTATATCAATATCGAAAAGCTCTGCAATATCCGATGTTACTACAACATCGCTGTCAATATATATTCCTTTATCAATTTGCGGGAACATAAGGGGAATAAAAAGCCTGAAATATATCGTAAGCGTGAAATAATCGCAGCGCAGCCTGTTGCTCATTCTGTCGGTAATAGCGTCAAAGCTGTTTTTCATAGCATAAAATTCCACAGAAAAATTATCTTTTGCGAGCTTGCTTAATTTCTCGATATTTTCACGGCTTAATTCCTGATATAAAACTATCGCCCTGTATTTCCTGTTATCGGAGGAATTCTTTACCGCCGAATTTATTGCGGTGGCGAGGAATGGCGCATAGTTATTGTCAACAGTGAAAAAAATCGGAATTTCATAATTCATAATCTTGTTTCTCCTTAAGAAATTTATCATATAAACCGTCATAATCGGTCAATTTAAGCTTTTCGTGAACACCGTTTATATCCCACGGCTTAACAGTTTGAGTCTTGATAAAAGGGAAAAATATAAATCTTGTTGTAAAATGCTGAAAAACAGTATCTTCTTTCGGGTTCTCCTGCTCATTGAAAATATTTTTTATCAGCCTTTTTTTCGCAAGCTTATTTAAAGCAGTTTGATCCGGCATAAACATTTTTTTCGTTCTGCACAGTTCCCTGCACTTTTTAAAGGTATCGTTTTTTCTCACAAGGTCCATATTCATAAGTAAAACGCCGGAGTTTATATAATCGTGCTTAAAAGGAGCGTGACCGAAAAAATATTTTCCGTATCTATCGGGAACTCCACATATTTCAAACTCCGAAAAATCGGTTTCATAAAGCTCTTTAAAATCTTTCCTTGCCAAAACATCGCAATCGAGATAAAGAATTTTACCGGGAATTTCTTTTACTTCGTCGGCAAAAAGCCTTAGCATACAAAAGGGTGTAAATCTCGTCGACAGATTTGCCTCGGGTTTACACTCGGCAAACATTTCGGAAATATCAATAACTTTCGACAGGTTTTCGGGATTATATTTTTTTAACGTAATATTAAGCCTGCTTTCAAAGTCACGGCTTATGGGGCTGTGATTATCTATACTTGCGGTGAGAATAAAAATATTCAGTTTTTCTTTAGTGTTTTCAAGCAGTGATATCACGCTCAAAAGAATCCCGTCGGAAATATTTTTATCTCCGCAATAAAGTATATTCAAAGCCCTTTCACCCCTTCTTTGTAATTTTAACTTTTTTTGAGAGTTTTGTCAATCTAATAATAATTCTACTCCTCTACCGCATTTCTACTCTTAGTAGAGAAAAGAAAATCAATTCTACTTAATCACTTTACTTTTAAATGAAAATATGTTAAAATTTAATAAAATAATCGGAGGCCTTGCAAATGAATAAAAAAGTATTTTTAAATGAAAAACCTGATGAAATAAATTACACTGTTCATTATCCTGATGACTATCGCGATCTCCCCCTCCTTGTTTATCTTCACGGCGCGGGAGAGCGCGGAAAAGATATATCCCACTTGGAAAGACATGGTATACCTCAATTATTGGCAAAAAACAAGGAATTTAACGCTGTGGTTCTGTGCCTGCAGTGCCCGGCTATGTTTGTGTGGGACAATGTAGTTGAAAAGGTCAAGGATATTATAGATAAAACCGTTTCGGATTTTGATATTAAAAAAGACAGGATCTGTCTTACAGGTTCAAGTATGGGCGGTTTCGGAACATTTGCGGTGGCTATGACTTATAACAATTTCTTCTCTGCTATAGCTCCTGTTGCCGGGGGCTCTATGGCATGGAGAGCAGGCGTGCTTAAAACCACTCCTGTTTATGCTTTTCACGGAGAAAAGGATACGGTTGTTATCCCTGAATATTCTAAGTTTATGGTAGAGGCGATAAATAAGGCCGGAGGAAGCGCTAAGCTTGTGCTGCTCCCCGAACTCGGACATAACGACGGAATAGATTATACCTATGAAAACACCGATATAATCGATTGGCTTTTAAGCCGGCGCAGAACCGATTTTACAAGAACTCCCGAGATCTGCGAAGAATTGTTTTAAAAATTAATAAATTAAACGGCTGTAAATAGCAAAAGTTATTTACAGCCGTTTAATTTATTTATCCCCGAGAAAATCTTTTACCTTTTCAGAAAAAGATTTTTTCTTCTTATAATTCTTTTCGGTGGTAATGCCGTCAAATTCCATAAGCTTATCTTTTTGAGCCTTAGAAAGGTCTTTAGGCACTTCCACAACGATCTTCACATACTCGTCGCCTTTGCCGATATAGTTAAGGCGCTGGATTCCCTTGCCCTTTAGCTTAAATTCATCTCCGGGCTGTGTGCCCTCGTGGATAGTGAATTTAACCTTGCCGTCAAGCGTGGGAACGGTGATCTCGGCGCCTAAAGCCGCCTGAGCAAAAGTGATAGGAATATCGCAATAAACATCAAAGCCCTTGCGCTCAAAGAACGGGTGCGGGCGCATATTAACGTTTATTCTAAGATCTCCCGAAGGTCCGCCGTTAATTCCGGCGTCGCCGCCGCCGCGGAGGTTAATAATCTGTCCGTCGTCAATTCCCGCAGGGATTTCGACGGTCTTTTCAACAGTATGCCTTATTCTGCCCTTACCGGCGCAGGTGTGGCACGGCTTATCGACTATTTTACCGCTGCCTCTGCAGTTATCGCACACATGCTGTGTTCTCATCTGACCGAAAGGAGTGCGCTGAACGCTCGTTACCTGACCGCTGCCGTGGCAAACGGGGCAGGTTTTGGGCAAGCTTCCCTTTTCGGCTCCTGAGCCTCCGCAATCGGGGCAGTTATCGATTTTAGTGATTTTTATCGTCTTTTTACAGCCTTTTGCCGCCTCTTCAAAAGAAACGTTTACCGCCGCGGAAGCGTCGTTACCTCTTCTCGGGGCATTCGGGTTGGCCCGCTGTCCTCCGCCAAAACCGCCGCCGAAAAATGAGCTGAAAATATCACCAAGATCTCCGAAATCTCCGGTAAATCCGCCGCCGTAACCTCCCTGCCCTCCGGCAGAGAAATTCGGGTCTACTCCGGCATGGCCGAACTGATCGTATCTCGCGCGCTTTTCCTTATTTGAAAGGACTTCGTAAGCCTCGTTGACTTCCTTAAATTTCTTTTCTGCTTCTGCGTCACCCGGATGAAGATCGGGGTGATATTTTTTTGCGGCTTTCCTGTATGCTTTTTTTAAATCATCATCATTTACGGATTTGTCCACTCCGAGGACATCGTAATAATCTCTCTTTTCTTCAGCCACGCAAATTTCTCCCGTTTTAACTTTACTTTACGGGCGTGAAAAAGTCACGCCCGTAAAAGCTGTTATATTATATCACTTTTTGTTATTATCGTCAACATCGGTATAATCGGCCTCATAAACGTTCGGATCGCCCTGCGCATTCGCGTTCGGCTCAGCGCCGCCCTGTTCGCCCTGTGCCTGTGCGGCAGCTTTATATACCTTTTCGCTTACAGCGTAAACTTCTTTCTGAAGTTCTTCCTGTTTAGCCTTTATAGCCTCGATATCCTCGCCCTTAAGAGCTTCTTTTAAAGCCTCTTTTGCGGAATTGATCTTATTCTTTTCATCCTCAGAAAGCTTATCGCCGAATTCGGAAACAGTCTTTTCGGTCTGATAGATCATCTGATCGGCATTGTTGCGGACATCAACAGCCTCACGGCGTTTTTTATCCTCAGCGGCATATGACTCAGCCTCTTTAACAGCCTTATCGATATCTTCTTTTGACATATTGGTATTAGAAGTGATAGTTATATTATTTTCCTTACCTGTTCCGAGGTCCTTAGCGGAAACATGAACTATACCGTTAGCGTCGATATCGAAAGTAACTTCGATCTGAGGGATACCGCGCGGAGCGGGAGCAATTCCGTCAAGGTGGAATACGCCGAGCGTTTTATTATCCTTTGCAAATTCTCTCTCGCCCTGTAAAACGTGAACTTCAACCGAGGTCTGACCGTCAGCGGCAGTAGAGAATATCTGGCTCTTCTTTGTAGGAATGGTTGTATTCCTTTCGATTACCTTTGTGGAAACGCCGCCCATTGTTTCAATTCCGAGTGAAAGAGGAGTAACATCGAGAAGAAGAAGTCCCTTAACATCGCCGCCGAGAACGCCTGCCTGAAGAGCGGCGCCTATAGCAACGCATTCATCGGGGTTGATTCCCTTGAACGGCTCGGAGCCCATAAATGCTTTTACAGCTTCCTGAACAGCCGGAATTCTTGAAGAACCGCCTACCATAAGAACTTTATGAATATCATTTTTGCTGAGTCCCGAATCATTAAGAGCCTGACGGACAGGACCCATTGTGGCTTCTACGAGGTCGGCAGTAAGCTCATTGAATTTTGCTCTTGTAAGAGTGGTTTCAAAGTGCTTAGGACCGGTTGAATCAGCAGTGATAAAGGGAAGATTGATTTCGGCAGATGTCATACCCGAAAGGTCAATTTTTGCTTTTTCAGCGGCTTCCTTTACTCTCTGCATTGCCATTTTATCGCTTGACAGGTCAATTCCCTGCTCTGCCTTAAATGTGTTTACAATATAGTCCATAATGCGCTTATCGAAGTCGTCGCCGCCGAGTCTGTTATTACCGGCAGTTGCGAGAACTTCCTGAACGCCGTCGCCCATTTCAATGATAGAAACATCGAAAGTACCGCCGCCGAGGTCGTAAACCATAACTTTCTGATCGTCTTCCTTATCGATACTGTAAGCAAGAGCAGCGGCTGTAGGCTCGTTAATAATTCTCTTTACATCAAGACCTGCTATTTTACCTGCGTCTTTGGTAGCCTGACGCTGTGAGTCGGTAAAGTAAGCAGGAACGGTGATTACAGCCTCTGTTACAGGCTGACCGAGATAGCTTTCAGCGTCTGTTTTAAGTTTCTGCAGGATAATTGCGGAGATCTCCTGAGGAGTGTATTTCTTCGAATCGATCTCAACTGTGTAATTAGTACCCATTTCTCTCTTGATAGAGCTTATGGTTCTTTCCGGGTTAGTGATAGCCTGACGCTTTGCTACCTGACCTACCATTCTTTCACCCGTTTTTGAAAATGCTACTACGCTCGGCGTAGTTCTTGCGCCCTCTGCATTAGCTATTACTACCGGCTCGCCGCCTTCCATAACCGCTACGCAAGAGTTTGTTGTACCTAAGTCTATACCAATAATTTTTCCCATAATAAATTCCTCCGAAAAATTCTTTTTTAAAATTTATATTAACCGAAATAATTTCGGTTAAATGCCTAATTTGCGACCTTTACCATAGCCGCTCTTAAAACGGTATCTCCCATTTTATACCCTTTTTGAAGAACTTCGGCTATAACATTTTCGCCTAAATTCTCATCTTCGATATGCATTACAGCCTCGTGGAAATTCGGATCAAAAGGCTCGCCCTCTTTTCCTATTTCTTCAAGAGAAAGCTGTTCGGGCAAAGCTTTAAACTGCTTTACTATCATTTCAATACCTTTTATATAATCCGCGCTTTCAGTATCGCTTGACTGCGCCCTATCGATATTATCGAGTATCGGCAAAAGCTTTTTTGCAATCTCTGCTTTTGCAAACTGCGCAATATTAAGCCTTTCTTTTTCTGTGCGCTTTTTGAAATTATCAAATTCCGCGGCAGTCCTTATTAAAAGATCGCTTTTTTTATCAAGCTCTTTTTTAAGCTCTTCTATTTCAACGTCTTTTTTGCTTTTTTTCTTTTCGGACTTCTGCTCGGCTTTTTCTTTTTTAATTTCTTCCGCCACTTTTATTCCTCCATATCTTTTGCGGCCTCGGTAAGCCTGTCGCTTAATACCGAAGCGGCATATTTTACTGCGGGAACTATCTGATCATAGGATATCCTGTCCGGACCGATAACTCCTATTCTGCCGCACCTTGACGCACCGGAAAAGCAATCGCTCCAAACAATAACCTTATCCGATAAGCACCTGAACGGCGTATCGCTCCCGAAGAAAACGCTTTTATCTTCACTGCTTTCTCCGATAAGCAAAAACAAATCGCTTTTTTCAAAAAGCTCTGCAATATCGCTTGCCTGATTTTCTCCGAAAACCTTATAAAGATTTTTAAGACCGCAAATTTGCGTATCTCCCGAAAGATCGGAAGAGAT